>Ga0209988_10000851_pt1 | contig 19415 bp, 18 predicted proteins | sample N075metaG_FD_183115 | JGI IMG/M metagenome (GOLD analysis project Ga0209988, IMG submission 183115) | Deep subsurface microbial communities from Kermadec Trench to uncover new lineages of life (NeLLi) - N075 metaG (SPAdes) (version 2) | ecosystem: Environmental > Aquatic > Marine > Ocean trench... | reverse complement strand
GGCGGGCTCGGGATCGAGGCCGCCGCCGCCGTGCGTTCGGCCCTGGACCGCAAGGATGGCGGCGAATTGGCGGCATTGGCCGGAGAGGGCGGGGCGCTTCTGACCAGCTTGCTAAAGGCCACGGGGCCCGCCCATAAGACCCTTGCGGCCCTGGGCGCCATGGATCTGCCGGCCGCCGCGCGGGCGGCCTGCCAGCGGCTGTCGGAGGTGGTGGCGCTGGTCGAGGACGCGGCGCCGGAGATATCCATCACCATCGATCCCGTGGAGAACAGGGGGTTCGAATATCACGCCGGCGTCACCTTCGTGTTGTTCGCCATGGGCGTGCGCGGCGAACTCGGCCGCGGCGGCCGTTATTTGGCCGGCGGCGGCGTCAACGGCACAACCGCGTCCTCGGCCCGCGTCGCCCATGACGGCGCCGAGCCCGCCACCGGATTCACCTTGTTCATGGATACCGTGCTCGGCGCCTTGACGCCCGATCCACGCGCCAGGCGCATCTACCTGCCGCTGGCGTCCCCGGCCGCCGACCGCCGTGCCCTGCAGGCCGAGGGGTGGATCAGCGTCACCGGCCTGGAGGCGGTCGATGACGACGCGGCGGAAGCGGCGCGGCTCGGCTGTTCCCATGTCTTGAGCGGCGGTAAGCCGCGGCCCGTCCAGGGGGCCGAAGGGGACTGAGATGGCCAATGTCGCCGTAGTGGGCGCCCAGTGGGGGGATGAGGGCAAGGGTAAGATCGTCGATTGGCTGTCGGAGCGGGCCGACGTGGTGGTTCGCTTCCAAGGCGGCCACAATGCCGGTCATACCCTGGTCATCGACGGGGCCACCTACAAGCTCTCCCTGCTGCCCTCGGGCGTGGTCCGGCCGGGCAAGCTGTCGGTGATCGGCAACGGCGTGGTGGTCGATCCCTGGGCGTTGATCGAGGAAATCAAGACCATCAGGGGCCAGGGCATCGACATCACGCCGGACGCGCTCATGGTCGCCGACAACGCATCGCTGATCCTGCCGCTTCACCGCCACTTGGACGCCGCCCTGGAAGAGGCCAAGGGCAAGAACAAGATCGGCACCACCGGCCGGGGGATCGGCCCGGCCTACGAGGATAAGGTGGGGCGCCGCGCGATCCGGATCTGCGACCTTGCCGATCCGGCCACCTTGGAAACCCGGATCGACCAGCTTTTGTTTCATCACAACGCGCTGCTGCGCGGGCTCGGGGCGGAAGAGGTCGCCAAGGCCGGCCTGCTCGACAGCCTGAGGGAAATCGCGCCGCAGATCCTCAGCTATGCGGGCTGCGTGTGGCAACGGCTGGACGAGGTGCGCCGGTCCGGCAAGAGGATTCTGTTCGAGGGCGCCCAAGGCGCGATGCTGGACGTCGACCACGGTACCTATCCCTTCGTCACCTCGTCCAATACCGTCGCCGGCCAGGCGGCAGCGGGCGCCGGCGTCGGGCCCGGGACCATCGATTACGTGCTCGGCATCACCAAGGCCTATACCACCCGGGTCGGCGCCGGACCCTTTCCCACCGAACAGGACAACGAGATCGGCGAGACCCTGGGCGCCCGGGGGAATGAGTTCGGGACGGTCACCGGGCGCAAGCGCCGGTGCGGTTGGTTCGACGCGGTAATGGTGCGCCAGGCGGTGATGATCGGCGGCATCTCTGGCATCGCGCTCACCAAGCTCGACGTGCTGGACGGGTTCGACGAGCTCCGTGTGTGCACCGGTTATCGCCTACACGGCGAGAATATCGGCCGCTTCCCGGCTTCGGCCTCGGCCCAGGCGGCGGTTGAACCGGTCTTCGAGACCCTCGAAGGGTGGTCCGAAAGCACCCGGGGCGCGCGTTCCTGGGCGGAACTGCCGGCGTCGGCGGTCAAATACGTGCGGCGCATCGAAGAGTTGATCGCCGCGCCGGTGGCACTGCTTTCCACCTCTCCCGAGCGCGACGACACCATTCTCGTTCACGACCCCTTCGCCGACTGATCGGCCGCTGGAGCAAATTCCGGCCAAATTTAACCCTTTGACCGGGAAGAATTACCCCCCGCGCCGCGCCCATCCCATGACGCCCATTGTGCTGCATCGCGCAGCAAGCCGCGCCTACCCTGGAATTCGTCGTGCCTATGCACGCTTCCCATGATGAGCACCCATCGAATTGATTCAATTTGACCGGAATTTGCTCTGGCCGCGGATACCCGGCCACTCGGTTCAAGGAATTGCGGGGTTGGGGCGGTGCGTTAACGATCCGTTTGCGAATTGTCCGTAGAATCCTGATTGGTATAAAACCAATTTGGAAAAATATATGACGGGGTACGTTAAAGGAGGCCACCATGGCGCCTGACGCGCGCGGCGATGCCGCCGTGTCCGTGCTCAAGGGCCGGTTCAAGATCTGGCCGGAATCACCATTGCCCGAGTTGGATTCCCCGCGTGCCGGCGCTTTCGCCGCCCGCGACCTCCATCATGCCGGCGACGATGTCTTCGCCCTGGTCTGCGAACCCGACCTGCCGCAGCGCAGCCGGGCCCTGCAAAGGTTGGTGAACCTATCCGACGACAACCTCCTGCGGCTTCTCGACCATGGACTGGTATCCTGGACGCCCAGCCAAGGGAGCCGCTTCGTCTTGATTTACGACCGTCCCCCCGGACGGCGGCTGGTCTCCGACCTCCGGAGCCAATCCGGCCCCATGAGCGAGTACAAGGTGATCATCCAAGTGCTGACACCGATCGCCAAGACCATCGCGCATTTGGCGGAACGGAAAATCACCCACCGGGCGATCCGGCCGACCAACATGTTCCTCGGCGGCGACGAACAGGGAGTGATCCTGGGCGAATGCGCGTCGGTCCCGTCCGCATTCGATCAGCCCCCCGCGTTCGAAACCATCGAATCGCTCATGGCCGATCCAAGTGGCCGAGGCGCGGGCCATTTGGCCGACGATATTTATGCCCTGGGTGTCAGCATCCTGGCGCTGGTGACCGGCGGCGACCCGGCGGCCGGTCGAGGGGCCGCCCAATTGCTCGCGGAAAAGATGACCAAAGGATCCTATCACACCCTGGTGGGGACGCATCGGCTGCCCCAGGCCATACGCGACGTCTTGCACGGGTTGCTGGAGGACCGGGCCCATGCCCGATGGGGGCTCGAGGCTTTGGGCGCCTGGCTCGAAGACCGGGAGGCGAAGCCGGCCAGGCCGTCCGAAGCAACCAAGCCTGAACGCGGTTTTTCATTTGGTGGAAATTCTTTCCATAATCCACGCGCGCTCGCCACCGCCATGGCGGTCGACTGGGAGAAGGTCGCCCTCAAGGACGGCGGACACGATATCTTGGCCTGGGCGCGTCAGTCACTGGGCGACGACGCCATCGCCAATCGCGTGTTGACGGCCCTAGAGCTTAGCAAGCGAGACCGGAACGACGGCGAGGGGGTAGCCAACCCTGCGTTGGTCGCCCGCATGTGCATGGCTCTCGATAACCAAGCGCCGCTGCGCTACAAGCGCGTCTCCGCCCATGTCGATGGATTGGGCACGATTCTAGCTGCGCGCTATTCGGACCAAAATTTCCTGCGCGATGCAAGCGAGGTCTTCCGCGACCAACTGCCGGGGGCCCATGTCCGCATGGTGCATGGAACTAAGGGCAATGGCCCGGCCATGGCGCGGGCCTTATCCCGCTTCGGTCATTTCATTCAGGACGGCGGTCTTGGGGCCGGCATCGAGCGCTGCCTTTACGAATTGAACCCAAGCCAGTATTGCCACAGCCCCCTGATCGCCGATCAGAAGGTGATGCAGATCGCCGACCTGTTGCCGGCGCTCGAACGGGCCGCCAGGCTTGCCCACAAGGGCCCGCCCATGGATCGCCACATCGCCGCTTTTATCGCCGCCCATGCCGAGAGCAATATCGACAACTTTCTCAAGGGGCTCAACAAAAACAACAGTAGCGACGAGGTGGCGCTGGGCATGCTCGGCCTGTTGGCCACGGTGGGCGTTCAGACCAAGGCCGGGCACTGTCCCAAGCTGGCACACTGGATCGCGGCACATCTTTCCCCGGCGGTGGACTGCTACCACAACCGGGTATGGCGCGCCCAAGCCAAGGCCGAGCTTCCGGGTGTCATCGAATCGGGGGATATCGTCGCGATCTATGCTTTTCTCGACAACGGCGAGGCCCGCCAACGCGATCGCGAAGGCTATGCGGCGGCCGTGTCCAGGTGCCAGAAAATCGACGGACTGATCGCTTTCCTGGGTAGCCCCGCCGCCAAAGATCCCAAAAAAGAGATGGAGTATGGCCATGGCCTAGCGGTGATGCTGAGCGCCGTGGTTGGCCTCGGTGCCATCGCCACGACCCTGGCGCTGGTCCTGTAACGGGCCGGGGACGCGACGGAGGAGAGAGATGGCAACGCCAAGGCCCACTAAGCCGAAGCCCATCAAGAAAGAGACCAAAGTCATGGGCTCGATCTATTCAAACCTATTTATCATGACGTTCTTCGCCGTGGGCCTGGCGTTTGCCCTTCCCACCATGCTGGTGCTCGCCGTGGGTTTGTTGCCTACCTTGGTCGCCCTGCTGGTCGACGTGCATCCGAGGAAATACGCGGCCCTGTCGGTGGGTTTTTTCAATAGCGCCGGCCTGATGCCGTATCTCGGCGACATGTGGCTCAACAAAAATACCATCGAGGGCGCCATAGGCGTGCTGACCGACGTCGTTGCCTGGCTGGTGATGTACGCGGCGGCGGCGGCCGGCTGGATGGTCTACAAAGGAATGCCCGTGGTCGGCGGCATGATCCTGGAGATCAAGGCGCAGGGTGAAATCCGCAGGCTCAAGGCCGAGCGGCGCAAACTGATCGATGAATGGGGGCGGGAAACGACCGGGGGCGGCTGACCCACTCAGTCGGACTCGCCGAGTTTCTGTTCGACCACGGCGTTCTTGAAAGCCTTCTGGAGCTTTTCGAAGGCGCGGACCTCGATCTGACGCACCCGTTCGCGGGAAATGCCGTAATGCTGGCTCAGTTTTTCCAGGGTGGTCGGATCTTCGCGCAGCCGGCGTTCGTTGATGATGTGCTGTTCACGTTCGTTGAGGCCCTTCATGGCGTCGCGCAGAAGGCGGGTGCGCTGCTGAAATTCCTCCGTCTCGCCCAACACTTCTTCCTGGCTGGGGCTTTCGTCCACCAGCCAGTCCTGCCACTCGCCCCCTTCGCCGTCGGCGCGCAAGGGGGCGTTCAGGGAATGGTCCGGCGCCGCCATGCGGCGGTTCATCTGCACCACGTCATCTTCGCTGACGGCGAGTTGTTCGGCGATCCGCTGCACCTTCTCGGGCGGCAGGTCGCCTTCTTCCAGGGCCTTCATCTGGCCCTTGATCTTGCGCAGGTTGAAGAACAGTTTCTTCTGGGCCGCCGTGGTGCCCATTTTCACCAGCGACCAGGAGTGGAGAATGTATTCCTGGATCGACGCCCGGATCCACCACATGGCGTAGGTCGCCAGGCGAAAGCCCCGTTCCGGGTCGAACCGCTTGACCGCCTGCATCATGCCGACATTGCCTTCCGAGATCAGTTCGCCGATGGGAAGCCCATAGCCGCGGTAGCCCATGGCGATCTTGGCCACCAGGCGGAGATGGCTGGTCACCAGGCGGTGCGCCGCGTCGATGTCGTCATGCTCGCGCCAGCGCTTGGCCAGCATGTATTCCTCTTGCTTTTCCAGCATGGGAAACTTGCGGATATCCTGGAGATACCGCGTCAGGTTTCCCTCTGGCGTGAGGATGGGAAGGTTGGGCAAGGATGCCATCAAATGCGTCCCCTGGCGCGGCAATTTTCCGCGAGCCGTCGAGAGGTCGGCGTGAAATTCACGCGATCGATAAATGCATTATACATTACCGTTCTAGTCATGTATAGAAATTATTCTAAATTTCCTCTAATTTTTTTAGTAAGGCATTGAAATAAAGCGGGAATGGGGCTTCGAATTTCATTTTTTCGGCGCTGATGGGATGGAGGAATCCCAATAAATGCGCATGAAGGGCTTGGTGCGCGACGCCCCCCAGGCGGGCCTCCCTGGTGCCGCGCCCGCGCCCGCCATAGACCGGGTCGCCGATCACCGCATGGCCGATATGGGCGAGATGCACGCGGATCTGATGGGTGCGTCCGGACTCTAGGCGGCATTCGAGCTCGGCGGCGCTGGAAAAGGCGCGGATCACCTTGTAGTTGGTGGCGGCGGGCCGCCCGCCGCGCGCGACCACGGCCATTTTCTTGCGGTTGCGCGGGCTGCGCCCGATATTGCCGGTAATCCGGCCGGCCGCCGGTTGGGGGACGCCCCAGACCAGCGCGCCATAGGCCCGCTCGACGGTCCGGGCCTGGAATTGCGTGACCAATCCGTCATGGGCGCGGTCGGTCTTGGCCGCCACCATCACGCCGGAGGTGTCCTTGTCCAGCCGGTGCACGATGCCGGGCCGCTTGACGCCGCCGATCCCCGACAGGCTCGCCCCGCAATGATAGATCAGGGCGTTGACCAGGGTGCGGTCGGGGTTGCCCGGCGCCGGGTGGACCACCAGGCCCGCGGGCTTATCGACGACGATCAGGTCCTCGTCCTCGAACAGGATGGTGAGGGGGATGTCCTGGCCCCGGGGCTCCGCCGGAACGGCGGCCGGCACGGTGACGGCGTAGGCGGTGCCCGGTTTGACCGCCCGCGAGGGGTCCAGTATCGTCTCGCCGTCGGCGCTGACCGTGCCGCCGGTGATCAGCGCCTTCAGGCGCGACCGCGACAGCGCTTTGATCCGCCGGGCAAGGAAGGCATCGAGCCGTCCGCCATCGTCGGGGCGGGCGGTCACCAGGTGCCGGTGTTCCGGTTCGCAAGTCGTCATGGCCGAGAGAGTGGACCGAAAGCATGGCCAGGCTCAAGACCTTGGTAATCGTCATGGGGATCGTCATCATCGCCGGCGCGACGGTGGTGGTGACGACCATTGTCCAGCGTGGCATCGTCCAGCGCGGCGGCGCGCTCGGCGAGCCGGTGGCCCGCGGCGTCATCCATTTGCCCCCGGGCGCCCGGGTGATGGAGACTCGCATGGACGGCGGGCACATCCTGCTGCGCCTCGATCTTGCCGGCGGCGGCGGGCGCCTTCTCATCGTCGATGCCCAGACCGGCGCGCCCATCGCCGCCTTTGATCTCGCCCGGGACGGCAAGGCCCGGTGAAACTCTCCATACAGGCTAAGGATCTCGACGCCATCGCCGCCGCCGCCGCCGCGGCATTCCCTGAAGAATGCTGCGGGCTTTTGGTCGGGGAACGCCACGGCGAGGCACTGGTGGTCGCCCGAATCGTCGCCGCCGCCAACGTCGCCGTGCGGCCCGAGAGCCGGTTCGAGGTCGATCCCGCCACCCTTATCGAAGCCCACAGGCGCGCCCGGGCGGCGGGCCAGACGGTGATCGGCCATTACCATTCCCATCCCGGCGGCGGCGCGGCGCCGTCGGCACACGACCGGGCCAGGGCCTATGCCGATGGCGAGCTCTGGCTGATCGTGCCGGCCAATGCGGAGGGCGCGGGCGCCGCCCGGGCCCATCTCTTCGAGGGCGGGAAATTTCGCGAAGTCGAGATCGCCCCTGGGCCCTAGAAGGGGCCATGGAAGGGATATTTTGCCGAGACCGGCCCGGTCCACGTCATCACGATTTGGCCGGATAATGCTTTAGATGGTATTGACCTTTTGCCGGACGGGATCGGCGTAAATGGTGAACTGGCCCCGGCCATGGGCCTTGCTTTGATAAAGCGCGATATCGGCGCATTTGAGAAGCGAATCGGGGGTGTTGTTGATCGGCGACCAGAGGGCGACGCCGACGCTCGCCGAGTTGCCGATCTCTTGTCCTTCGATGTGAAAGGGCCGCGCCAATGTGGCGACCACCTTTGCCGCCACCACCCCAGCCATGTCGCAGTGCGGCAAATTGGTGGCGATTATGGCGAATTCGTCGCCGCCAAGGCGGACCACCGTATCGGTTTCCCGGAGGCATTTCTTTAGCCTGGACGCGACTTCCACCAGCAAGGCGTCCCCCGCCGGATGGCCGAAGGTGTCGTTTACATCTTTGAAATAGTCGAGATCGATTAGAAATACCGCGAGCCGAAAATGGGTCCGCGCCGCTTGGGCGATGGCCTCGTCCAGCCGGCGCCGGAAGAACGCGCGGTTGGGCAGGTTGGTCAGGGAGTCGTGCTCGGCGAGATTCTTGTACCGGCGTTCGCTTTCCTCGGTTTTCGACAGGGCGATTTCGAGCTTGGCGTGGGCGTCGGCCAGTTCCCGGGCCTGGCGCGCGTAACGGGTCTTTTCTTTCTCGATCTCATGGTTGGCTAATTTCAGTTCACTGCCGCGGTCGATGAGATCATTCTCCTTCTTCTTCATGGTGATGGCATAGCGGATGGACCGTTCTAGAAGGGGAACGGTGAGCCCATTCTTGGTCAAGTAATCGGCGGCGCCGGACCGCATGGCCTCGAGATCGGTCTCCCTATTCTCGTCGCCCGACAGGATAATGATCGCCCCGCGCCAATCCCGGGCCAGGGCTTCCTTGGTCAGTTCGATCCCGGTTTTCCCGCCCAGCCGGTAATCCAGCAGGCAGACGTCGTAATTTTCGTTGGCCATGGCGGCGAGGCCCTGGTCCCAGTTTTGGGCCCAATCCAGGTGCAGCGGGGGCCCGAAAATTTCCTTCAGCAAGCCCTCGGTGATGATGAAATCGTCTTCGTCGTCTTCGACCAGAAGAATATGGGGTGGCTCGTTCACGGCGCCAATTCCCGGCATTTCTTTTCAGGCTTGGGGAGGACCGCCATATTCCCCCAAAAATCGGCGACGGATTTCATCGTCGCCACCAGTTTCTCGAAACTCGCGGGCTTGCAGAGATAGGCATTTGCGCCAAGGCCATAACTCGTTCGTACGTCCTGGGGGGATTGCGAGGTCGAGAGAATCACCACGGGAATGCACTTGATTTGGGGATTCGCCCTGATTTCGGCAAGCGCTTCGCGGCCGTCCTTGCGCGGCATATTGAGGTCGAGCAACACCAGGTAGGGGAGGTCCTGGCTGCCTTCACCCAGCTCGCCGCTATTGAGGAGGTCCATGAGCTCCTGGCCGTCGCCGACGGTTCTCACCACCTTGATCCGGGACACCTGTTCAAGGGCCTCGGTGATGAGAAGGCGGTCATCGGCATCGTCGTCGGCGATGATGATGCCGATTCTGGGGCGGGGTTCGGTCATCTCGATTTGTCCTTGTCTTGGCGGGCGCGCGGCAGGCGGATCCTGAACACCGCGCCTTGGCCAGGCGTGCCCGAGGCGCTGATGGTGCCGCCGTGACGCTCGACGATCTTTTTGCAAATGGCGAGGCCGATTCCGGTGCCCGAATATTCGCTTCGTCCATGGAGGCGCTGAAAGATCGCGAAGATGCGCAGGGCGTGCTGGGAGTCGAAACCGATCCCGTTATCCTTGATCAGGATTTCGCACATGGCGGGCTCGCTTTGCGGGTCGGTTGGCGGGGCGCCATGGGTGACGATTTCGATCCGCGGCTCGACATCCTCGCGCCTATATTTCAAGGCGTTGCCGATGATGTTTTGGAACAACTGGCACATTTGCGCGCGGTCGGCGGAAACCGTGGGAAGGTCGCCGATAAGGAATGTTCCTTTCGAATCCTGGATCAGGATCTCGAGGTCGGAAAGGGCCTCGGCGACGACATCTTCGAGATCGACGTCGGTGAACGGGTTGGCGCTGGTGGTCACCTGGGAATAGGTCAGCAGATCATTGATCAGGTTCTGCATGCGCAACGAAGACATCTGCATGCGCTTGACGTAATCCCGGCCCTGCTCGTCGAGAACGTCGAAGTACTTGTCCACCAGACGGTCGCCGAAAGCCTGAACCTTGCGCAGCGGTTCCTGCAGGTCGTGGGACGCGACAAAGGCGAATTGTTCGAGCTCCTTATTGGAACGGCCGAGCTCCTCGATGATTTCGCCGAGCTTTTCCTCGGCGTTTTTCCGGTTGGTGATTTCCTGCTCGAGGCCTTGGTTGCTCTTGATGAGCTTGAGGCTCATGGTCCTCTCGCGGCGGAACACCTTGAACATGGAGATCAGGAGGCCGATCAGGACACAGACGTAGCTCACCTTTTTGAGAAGGTGGGCGGCATCGAACTCGAAATCGAACACCTGTTGGGAAAAAGACATGAATGCCGCCTGGCCGGCGAGCCCCACCACCAGAGAGATCACCAACCAGTGCTTGAAGGAACTTTCACGCCATTCTCCCTGGCGGAGAAAGCCCACGAGTGCCATCAGCAAGAACACCGCGGGGACGAATTCCTCGGGGCGATGAAAAATAAACTCCGGATAATAAGCCCGGGGCAGCGGGACGAAGGCGAAGAAAAGGAAGCTTGCCAGGGTGGTGACCGCGCAAAAGCCATAGACGGTGTGTTCGGTGAACCGTCCCTTATCGCCAAGCCGCGCCTGGCGATTCTCGGCGCCGAGGGCGAGGCACAGAAGCACCGACAGATAAAAACGCGAGGCCACCCAACTCCAGGGAATCAGCGCCGGAAGGTCCGATGGCAGGAAGGGCGCGAAAAAGGTCGAGGTGACGACGGCGTGGTAACCGTCGAGGAAGGCGGTGCCGAGAAAACCGGCGCCCAGAAACAGGAAGATATTACTTTTCCCACTGTAGAAACGGATCAGGGCGAAGGTGCCCACCGTCAAGGCGAGAAGCGTGGCGATGACTTCTAAAAGGGTGTGAACCTCGCTGCTGCTTTTCCACGCCACGCCGCGCATGTTGGCATAGGCCAGGCACAGGCCCAGGCCCACGGTCCAGTAGGCGATGACTTTCTTCCTGCCGCGCCGGCCGCCGCCGGTGGTTTCCATGGAATCATTTTCAAAGATGGCCGATGCGGTGGGGGTCATGGCGGAATGTCTTTCCTGAGCGGGCCTCTGGGGTGTGTTGGGTCCACGCCTGGCTCGGTTGGAGCATGGTGGACGCGAATCCAGTGCAGTGTGTGAAACAACCGTTTCTAATTACTTAATATTAGGTGGAATTACATAGTTATAAAGCCGTTTCCCCGGCATCGCCGGCCCATGGTCGGCGGCCGTCCGCCACCGCCGCGCGGCGGCCCGCGGGGAATCGGAGGACGGCTGCCGACGCCGGGGAGGGGCGGCGGACGGGTGGCACGCGATAAGGGCTTGATCGCCGGTGCGCGAAAAGCTAGGTAACGGGGCCCAAGGTCGCGCGCGTCCCCTTCGTCTAGAGGCCTAGGACACCGGCCTCTCACGCCGGCAACAGGGGTTCGAATCCCCTAGGGGACGCCAATCTATTTACCTATTATATTTCAATAGGTTAACCAGAAAATTCCACACACGTTCCGCACCCGCGCCGGCACTGGAAAATACCCCCAACCGTGTAAATGGGAGTGACGGACGATTTCGGATGATGGATCGAAGGCCCGGTGTGCCGTGGAAATTTGCAAGACGCCTCTCTATACCGTTTGTCCACGGCCTGTTTATCGCCATGGATAAGTGTTCCGAAGTCGATTAGCGCGCTCCTCAACGGCGACCGTAATGTGACCCGTCACCGGGCCGTCGGCGGGAGCCGGTCACCGCACCAGGAGCGGACACGCGAGGATGGGCGCGATGGGCCTGCCAAACGTCCAAAATCAAACCTGAGGGATTTACCGAATGGCGCGACGGCGGCAAGACATCGAGGCGTTCGTGCGGCACCTCGTCGGCGAAGTCGAGGCCGCCGAGGCGGCGGGAATGACTGCGCCCCAAGCCATCGCCGATTATTTCAACGCCAAGGGCGTCACCACCCGCAAGGGCCGGCGCTGGACCGGCGCGACCGTGGCCAAATTCCTCAGCAGCCCGGGCGCCAAGCGCTGTGGTTCGGGTGGGAAAGCGGGGCGCGGGGTAAAGCAAAAGGGTCATCCCGACAAGCCGTCCAAGGCGCTCGATAAAGCACAATTGCGGCGCATTTCGGAAATAACCATCGGCCATTATGACCGGGCGGCCGAAGATTACCGGGACGGCACTCGCAATCATGATGTCAGTCAGAACTACGCCGCGTTTCTGGGTGAGATCGAGGGCCCGCCCCCTTATGCCATCCTCGACTTGGGTTGTGGGCCGGGCCGGGACCTCCGGCATTTTCGTTCGTTGGGACACCATGCCGTGGGCCTGGACGGGTCGAAGGAATTCGTGGCTATGGCACGGTCCTATTCCGGGTGTAAAATTCTCCACCAAGATTTTCTCGCCATGGAATTGCCGGAGAGCCACTTTGACGGCGTGTTCGCCAACGCGTCGCTATTCCACGTGCCGAGCCAGGAATTGCCGAGGATTTTGCTCGAACTCTCCACAAGCTTGAAGGCCCAGGGCGTCCTGTTCTGCTCGAATCCACGAGGAAACAACGAGGAAGGATTGAGCGGGAACCGCTATAGCTGCTTCTTCGATCTCGACGCCTGGCGCGATTACGTCACCGCCGCCGGGTTCTTCGAGGTGCGATATTACTACCGTCCGGCCGGGCTCCCGCGCCACAGGCAACCGTGGCTCGCGACCGTCTGGCGCAAAGCCTAAATCCTCGGCTGGCACCGCCGGCGAGACGGGAACACGCGGCAAGTTCAGATGGCGAATGCGGGCCACGGAAATGCAAGGCCGTCGAGCGCTGAAAACCTTGTGCAATGCACGCCTTAGAGTTTGCGCGGCAAGGGGGCAGAGGGAGACGGAAAAAGCCGGGCCCAACGCCGGTTTGATCATGTCCCGGTCCGACCCGGTGAGGTTCGCTCGGGGGGCAAGTGGCCATAGGCCGGTAACGAAATTAACCGATCGTCGTCCACCGCCCCGCCGACGGTAAAGTGATAGAGGCTCTGCCAAGAATCGTCCGAGAGATCGATGCCGAGCAGTTGATGCACGACGTCGTCGAAGTAACAGCCCATGCCGGTGGAGCGCACCCCGGCGGCCTCGGACTCAAGATAAAGCACTTGGCCGATCAGACCAGTCTCCCAGAATAGGCGGCGGTAGGCCCATGCCCCATCGTCTTCGAGGGTGCGCGTGAAGTCGGCTACCATCCCTAGGCTGAAGGCGCCGTCGCCGGCGATATTCTGGAAGCAGCTTGCTTTAGTGGCGGCCTCGCGGCAATCACCGGCGGACAAGGCGTAAAGCGGCATGCCGCTCGCGCCCACGTGTTGCCATGCAAACCGGTCGTGACAGGCGGCACGGAAAGCGTCGAGCCGGGCCTCGTCGCGCATGAGAACATAGAGGCCGGGTGAAAGTCCGTCGATCCGGTGCACAAACAGGCACAATTGGATTCTGCCTGGAAAGTCGATCGCCGCCCACGGCGGGTGCGGCCGATTGGGCAGTGTCCGCGCCAGCATGCCGAAGAAAGTATCGAGCGGCAGCCCGGTTCGCGCGTCCATGGCGACGGCACTTCGTCGCTGCCGGATGATCGCCGCCGACCGTGGCACATCACGGATCGGGCGCTGCCCAGGATTACCGCTCGCCGCTAAATCGCGCAGCGGCAGCGGTGGCGTATGCGGCTTGACAGTGGCGTCCTCGACGGCGCCAATCGCCAGCCAATCGTCGCCTTTCGGGCTGAGCCGGTTCGCCGTTCCCGCCCATTGGCCGGCGCGTACGCCAGCGGCCGCGCCTTCCGGCAAACGGCGCGGGGCCGGGCCGGCCGGGACGGCCGGGTCGGTGATCACCACCGCAATCAGGTCAGGGTGCTCGGCTTCGGCATCGGAGAAGTCAGCGGCGCGGTCGAGACCGAGCAGTCCGCCAACCTCGGCGTCGGAGAGCGCGGATAAGAGTGCGACGCGCCAGCCCAGAGCAGAGGCGGAGAAGCATATCGCCCCGAGAGCGTGGCCCACGTCATGCTGACAGTAGCGGTAGGCGCGTTCACCGTATTTCCAGGTCTCGCGCCAATGCACCGACGTGAGGCCGACCAGGAAAGCGCCTGCCGGCAGCCCGACGGCGAGAGCGCCCCACGCTGCTTTGCCAAGGACGCAACGCTGTTCGAGTGCGTGCTCGCGCGGCGCGTAATGGTACACCCCGGCGCAGTCCGACAAGGAAGCAATCGGGGGCAACACCACATAGCCCTCCGTCGGATGTAAATTGCCGCTCGACGGATTGCTGCGCAACGCCCAGCGTGTGCCCTGGGACTCCTTCCAGGCGGTGAGCCCAAGCGAGAGTTCAAGAAACAGGCCAAGGCTCTCGGCGCTCAGCGGCCGAGGCGGCGTCTCCTGGGAATGAAACAACCAATCATAGGGCGGTGTGCGGTCATCGGGGACCAGTGGCAACTCGACCAATCGGGCACCCGAGAAGCGGCGAAACGGGTCGGGCTGGTTAGCCCAGTCCATGGTTCCCGGCCCCGCGGCGTAACGCCCGGGCATGTGCTTTGTACGCTGGTGGTAGGCGCGCACCCGTGTCACGGCGTCAGGTAGGGGACCAACATCACTGGCCAGGGTCATCTTGCTCGGATCCATGAGTTCAACTCGTACCCTCACCTTCGGCACTCGGCGGCCAAGCCGGCAATGGTGCCATGATGGGTCCCGGACCGACCCGGGGGAAGGCTTTTCTTCGACCCGAGGGTGCTGAAATGCGATGGGACTATTTCGTCGGCGGGCCGTGTTCCGTGTCGCGTTCTGCCCCTAGTGCGTGCAATGCCTGAACAACACGGTCGAACAATTCCGGGCCGAGAATGGCCGTCCCGGCTTCCTCCTCTGCCATCTCCAGGGCACGGGCGTCGTCTTCCCACCGGCGCAAAATTTCGATTTTCTGATTGCGGGTAAGCTCGTCGCTGGCGACCACGTCCATCGGTTCCTTGAACACCTTCGTTGGATTCAGCATCGCCTTGGTGACATCGATCATGATCGGTAGCCTCCCTTTCACGGGCCGGGCCAAAGTCTGTTTCCGTGTTCGCTGGCCCAGGCCAGGCACTCTGTAGATGTCATCTGTCCTGCCGAAATTCAAGCTTATGCGATGGGCCACGAAAATCGGCGGCGTTCAGGGTATGCTTGATTTAGGAGCAAAGCCCGATGGCATTCAAGCGCGTCACCGTATTCGGAGGATCGGGATTCCTCGGCCGCCAAATCGTGAAGCGCCTGGCCGCCGAGGGGGCCAGCATACGGGTCGCCGTCCGGCACCCCGAACGCGCCTCCTTCCTCGAGCGGATGGGCCGGGACGGCCAAATCGAGGTCGTGCACGCCGACGTCGGCGATGAATCAACAATTGCCCAGGCGGTGACGAAGGCCACGTGGGTCATCAATACCGTCGGTCACTATGTGGAGAAAAGCGGCGCGACGTTCGATGCCATCCACGGGCAGGGTGCCCGCGCCGTCGCCCGGCAAGCCGGAAGTGCGGGCGTCGAGCGGCTGATCCATATCTCGGGCCTGGGGGCCGATCCGACCTCGGACTCCGCTTATATCAAAGCCCGCGGCATGGGGGAAATCCTGGTCAAAGAAGCGTTTTCTGGGGTTACGATCCTCCGCCCCAGCGTGATCTTCGGGCCGGGTGACGCCTTCCTCAACATCCTCGCCGGCATGGCACGACGGACTCCGGTCCTGCCCCTGTTCGGCATGGGCCACACCAGCCTGCAACCGGTGTTCGTGGGAGACGTTGCGGAAGCCTGCGCGAGGGTCTTGGCCGATCCCGCGGCCCAGGGCAAGGCCTACGAATTGGGCGGCCCCGGGGTCTACACCTACAAAGCCCTCCTACAATTGGTGCTCAAGCAGGCCAACAGGAGAAGGATTTTGATCCCGGCCCCGTTCTTCTTTTGGGACGGGTTAGCGGCCATGATGGCGTTGCTCCCCAACCCGCCATTGACCCGTGATCAAGTGAAGCTGATGAAACGGGACAACGTGATCAAGGGGAACGAATTGACACTGGAAGACCTCGGGATTAGCCCGGTCTCCGTGGAGGAGATCCTGCCCACTTACATCAGCCCTGATCACGGAGTTCCAGCGTCTTGAACCCCCTCGTCGGAAAGTCGTTCCCGGGCAAGCGCCGAATAGGTGCAAGCGGGTGTCGGCGAAGGCCCCGCTAGGGGACGCGCTCCCACCTTGGCACGCCGCGCTGCGCTAGCGGATCGGGATCGCCGCGCCGCATGCCAGGTCTTCGTCGCGGTAGGCCGACTGCCAGTTGTGCGCGGATTCGAGTTGCGGACATTGAAGGAACCGTACCCCGCGGAGATCGGCCTCGTTGAGGTCGGCGCCATCGATCGTGGCCTTGAAAAGATTGGCGCCCTCAAGGTGCGCCGCCGTGAGATTGGCGCCGCTGAGATTGGCACCGCGAAGATCGGCGCCCGAAAGGTCGGCGCCGGAAAGATCTGCCCCCTCGAGGTCCAGGCTGCGAAGGGCGCCGCCGGAAAGATCTATGGTCGGCTCGGTTTGTTGCGCCCGCCAAGCGTTCCATGCCTGGGTCCCCCGCTTCAGTAAATCCATCTGTTGGTTATTCGCCATCTTCGGGCTCCGTGATCAAGTCAAGCGGCAGGCGCGTATGGGCATCGCGGATCGTGTGAATGATTTGCCCTGTGGTCAGGCCCTCCACATCGCGCAGATCGGCGCCCGACAAATCGGTGCGGTGAAACTTTGCCACACGCAGATAAGCACCGCGGAGATCGGCGCCATGAAATGACGTGTGCTTTAAGTCTACGCCGCCCATTCGGGCATCCCGCAGGTCCGCGCCGTGTAGACGAGTATTGTGGAACGACGCGCCGCGCAGGTTCGCCCGGCGTAAATCCGCACCGCTGAAGTCCGCCCCATCGAGAATCGCGCCACTCATATCGGCGTCGCGAAAATTCGCGTTGCGGAAGTCCGAGTTCGCCATTATGGCAAACTCCATATCGGCTTCGGCCATGCAAACTCCTTCGCAATGGGCATCGGTCAGATTGATTCCGCTGAGCCGCCCGCGGGTCAAGTCGGCGGCGGCGAGGCAACCGCGTTGAATGGTTGCTCCGATCAGGATCGCGCGCCCGAGATCGGCGCCCTTAAAGTCCGCGCCGGCGAGATCCGCACGTTGCATGCGGATGCGCCATAGCTTCATACCGGCGAAGGACTTCCCTGCGAGATCGGTCGAGTCCAGATTGGCCCGTTGACCAGACCGCTGTTTGGATTCCACATAGAGCTCGTGTGCTTGGAGAATCCGCGCAAGCTCCTCCGGTGCAATCGACCGCATCGGGGCGTCATCATCAAAATTGACGATCCCCGCGAACGGCGCGCGTGGCAGCGTGGAGTCGGCCATGAGGTAATTGTAACAGGTGCCCGCCCTTAAACCTATGCCGCGGGTTGCGCCACAGGGACGTCATTGCCGACGGCGGGGCAAAGCACATTCAATCTGGAAACGTCTCGACCAGCTCCCTGAGCCGGGCTTTGGCATCGTGAAGTATCGACACGCCATCGCCGACAAGGAGGATGTCGAAGTCGAGGTCCAAGAGGTGGCGCACGTTGCTCTTAAGGCGCGCCGGGTCATCCATGACGCCCTCCGGCAAAAGCCCGCACCGACCCGGCGGGTTGCCGATGATTGCGTCGCCAACGATCAAGATTCTGCGGTCACGCCAAAACAGGGCCACCTCGCCCGGCGACTTGCCGGAGGCGTCGACCACCTCCAACGGCCCGACCGTGCCGCCCACTTCCAACCTGTCGTCCAGTTCCGTCTTCTGGCTTCGGGCGTGATCCGCGTCCTCGGGGTGGATGACCGTCCGCGCGCCGGTGCGCGCCCGCACCCGGTTCGCCGCACGGCAATGATTGCGATTGGTCAGAACAATTCGCGTGACGCCTTCCTGGACGATGGCATCGAGGGCATCGCCGGTCGGCTCGACAGGATCAACACAGATGTTGCCGCCGGGATGGCGAACGAGGTGGCCGTTGAAGTTGTAACCGTGGGGTTCCGAAAACCACGACCATGTGAGGATATCGCTGACAATGTCCCGCATGTTCCGCTCCATTTATCGACTCGGCCGTGGCCAAAACTAACGTATTCTACCGAGCGGCGTAAGGGACGACGGTCCCACGACGAGAGGGGCCGGTGGAATGGCTGAGACCTATGGAGCCAACTTCGAGGCGTCGGACGTGCTCCGCATGTTCCCAACCTTTGTCTGGAAGGCGCAAGTAGTGCCTAGCGTCCGTCAGGAGATCGAAGACGACGTTCTGGCGATTCTCCATGAGATGAGGCGCGACGCGGGCGCGCCGGCGCCGGGCCGCGGCTGGCAGTCGGCAAAGGACCTGCACCATCTGGACGAATTTCGCGGCCTGGTCGCCTGCATCCATGACGCGGCCAAGAGCATCCTGGATTTCCTCAAAACCGGAGACGGCGCTTTCGAGTTAACCGGCCTCTGGGCAAACATGAACCCGGAAGGCGCGGCCCACCCCATCCACAGCCACCCCAACAACTTCCTGAGCGGCGTCTACTATCTGCGCACCTTTGAAGGTGCCGACACCGTCAATTTCCACGATCCCCGGCCGCAGACGGGGATTATCCGGCCGCGGGTCACGGAACTCACCGCCGAGAACACCGATCAGGTGGTGGTCAAGGTCAGCGACGGCACCCTTCTCATGTTCCCGTCCTGGCTGCCCCATTCGGTTGACGCCAGCGGCAGCGACGAGACCAGGATCAGCGTCAGTTTCAACGTCATGCCCTCGGCCTATACGGAAACAATGAGCAAACCCCTGTGGTAGCGGGAAACGCGGTCGGGCGCCGCGAGCGCAGGTCCCGGTCCATCCATCGGTGGTACGGCAGTTGCTTTTTCCTGGCACCGCCTGCCGAACTGCGTAATCCGCCTGACGCCCGCTTCGGGTCCAGGCGGCGCCGAGCAGACGGTCCGGAACATCCGCCGGTCCGTGGCCGATTAAACTCAAGCCAAGGAGCCGAAAACTCCCTTAATCTGGCCGTCGGCGTGCCCGCACGGTCTCGATGGGCTATACTTCCGGCCCGCGCGCATTCGGCTGGTAGTAGATATGAAGGGATTCTCCCCATGCTGTCCAAAACTCAAAACGACTTGATCACGCAGACCGGTCCGGGAACCACGGGCGGGCGATTCCTGCGCAGCTATTGGCAGCCCATCGCGGCGGCGGAGGAAATTCCGGTCGGCGGCGCGCCGATGCCGGTCCGCATCATGAGCGAGGATCTGGTGCTGTTCCGCGACGATCAGGATCGGCTCGGCCTGATCGGGCAATTTTGCTCCCATCGCGGCACCGACCTGTCCTATGGGCGGGTTGAGGATGGCGGCTTGCGCTGCCTCTACCACGGCTGGCTGTACGATATCGAGGGAAACTGTATCGACCAGCCGGCGGAGCCCGAAGGCAGGAAGTTCTGCGACAAGATACGCCATCCGGCCTACCCGGTGCAGGAGAAAGGCGGCGCCATCTGGGCCTATATGGGCGAAGGCGAGCCGCCATTAATTCCCGATTTCGAGTTCCTGATGGCACCCGAGCCCAACCGGTTGACGTTTCGCGTCATCCAGACTTGCAACTGGCTGCAGGGCCTGGAGAGCGTCACCGATCCCG
>Ga0209988_10000850_pt1 | contig 19421 bp, 6 predicted proteins | sample N075metaG_FD_183115 | JGI IMG/M metagenome (GOLD analysis project Ga0209988, IMG submission 183115) | Deep subsurface microbial communities from Kermadec Trench to uncover new lineages of life (NeLLi) - N075 metaG (SPAdes) (version 2) | ecosystem: Environmental > Aquatic > Marine > Ocean trench... | reverse complement strand
ATTAAGGCTATGATTAACTTCTTCTCCGAGACGGGAAGAAGAGGTTCTTTTATGAGCGAAGCTGCAGGTAAGCAAGGTATTAGTTTGGTAACTATAAAGACCCTCCCTTGCAACTACGATCTTCTCGTTAATAACGAAGTGTTCTTTATCAACACCAACGTCAAGATGGTCAAGTTCAAGCCTCCATTCTTAAGAGGATTAGGCGGAGAAGACGCTGTGTGTGAAACGCTGATGCAGACTGTAGATGAAGGTCAGCGTACAAGTGGAGATTATGGAGGCGGCGACAAATTAAGTAGGGATGATGACCCTCGTAAGAGAATTAAGAGCGCTTCTGATATCTTAGATCAGAGAGGCCGTCTGAGTGGTCGGTAATGGGATTTAAAGCATCTCTGAAAATAGACACTAGCAAACTAAAGAAGATAATCAAGAACCGTCAGGATCTTATTAAGCACAACATCGTTGTGGTAGTTAGAACTGAAGCGATGCCTCATCTGATTGATCGTATTATGGATGGGTATGATAGACTTTCTGACCGAATGAGTTCACTTCCAGACGACCCGACTAACCCCGCTCTTTGGAGAACAGAATTTAAGAACAAATTACTTGAAGACCTAGAACGTAACTTGATAGTTACCGATAGAGGTCTTATAGTTAGAATAGGAGATAAAAAGTTTTTAGGGTACACTGATGACGAGCAAGGGGATACTTCTTCTACTGAACCTCTAACGTGGTTAGTTTACTACATAGAAGGTCTAATGGGTGATTGGGCTTTTATCTCTAACGCTACCTACAAGGACATGAGAGGCCGAGGCCCTACGATGCCTCTTGGTAGATTCGGGGAAGGTTTTATGATTAGCCGCTCCCAGTTCGAAGCCGAAGGTTGGAGCAAAGTCACCTCCTTCGAAGAAGCACGCCATCCTTTTTCTGGATTTTCTCCCTTGGATATTTTCACCGAGGCTCTAAATGAGTTTAGAATGAAACCGTTTATTGAGCGGGCAATAAAAGCAGCCAAGGAGGGTCGGAAACTATGAGCATCGTTTCATTAGTCAGAATGGAGGACATGAGCCTCCAGCACTGGATTAAAGAAACTCTGTTACCTCTTCAGTGGATTGAGCGGGTAGTTAATGTACCCCTCAACTACAACGGGGATAAGTCCCGTTTCGAAGCGGAGATTACTTGGCTTCCTAACTTCCTAGATGAGGGAAGAGGTTGGGTTTATTTTGAGCCTTACGGATCTACAGACCTTTGTAGCGTAGTAAACTCTGTCCCTTCTGACGAGCAGACCACCCGTGTTACTGTATACAATGAGAGTGGGGCAGTCATTGACAGCTCCAATTATACCATCAACTACCTCGACGGCGCTATTATCGCTAGTGGAGGTACCAGTACCCCTGATGGGGTTCCCACCACTGTAGATTTCTATCAGTACTACGTCTCTGTAATCGATGGGTGGCCTGGAACTAACCCTCCAGATTCTCCTTTAGTTGCTATAGAGATGGGTGCCTACAACAAGGCACCCTACCAGCTTGGACCTGGAAGAATTGCTAGGAGGAATGTGATTATTCACATCTATGCAACCTCCAGTTCTGAGAGAGACGACCTTACAGAGTTTCTATACGATGCGTTGTATAACCGCCATCTAGCTGTCCTGGACTACAGACAGGGCGAGCCGCTTAATTATGATGGCACCTATAACACCGCTTGGACAGGTGATCTTCTTCAACTAGACACTGACGACGATGCTCTTTTTAATTTCCGTAATGTGAGAGCAGAGCCTATCAGTTTCCGTGACGAGTGGAGCGACCTTAATATGTGGCGCTCTAAGATCACCTTTGTTGCTGAGTCCTATAGAATGGGACTTGACTTTAATAAACTGTAGCAAGTACAACGGGGGCAGAAGCCCCCAGGTATGGTACAGGCCTTTTCCTCCAAACTAGCCTCAGTTTGGTGGCGTCACACGTAACCCCCAATGATGTGACAATAAAAATCTCGTAAAGGAGGAAGACCTGATATGGCAAGACGTAACCGAATCATATATCCGAGTAATTCGGTATGGGCAAATGGTAATGTTCTGTATCGGGTGATGACCTTTGGATCTACTACGACCTTCAACACCGAAGATATCTTCGAGTTGGGTCAACTAAAGATCATCGACGTCGTGGATGACTCCCCGACTGTCGCCGTCACCATTGAAACTGATGAATTTGGCTCTCTATCAAACCTTTACCACCTGGCAAACCTTGAGTTTGACGAAGTTGTCAACCAAAGTGCAGGATCTACGACCGGTCACTTGACCGTTCTTAGTGGTATTGGAGACGCTGCCGTAAACATTGCGTTTTATCATGGTGTGGCCCTTACAGACTTCGGTCTTTCCGGATGCGAGACAGGTTCGGCTGTTGAGATTTGGGCACCTATCCAGAGCGAATGCTCTCTCGGTACCGATAACGACGAAATCGATCAGACCATGTATCTGCCTCGCGTATTCGTAAACTCTATTGAGTGGACGTATTCAGCCGGGGCAAATGCTGCTGAGAACTTCGGCGCGGAAACCGACAGTAAGTTCTGGTTTACTAATGAAGGACGATTTATCTCTAATGAGGAATTCGTATACAACTCCACTCCCGGAGCTGATAGTAACACCGGTGTAACCGGTGGTACTGGCTTCGAGGTGGACACTGCAGGGACATCCGTGTTCCTTGGACTGGATGAAGCAAAGACTCCCGCTGAGCTGGTTTCGACCCGCTCTACCGGTCAGCTTGCTTTCCTTCGGTTCGACGCATTCGGAACCCCATCCGTTCGCTACTACAATGCTTCCGCTTCGATTTCTTTCGAAGTCCCAGTAGAGGCAGGAACAGCAGCGCTCGACGGTACCTATGTATATGATAGCGATACTAACGAACTATTTGAGCCTTCCGATCTAACTTCGAACAACGAACTGTTGGGCGAGGCCAAGGCCGATGGCGATATCCTGTTCGTTATCTACGCAGCAAACGCTTATGCTAACGCATACAGCGATCTTGAAGGAGCAACCCAGAATCGAGGTGGTGGTACGCAAGCCACTTCGAAGATGGCTACTCGCCGAGATGCTGAGTACTTCGCACCGATCGAAGTTGACGCTTCTGCTAAACCAGAAGATGTCGGAGCAGTCCGACAGGGTCAGATTGAGATCTACCTCATTGATAAGGACGTTCTACCGCCCGATTTCCCACTCGACAATGAGATTGCTCTACGTGTACAGTCTGTAACGATTTCCGCAGACCTCACCCGAGAGCCTCTCTTCGAACTCTCGCACCTTAGACCTTATGACCGATCCCTTACCTTCCCAATTCCGTTTACTGTAACGGTAGAGACAACCGCCACTGATCTTACCGAGTATGCAACCTTTGCTTCTAAGAAGAATGGTATTGCAATCGATTTGACCACTGACGAAGTTTCTATCTTCGACTTCATGACAGCCTCTGGCCGTCTTGATCTCGCAGTACTCATTTACCAGCAGACCGATGAGGAAGCTGGTGGAGTTGGATCTGCACGACGTGTCGTAACCCGTGAGATGGTTGGAGACGAATACTACCAGAGAGGACAGCGCTTCATCTATTATGATGGTGGCTCTGACGATCCGGACACCGGTACTACTTACGGTACTAGTATTCCTACCAACCCGACCAAGGACACTACACACCGTGAGCGACCTCTAAAGACGGTTATTGCTAAGGATCTTCGAATAACTGACGAAGCGTACAACCTCTCCCTTGGAGAGAACGCCACTCAGACCTACGGATTCCGAGGCACCAACAGAATCTTCGCCATTCTTGGTGAAGTTGATAGCGGTGACTACGTTTCCCAACCAGGATTCGAAATCAATCCTAACGCACCCAGAGTTAGCTAAGTTAGCTAAGGCATATTTAATTACTGCCTTAGGTCCGCCTAAGGTAGTAACAAGTCCTCCGACTTGATCGGAGGGGTAGGATTAGCAGGAAAGGAGATATTATATGGATTCTAAGGAAGATGCAGTCCTGGCAAGGTCCAGGGATAAGCTTAAGAGGGATGTGGAAGCAAGCGTCCTTCGAAGCGCAGATGACATTCTTAATATTGCTGAGGTAGCAATTGGTGATACTTATAGATACAAGGCCTTCAGATCGAAGGTATTGAGATCTGCCAACGATGCCGTTAGGGAAATTAAGAAGACTATCGATATGAATTATCAGGTACTGTTTGTACCGACGAACGAGGATATTATTCAAGTCCGACGACCGTCTATTTCAGACAAGCAGGTATAAGGAAAAGGAGAATAAAATGGCAACAGCTAAAGACGTTAAGGACGTTCTGGAAACCAGGCGTGAATTTGTGGTAACCACCGATGACGTAGATGTTTCTTATTTCATCGCTCAGCCTAACGCTGCCGATATTAGAAAGGCAGACTGGCAGTACTCTAAGATCTATAACCAGGCAATTGTGGATGGGTTTCTTACTCAGGCACAGATGATAGACCTGCTTAAGGATAAGGGAATTTTGTCTGAAGACTACGCAGATCGAGTAGAGTCTACTCGCATCGGACTAGCTTCCGAGCTATTTAAGTTGGAGAATATAAAGGAAGAATCTTCGGAAATTGAACGAGAAGCCATTGCTCTAGAAATTGCTAGGCTCAGAGACGAACTATTTGCTTTGAATCAGCAGGTAAATGGACCTATGGGAAATACTTGTGAGAACTTGGCAGAGGATGCCAGAACTGAGTATCTTACCTCTCGTATTGTTCAGGTTAAAGATAGTTCCCATCTATGGGAAGATTTCGATGCCTATCAGAACGAAGAAAATTCCACTCTATCTGTTAAGTCCCGCTTCGAGGTAATGCTTTGGATCCAGGGACTTGATAGTAACTTCTTGGAGAACACCCCTGAGCAGACGGCTCTTAGATCTATTGCTACTGATAGGTTGAATCGTGCCCTAGAAGCTGCTAAGGCAGAGAATGCTGAGGCTAAAGAAGGTGATGAGTTCCCCGAATCTAAAGAGAAGGCTGCGCCTAAGAAGGTTAAGAAGACTAGAAAGCCAAGAGCCAAGAAGACCACAGAGGATAAGCCTGCTCCTAAGAAAAGAGGACGACCTCGAAAGAAGAAGGAACCAGTAGCTGATACTTCTACTGAGGAAACCCCTAAGGAAGAGTAATCATGAAGGAGCTTCCTTTTCAGGAAATAGAAGTCCTTCTTGAATCAGTAATCTCTAACAAAAGTTTAAAGAGAGTAGATTATCCCGGTGGTACAGAGTTCGTAATATTTACTTATCCTAAGTCTCAGGATTTAGTTCTTAGTCGCTATATGCGAGAGAAGGCAATGCTTGAGGCAGCTAAAGAAGGACTTCCTACTTTAGAAGAAGCAACTGAGTTGGTGGATAAAGCCACCACCCAGGAAGATAAGGATAAGCTCAAGGAACTCAAAGAGAAGATAGCGGCGCAAGAGGCTGTATTAGAAGTAACAGCTATCGAAGCGCGCCGAGAGCAGCTCCGGGAGAATATAGAACGCCTTCAGGAAGAGGCAACCGAGTTTGAGAATAAATCTCAGCACCTGTTGTACATGTCACAGGAGAGAAAAGCTGATGAAGAGTCTTTTCTTTATCTAGCCTGGGCTTCGACTTATGCTGTAACTGGAGAACGTTTCTGGAAGACCTTTGATGATTTTGAGAAAGAGACACGGACGGAGATGCGTCTTTCGTTCATCACGGAGTTTTCCAAGTTTAATATAGGTCTATCTTCAAAAGAAATTCGCTTTTTGGCCCGACATAGTTTGTGGCGTATTCGCTATACTGCTGCGGGTAAAACGGGCCAGCAGCTCTTTGACAACGGATTAGTCGATTTAACCCCAGACCAACTGTCACTGCTATACTGGAGCAATTATTACCAGTCGATTTTTGAAATGATGCCTGACGAGATGCCGGATCCTGAGATTATTGAGGATGACGACAAACTCGATGAGTACATGGATTCATATTTCAAGAACAGGGAAGAGGAAAGGACAGAGAAGAAAGCAGCAGATAGAGGAAAAACGGGTAGACCATCTAAGTTAAGTGCATGGGACAAAGGCGAGGAATTGATTATCACACCATCCCATCCGGATTACATGAAGCTGGCTTATTCTAAAACAAGAGTAAAGTCCGCCGAAGGAACCTCAGAAGTAGAGATAATTTCGCCGACCAGCCGTAGGGCCAGGAACAGGCGAACTAGAGCCACATCTCAGACTAAGATGAGGGGCGGAAGGAGATAATCTTATGGTGGAGGAAACGGATAGTTGGTAGAAGAAAACTTTAAGATTGGCATAAATCTAGAGCTTGAACAGTCTAGCCTTGCCGATCTAGAAAAGCAGATTGAGAGGACCATTAAAAACGCTACTCAGAAGGCATTTAAAAATGTCAATATGAGTGCCGTAGGTCCTAGCACCGGAGCCGTTAAGGCGGCTGGAGCTGCCACTGGGGTGAAGGGATCTGATTTCCCCAAGGCTATCCAATCTGCGATGTCGAGCGGTCTTAAGTCCTTCGAGCAATCAATTGCTCAGATGAACAAGACTATGGATAGGCTCGCAAGTGCTCTTGAAAAGGACGCTCGATCCGGTCCTGCTAAGATTTCCCCGACTACCGCGACCGGTGGTCCTAGAAAGCCTGACCTCGCTACCGGCACAGAGCGTGCTCAGAAAGAAGTAGCTAAGAGAATTACAGCTCTTCGTGCTCAGTCTCGGGCTGGTGGTGGTGACTCCGGTCTAGAAGCTAAGATTCAAAAAGAGAAGAAGAAGTTTGAGAAGATAACTAGCCAGAGAACACGACTGGCTAAGAAATCTGCGGAGCTAGAGAAACGCTCTGCTGCTATAGATCAGAAACTATTAGCTGTTAAGGAAGAAGAAGCCGCCGTAAGAAAGCAGTTCATCGCCCGAATGAAGGGTGAGAACCGCGGTCTGGGCGGCTCTGCTGTTTCTGCACCCCGAGACCCCCGAAAGTTTACTAAGGAAAGAGTTACTGTAGGAGGTACTCAGCAAAATCAGAAAGCACAAAGTGTTGCTCGCAGCCAGACTGCTAGAGAGCAATCAGCTCCTGCGTTGGTTACTCCTAAGAATCAGCCCCACAGAACTGGAGATGGTCCTACTGACAATAGAGGTAACCTCAGAGCTGCCGGCAAGATTATGCAGAAAGCTGCAGGTGGTCCTCCTAGGCCTCCCGAGAAGCCTCGTGTAGATTATATGAAGCAGGCGCAGCAAGACATCGCCAACGCCGCTAAAACATTTGAGCAGGTTGCTCAGAACATTGTCAAGCACATGCCTCAATACAAGGGTAAGGATCTTAAATCTATATTCAATCTTCCCGGCGCTTCCGATATGCAGGTACGACAAGGCGCTGCCCCCACTATCAAATCACCATCTGGTAAGGAGAGACATCTAGGTTCTGTAGTTAAGATTACGGGTGATGTAGTTACTAGACTAGACAGAATCTCACACTCCTTTGAGGGACATGAGGCTGCACTAAGGAGGATAGCTGACGCATCTAGACGACGCCCTGGTTCAGAAGTAAACGCTGTCCAGGCACTCATTAGAAAGAGATCATTTGGCGGTGCCCCCATGTACGAAGGCCACCAGTCTATGGGGTCTTTTGTAAAGGCGGGTGAATCTAAGATGATCTTTGAGCCTGGCCAGAAGCAGGCTGCTAAGATCATGGGTAAGGGTGATGCGGGTAGGATAGATGCTGCCAAGTTGGGTGAGGTAGAGGCTACCTTCCACGATATGGCTAAGATGGGACAAAACTTTGTTAAGGCGGGAGTTGATGTCATTTCCATGTTGGGTCTGACGGAAGAATCTGCCGCAGCCATGGCAAAGGCAGAAACAAATTGGGCCCTAAAGCTTAACAAAGCTACTGGTCAGTTTGAAGGGACTATTACTGGTAAGATGCAGACCCGTCCGATCCAGCAGTTCCAAGCAGGAGGACCTGGATTCGGTAAGCAAGCTAGAAGTTCATTCATGAAGGGTTTTGCTAAGATAGAGGGAGGTCAGGCACCTGTAGTTCAGTCTCCATTCTATCGTGAAATGTTGAAGAAAGGGAATATAACCGGGTCAGCTAGAAATCTAAAGACTGCCGCTGTGTCCGCAAGGCAGGTGCCGGAAGTTCATGAGGATCAATCTCTTATCACTTTCAAAGCTGCTAAGGCTATGGGAATGTCTAAGGAAAAGACCAAGCTGTTAAAGACCCCCGCCGAAGATTTGATGGTGGGGTCTAACATCCAAGATAAGCAAGCCATGGGAGTCAACGCTGCCGGTAAGAAAGTGGTTATGGCTCTTAATGGAACCGCTGCCGTAATCACAAAGATGGTTCAGGTTACAAAGCAAGGCGTACAGATGATGGCTATTACTTATGACGAGTTCAATGCTCCAGGTACTGGTATGAAGGGTTCTACTATGCCAGGAAATAAGAGCATGTTCAAAGCTGTGTCTGAAGATTACATGCGTAAACTGGGTGTACCGAAAGGTACTGAGGTTGTTACCAGTATAGAAGGTATGGCTAGACGAGGAGATACCCAGGATCCTGCTATTATGATAGCTACCAGCATGGCTGAGGGCGGAAAGGAATCTGCCCAGATGATATTTGACTCTATCACAGGAGCTATGAAGGCCGGATCTGATATGCTGGAAGGAGCGATGCAAGCTGGTGCACAGTTTGGAATTGATCCTAATGTAGCTATGAAGTCTACTTCGGGTGCGCTGGCGGCGGGAGGTATTGATAAGGTACTTACCGGCACCCTTCCTTGGCATAGAATGGAGAAGGAAGGAATGACTGGTCCTGCAGATCAGAAGGATAGATTTATAGATCCGGTTTCCATATCTGCTCTTTCGCAAAGACAAGAAACGCTTGCGTACGCCATGGCTGCTCAGGAAAAGGCGCATCACATGGTGACTAAGGAGCAGAAGGATTATCATAATGTACTTCTTAGCATGACAGGTGCTACTGAGAATGTTACTGCCGGACTAAAGAAGATGAAGCCTGAAGAGTTCAAGAGGATGCCTAGAAACACCGTTTCTCCTGAAGATATGATGGGTACCATTGTAGACAAGGACAAGATGAAGGGTGCCTTCAACATGCAGATGCCTAAGTTCGGAGGAGGCTTCGAAGATTTCTACATGCCTGCTATTGGAAGTGCGGTGGGGCAGAGAGGTGCACGTGACACTGAAGAGGGATTGTCCCAAGCCTCTGACTTGTCTAAAGCATTCGAGAATTTCCGTCAATCCGGTGTGGAAATTAAAGCTGCACGAGGTGAATTAGATCCCCGAGAGAGCAAAGAGGTTCAGCAAGAAGGTGCTGAGTTTGCTAACCGGCAGATGCAGCAGCAAATAGAGAAAATGGGAGGTGCAAAGGGAGCCGAAGGTAAACAGCTCGCTAAGCAGTTTGTAGATACTTGGATGCCGGTAGTTAAGATGATGGACCAGGCAGGAATTAAGGCAGGCATTGCTTGGAAGAAGATGAGTACTACCGGTAAGGAGACTGTTCAAACCTTCAGAGGTTCACCATCTGCTTATGCGAAATTAGGTAAGGGTGATTCTCAAAAAGCAAATAGAATCAGAGATATGTTGGCTCTCCGGGCATCCGGAGACCCCAAGGCTTCTCGTCAGAAGGGAGTAGTTTCCACCGCCGCTATAGGTAGCGCAGGAGCTATCTTCAAGGACATAGAGATACTAGACGCTGTTCTTAAGAAGCTAGGTAAGACGGCAGCAGAAGACGCCTCACATATGGGAAAGCTTTGGAGTAAACTAGAAGAGGGTAGAGCTGTTCTTCTTGACAGAATTTCTGAACAAGGATTTGGTAAGGCAGGTACTCCGGGCAGAGAAGAGCTTAGAAAGGTAGCATCAACCCGAGGTTCAGGACTTGCCGCAGGTTCTCAGTACGCCAAGGCTATGGAGTACAATGTAGATATAAGCTCGGAGCTTAAGTCTGCAGAGAAGCAGCTTAGAGCTATAGGTAAAGCTGGAGGAGACGTAGGAGAAGCCCTAAGCGCTTTGAATAGAATCAAGGCGCTCAATGTGAGTGAGGATATTCTTCCCCGAGATGCTATGCTTCTAAGTAAGACAGACTACGCTGCTATGAAAGCTGCTGTTAAGAAGGAGGGTAAACTATCAGGAGAAGACCTCTCCGATAAAGATGTTAGTGCACGTATGAAGAGAGGAATTATGGCTCGCTACCCAATTACTGGAGGTGAGAGTCATCAGGTAACTAAGTTCTTGGAAGATAAAGCTGGCAAGCTACCTGAGGGTAAGGTAGGTATCCCCGGTGTCTTTGCAGCATCTTCTACTAAGGATTTGGAAGCAATGCGCGGTCCTCTAGAGGCATTTAGAGAGTCTCTTATTGGTATAATCAGCACAAATAATGGATTTGGGGCAGCTGCCGAAGGGGCTAGGGCTAAGCTTAAAGACCTAAACCCGACACTTGATGCGCTTACTCAAACTTTCCACAAGAGTACTACTAATCTGGACTTCGATGGTGATAATATAATTCAGCATGCAGCCAACAGTAAAGAAGCTGCTAACAAAATGCGCACATCTGTTGAAGTATTGAAGTCGTTTGGTTTTAGTCTTCAGAATGCTCAGAGAACTATTCTGGGAAATATAGAGGGACCAGACCAGGACTTCCAAAGTCTGGAAGGAATCAATAAATCTTTCGGCGCGCTAGCTAAGGGAAGGCCTGCTGGTCTAGGAGCCCGTCCCGCACCTGACACCGCAGAAACTGCCAGAACAGAGGCTATGGGCCTAGTAGGTGGTAAGCTGTCCGTGGGTCTTCTGTCTGACGCGTTTAATCTTTTCCATCAAGCAGTAGTAGGAGGTTCTAAGCTAACAGGAGATGCTTTCGCTACCGCTAAAGATCTCATCATGCTTAACATCAATAAGTCTTTGGCAGCTAAGCACGGAGGCGGAGATACCGCTGGTCCTTTGGGACTTCTGGACGAGATCAAGAAGGGACCAGAGGGTCTAAAGAATATCTTCAAGGGTATGGATGCTGGTGGTCCAGGTGTACTTGGTGATATGGGTAAGATGAACAAGCAAATGCGCGAGAAGATGGGGCAGATGCTACCCGCCATGGACACAGGCGATCTGATGGAAATGGGAATTAAGGAAGGTATTCTGGCAGAAGGTGAGAAACTGACCCCAGCTAACTTCAAGTCCGTCATTGATCAGTTAATGGATAAGATGGATCTTAAGGGCCAGATGCAAAACATCTGGAATAGAATAGAAGCTAATCTACGTGAGTCCTTGACAAAGCGAGGGTTAAGTTCTTCTGATATAAATAAATCTATCGAGAAGATGACTTCTCCTGACGAGAAGGGTGATATCAAGGGTGTAAATCTTAGAAGTCTTACCAGTGACGCGTTCCAGATAAGTAAGAAAATGGGAGCCAAAGAGCTTCGCGGAATGACTACGATGGAACGGGCGGGTAAGGTTCTTGACGCTAACTTCGAAGACATAAAAGCAGATCCCTCAAAACCTAAGAAGCTTTCTTCTGACTTGCAGAGCTGGTTGGATGGCGTATTGCAGATGGTGGGTATTCTTTCTGACGCAGATATTAAGGGTATGGGAAGGGACCCCAAGGATGTTGGGGGTATGTACATGGAAGGCCCTCCAGGTTCAACACCTGGACAGGGCGCGGTTATGGTTGGGGAGACTTCTAGAGTAAGTCCTCTTAAGACCTCTATCGATGCAATCGCTAAGATGGAGACTGGTCAGATTAGAAAGCTGCCTGACATCATTGATATGGCTACTCGGTCAATTGAGAGAATGAAGAGTACTGTAGGACATGAGAGGGTTCACGCCGCCCTGAAGGTACCAGGTACTAGTGGTGCTGAAGCCAAGAAGCAGATTTCCACACAGTTGATGGAAGGTAGTGGGATGATCGGTGCAAACCGTGATGCTATTAGGGAAGCCGCTCGAAAGTTACCTAGTATCGAGACGAAAGAGACTAAGTATGAGGCACTAAAGACAGCAGGTGCGCCGTCTGACGAAATAGCAAAGCAAGGTAAGAAATACATGGATGCGGTTGCTGAGGAAGTACTGGCGCATCTTACTAACCCTAGTAGGTGGATGGAGATTTTCGGAAAGATACCTGCTGAGGTAGGTATGGTCTTTGTTAAGATGTTTGGAAAGATGAAGTCGGAGATGCCTGATCTTCTAGGACCTTTGGAAGCCACTTCCAAGGAACTGATGAGCAGAGTCCAGGCTCTGAAGCAGGGTGGTACTCCTCAGGCAGCGGACGTTAGAGGTGAAGCACAGGCACGTATAGCAGGACACGGTCCTCTACGCGCCCGCGGACGAATGGTAGAAGAGATGGAAGGTATTTTGTCCGAGGGTAGAGTAGCGCATGGATTAACTCCAGGCACAAGAGAAGGCTTGAGAACTAGGACGGAAGGCGCGGTCAGCTTCCCGTTGGAAGGTAGAGAAGGATTAGACAGTTCTGCTAAGGGTATGAGATTAATGCTAAAGCAGATGGGAGAAGGTGCTGGTGTAGGAGGTACTGATCTTGAGGCCCTTAGAGGTCGTTTCCAGGAAACTGCCCAGGGTTATAAGGAGACCGTTTCGAAGATTCCTAAGAAGGAAGGTGGTGGTTTCCAGGAAGGTAACAAAGCTTATATAAAGGCTATGCAGGAGTTCCAGGCAGCGGAAGTTCAGATGTATCTTAATCAAGCTAAGAAGCTCCAACACGCTGCAGACGAGCTTGCTTCTGGAGGTATGGCTGACTCTGCTCAATTTAATGAGGTTATTGCCAACTTAGATAGTGTTCTAGAAAGACTAATGAACAATATGATGAAGATCAAGATTGGTGGTAAGATGAAGGGACTCGCCACCGCACCAGATGGGGGTCTGACAGACCGTGCGTTCGATATAGGTATCAGACCTTCTAAGGATATGTACGCGGATGTCGCCAAACGGCATGCTCCGTCGCGAGATCCAGCAGCCCGGAAGGACTTCATGGAGTCCGGTGTTGGCGCTCAGATGATGGGCGTCCTGGATAATATCAAGGAGGGAGAGAGTAGAACACAACAGTGGATTGAAATTTGGGATGAGCTGGTTAAGAAGCCTAAGGAACTAGAAAATAATCTAGGTGTTGTCGCTGATATTCTGAAGGACTTCGGCGGCACAATGATTGCTGATATGGGTCCGAATAATCCAGCAACCAAGAACATTCAAGCCATGGCCAAGACTGCGAAAGAGGCGCACAAGGCCCTTCAGGATATGCCGCAACGCATTGAAACAAAGGAAGATGCTCAAATCGCCGCAGCAAAGATCCCAGCGGTGAGAAAGGCTGCATTCGGCGGCCGGAACTTGGCATCCATGATCGAGAAGCAGGAGAAGGGTATTGAGGCTGCTCGACAGAAGTGGGAGAACGCACTCAATGAAATGCACAAGCAGGGAGTTACCCCTGCAGGTGGAAGGAATATCGAAAGCGGAAAGACTTTTGATGTAACTGGACCTGACAATATTGCTATCAAGAAGTTCGGCATGACCGCTAAGAGAGGAATGGATGGGTATAAGGTATCTTTGCATGATGCCACAAAGGCTCAGGGTCAGCTGAGTGGTTCTATTCGAAACTCTCTGCGTAGAGTGGTACAGTGGGGATTTGCTACCGGTATTGTTTACGGTACCATTCGTGCTTTCCGCACAATGATTCAAACCATCACCGAGGTTGAGACTAAGATGACAGCGCTCAAGAAGGTGATGGATACCTCGATTACTAACTTCGAGAAGATGCAAGACGCTGCTACGGGTTTTGCGCAAGAGTTCGGTGTGGCTATCGAGGACGTCCTCGACGGTATGGTTGTTTATGGTCAGCAGGGTTTGAAGGTTAACAAGATCATGGAGCGTACCAGAGCCACAATGCTTGCGGTTAACGTTACCACCCTGTCCTCCGTAGAAGCTACAGAAGCTCTCACAGCAGCACATAAGGTGTTCGGGTCCGCTATGGACAGCTCCACTGGTTTCGTGGATGCATGGGCAGCTGTGGCAGCTAAGCACGCTATTACAGCGAAGGACCTAGCGGATGCAGTTAAGAGATCCGGTGCAGCGGCAGAGGTAGCGGGTGTAGGATTCAATGACTTCCTGGGAATCGTCACCGCCATCGGTGCTGTAACTCGACAGACTGGTAAGGAGATCGCAACCAGTACCAAATTTATGTTCCGCGCAATGAGAAGACCTACTGCTCAGAAGGAACTGGGTAAGATGGGTGTTTCAAGCATGACCGCAGGTGGTGATTTTAGACCTGCCGTGGATATCATGAAAGAACTTGCTGGTTCCTGGGACGGATTGACCCGCGCTCAGCAGGTCAACCTAGCGCAAGCCATGGCGGGTATTAGGCATTACAACTCGTTCATTGTCTTGATGAATAACTTCGATGAGGCCCTGCTAGCTAGCGCTGACGCTGCTAACTCGCAGGGCTTTGCTATGAGAAAGAACCGATTGTCCATGGCGACCTTCGCCAAGCAGATGACCGTCATGAAGGAGAGTACAAAGGGATTGGTTCTTGAGCTTGGTAAGAGTGCTCTTGGACCCGCAACCGCGCTCATCAAGACCATCTCTGCTATGGTACAAGGTATTTCTAAGTTACCTCCCGCTCTGTTGAAAGGCACTCTTATGGTTACGGGTATGGGATTGGCTTTTCACAAGCTAGCAGATTTCATCGCCGACGCGATGGACGCAATGTCCAGCACGACGGTTACTAATATGGGTGGTGGTGCCGGGCGCGCCTTCGGCGGCTCGAAGATGTTCGAGAAGATGAAGGGCGGTATTAGTAGTATTGGTAGGGGATTCGCAGCTGCAGGAGGAGGTGGCATGGTCATCGAGGGTGTCGGGGGTGCCACCAGCGGCCTGGGTAAACTGGGAACAGTGGCCAAGGGTGCCCGCAAGGCCTTGATGGGTGTAGGCAGCAGGGTCGTGATGTTGGCGACCTGGCTCCCCAACCTGATCCCCCCTCTAAAGGGCGTGGTGGCCGGTATGCGTGCAATGAGCGCTGCCGCGATGACTACGATAGGCGGTGCTGTTATTGCAGCCGCTGTCATCAGTTTGATGATGCTCCACTCCGCGTACCAAAAAGCAACCCAATCCGCTAAGGAATTTGAACATTCACAAGAAGACATTATCGGTAAAAGTGAGGACGCAGCTTCTAGTCTGCGCGGCCAGTTGGTTACGGCAGACAGACTAACCCTCTCTTACAAGAAGATAGGTACTGCCATGGATGCCATGAGTGACGCCAGCGGTATGGCAGCGGCCTTGACGGAGGGTAGATTTAAGGGTGCAGCAACCGCCGCTCAGAAGTATTCTGACCTGCTGGCTGAGGTTGGTAACAAGATAGCCCAGGCTGACCCGACCAAGGTAACGGGTATTTCAGACACCGGAGATCTGATTGTAGGTATCGAGGACAACTTTAAGTCACTTACTCAGGCCGCTTTGGACGCACAGAATGCAGTATCTGTTGCACTTAAGGCTAGTGTTATTTCTGCATATTCTAAAGAGCTGGGCAAGACTATCTCTATCTGGGACAGCATTGCAGAGAGTATTAACAGGGCCCAGAACGCAGCCATGGGAATGTTCGGCGGCCAGAAGGGTAACTTACAGACGGACATGAGTGCTTTGGGTGATCTGAAGCAGACCAATATGGAGATCAAAAAGATCACCGACGCCAGAAAGAAGCAAGCAGCTGAGGGAGGATATCAGATAGCGGGACAGGCTAAGCTGATAGAATTAGTTCAGAGGCGTGCACAAGAAGAGATGAAGGTATTGGAGATAGCTGAGCAGGTCCGACGTGTCTTTGAGTCTATGCCTGTTTTCGGTGATATCGACGCAGCAATGAAGGAGATGACTCCTAAGCTGCAGGGAGATCTGAAGATAGCTATCGAGACAGGAGAATTTGGTAGAGGGGCCACCTTAGAATCTGTAATGACGCAGTTCATGGGTAAGCAGGCAGGTCTAGGTGGTATTATGGACTATAAGAATACCCAGAGCGCCGGACTAACTGCCAATGCATTCCTTGAGCGGGGTATCCAAGCTCAGAGCGGTGCCGGGGCGGCCGCAGGTGTGACCGAAACCGACCAAATAGGTCTTCTTTCTAAGAACGCAGCTGACCTGCTGACCAAAGGGGTTCAAACCCTCTTCTCTACTTTCGACTCTGCAACCGGAGATATTGTTTTTCAGTACAGAGATATTGAGGGAGAAATGCAGAGAGTTACATCCGAAGCCATTGAAGAGGCAGGTAGAACTCTCGGACAACGCCAAGGTGAAGTGGCTGATCAGTTTATTACCTGGACGAAGAAAGAAGTCGATGCCGCAGCTGAGGGCACCAGAAGACTTCTAACTACGCAGTTTACTGGAGCACTGGCAGGTATTAGAATTCCTTCGGGAGGAATGCCTACCCTTGGTCCTAGCCGTTCTGCTGAGCTTACCCTAGAGCAGAGAATCATGAAGTCTCTTCCAGAGGATATACAAAGACTTTCGGACGTTCAGAAGGAATACAATGCATTAGGTAAGGAATACTCTGAGGTCGTATTAGGAGATGTTAAAGGCGCGTATATAGGTGCGGGTAAAGCGTCCCAAGCTCTTAAGGTAGCTACCCAGGATGTTCTGGAGCTAGCAGTCAGGCTGCAGAAGGAAGGATTCCAACTCTCTGTTATTGCTAACTACGAGAAGATGCAGCACAAGTTGAATCAGACGCTAGAGCAGGCTGCCCGAGCTGCAGAAGATTATGAATCTGCTGAGCGTAACAAGAATAGATATATAACCTCTCCTGCCGGAGCGATGGCAGGTTTGGGAGCTACCCCTCAGTTAGATTTAGGTAAGGCTTTCAAGGAACTCACCGCTTTGGATAAGCTTAGAATAGAGACCCCCGGTTTCGGCTCTGTTATGTCGGGAGTAAAGTCAAGGACGGATAAGAGAGATCGAGATGTTGGTACCCTAGACGAGCTTGAGAAGCAACTGAAGGACTTCGACGAAGCGGTACGAGATATGGGTATCGCCGGTTCTGAGATGGAAGCAGAAGGAAATGCTAAGGTTCTTACAGCTCTGAGGGAAGGAGCTAGTAAGGGTCAGAGGGCTATGATCCGGTCTATGAACGAGGATGCCATTAAACAGCTGGATGTGGCCACCACTCAGTTGGGTGTTCAGCGTATGATGCTAGACGAGTTAGGATTTTTGGCCGAACTGTTGGCGACGCCCGAAGATAAGCGTCAAGATATGTTTACTGAAAAGATAAGAAGCACAGACTACGACTCTCTTACTAAGGCTTATGGTAAGATCTTTAAGTCCGAAGAAGCAAACGCTCTCCAAAGATCAGTGCTTGGTCTTAGAGAAAACTCTGAAGGTGAGATGGAGATAGGTAAAGCTCTAGAGAGCGCTAACACTGCCGAGTTAGATGCTATAGTTCGGTTGATGAATGCCATAATTGATAGAGACAAGGAGATGACTTCCCAGAAAATTTTGGGTGAAGACGGTAGGATTAAACCGGGCATAACGGATACGGGAGTGACGGAGAAAATTCCTGGTCTCTTTAATAATAAGTGGTTCGTGGATATTGACGCGGCTCAGAAAGAATTAGGAGAACGGATTAAGAAGGTATTTACTAGTTCCGGAATTTCCATGAAGGCATTAGAGAATGAGATTATTAACAGAGCTTCGGATCCCAAACGTCGAAAAGCTGCTCAGCTCACGGAGATAGCCAAAGCTAATGCAAAGATTACAGAAGCCAGAATTAAGGCAGAGAAGGCTGAGAACGCGGTTAGAAAATCTATCAACTCTAAGATTGCGGATCTCAAGGCTGAATTAGATAAGGGTAACAGTGAAATATCGAAAATTTCTAAGGACATTAGAATCGCACAGAGTGCTAGAGATTTAGCCACCTCCTTAAAGGATATGGTTAAGGAGTTCAAGAGGGCTGAGGCTGCTGTAGTTATCAAGCTCAAGTCTGATCTGGAAGGACCTTTTGCCCGAGTAGGAAAGCCTGGATTCAAGACCGACTTCGATAAACGTAGAGAAGAGTTGAAGTCTGGAGCTAATAGGCCTATGAGCTTGGGTGCAATGCGGGAGAGAGATAAGGCCCGTAAGCAGCTTCGCTTCGATGAGAAGGAAGCCAAGATTCAACAGAAGCAGGCTATAGAAACCGCTGCTCTAAAGAGACAACAGTCAAGAGCAGAACAAGTACGTACGAAGATGCAAGATATTATGGACGACCCCGACCAGGATCGGGGTGTGCGCGCATCAGCTAAGAGTTTCTTTGATACATTAGGAGACGAGCTTGCTGTTTCAGAGCAGGCAGATAAGCGTGGTGATAAGTTGTTCTTCAAGGGTATCCCTTCTCTGGATAATCTGTCAGGACTTGCTGATGAAATTAAAGCTACCGCCAATAAGAGGGTACGCGATCTTAAGCAGATGGAGATGGTTAAGGCTAACGCCCCGCTGCTCGAAGAGATGAGAAGAGAGACAAAGATCGCAACCGATCAACTTACTTCTCTTCTAAATATCGAAGCATCTTTGACGGGAGGCACTATCAGAGATACGGGCGGTGTGTCTCTTGGTGATTTAGGCGCAGTAGGTACAGGGCCCGGCGGAGCAGATCATTCTCAAACTGCATCCACAAGGAGACCCGCCACCACCTCCTCTGGTACTAGAGGTGCGGGAGCTGCTGCCGCAGGAGTCGGGTCAGCCGATGCCCTTAGTACTTCGGAGTGGGTCAAGGCACTAAAAGATGCGTCCCGCATGCAGCAGGAAGGTATATTGGGTAAGACAGGAACTGCCGCGGAAACGAGTGATTCTAGGCTCGAACGCATTCTCCAAGGTGCTCGCGATGCGGGAATCGGGCACATAGCACCAAAAGAAGCAGGTATGGGCGGCGGTATCCTTACCGCTCTAGGCACTCTCGCCAAGGGTACATCCCCGGCAGTTGGTAGCGCAGCTTCTATAAAAACTCCTATGGGCGTGGTAACCAATACTGTTCAGAAGATAGGAGATGATTTGGTAGTTGCTGCTTCCCATCTAGATGGACAGGTAGTAGGCTTACAAGAATTCGATGTCGTCCACGGTGATGGTGGTGCTAAATCTCTAAGAGCTAGACACATAGGTGGGGAGACAGGAACTGGTCTTGAGCTGCCTGATAAGATGCAAGGGCACGGGGTTGGTTCCAACCGTCTAGCAAAGGTTATGGAGTATGGACAAGCTGAAGGATTTAGTGCTTTGGAAAGTACGGAATCCGTCAAAGTGGAACAAGCAAGAGCTTATAACTCCGCAGCTAAAAAAACAGGCTTAACTGCAATTAACAATCTGCAAGGTGCCCCGGACAGTCCCGCATTAAAGGTACCTCTAAAGCCTCAAGGAATAATGGATAAGGTTGGTAATTTCCGAGCCGGCCAGGAAGGAGCTTTCACCGGTAGTAAGTGGTTG
>Ga0209988_10000849_pt1 | contig 19437 bp, 10 predicted proteins | sample N075metaG_FD_183115 | JGI IMG/M metagenome (GOLD analysis project Ga0209988, IMG submission 183115) | Deep subsurface microbial communities from Kermadec Trench to uncover new lineages of life (NeLLi) - N075 metaG (SPAdes) (version 2) | ecosystem: Environmental > Aquatic > Marine > Ocean trench... | reverse complement strand
GGTATCATTCTCGTTCCTTTTCGGGGGGCGTTAGCTCAGTTGGTAGAGCATCTGACTTTTAATCAGGTGGTCGCGCGTTCGAGCCGCGCACGCCCCACCATTTTCCTGCTTTAAATCAATAAGTTACTTTAAGATTTAACTCCAACAATTTGCCAGTTTCTAATGGGGTCACCCAGGGGTCACCTTAGAATTGCATTTCTCTTAGTACATCACCTTCGATTCAAGTTAAGCTTTGTGTATGGAAACACATTCAAATAACTGCCTATTCTGCAGTATAGAACCAAGCAGGATCATAGCTGAGATTGATCTAGCAACGGAATTTGGTATAAAGGATCAGGTATTATTCGCGAGGAACTAACACATTTGCCAGCTTAACATGCGATATTCCGAATTAAATTGCCGCTGATGCGGGGTGTTAGCAGAGGATATATGTCGTATGAAGGTATTGACAAGTTAACTTAATTTATTTTGAAAAGTGGTTAATTGAATTCATATTATTGCTTGGTATAGGTACATTGTGGTTAGCGCTCATCAGATTCATCGCCATTTGTTAGGTCTGAGTGTTACGTCAGCCCATTGAATAAAGTTAACTTGTCAATACCTTCATGCGGTATGCGGGCTAGCCAGGAGCCGAAGTGAGACTCAATACTTCCGCCCGATTTCGAAACGGTACAGCCCTTTATCGATGTGCAGGTATAACCAATCTACTCAATCAAATATAATCAAATCATGAATACTCAAAAAGACTCTCGCTTTGTCAGCCGCCTCACCCGTCAGACCCTGGCACTGGTACTCGCGGGTGGACGTGGCTCGCGGCTCTATGAATTGACCGACTGGCGCGCCAAACCGGGGGTGCCGTTCGGCGGTAAATTCCGCATTATCGACTTCCCCCTGTCGAATTGTATCAACTCAGGCATTCGCCGTATCGGCGTGCTAACCCAGTACAAGGCGCACTCGTTAATTCGTCATCTGGTTCGTGGCTGGAGTCGATTTAACAGCGATCTTGATGAGTTCGTTGAGATTCTCCCGGCCTCGCAACGAGCCGGTAGTGAGTGGTACCAGGGTACTGCCGACGCGGTGTATCAAAACCTCGATATTATGCGAAACCACAAACCAAAATATGTGCTGATACTGTCGGGAGATCATATTTATAAAATGGACTATGGCAACATGATTGCCATGCACGTCGAAAATAACGCCGACATGACGGTATCCTGCCTCGAAGTGCCGATTGAAGAAGCGGCGGGTGCCTACGGGGTGTTAACTGCCGACGAGTCCGGTCGAATTATTGAATTCAATGAAAAACCCGCCGAGCCAACGCCAATACCCGGTCAACCGGGGCTCTGCCTGGCTTCGATGGGTAATTATTTTTTTAACACCGAGTTCCTTTACGAGCAATTGATTAAAGATGCTGATGATCCAAAATCCGCCCACGATTTCGGCAACAACATCATCCCGTCAATCATCGAAAAATATCGGGTGTATGCGCATCCATTTCGAGATAAGGACACCAACGAACGCGCCTACTGGCGCGATGTCGGTACACTGGACGCTTTTTGGGAAGCCAATATGGAACTCGTCAATGTAGCGCCGGAATTAAACCTCTACGATCAGGATTGGCCGATACTGACCCATCAACTCCAGTTGCCGCCGGCCAAGTTTGTATTCGACCTTGAGGACCGCCGCGGTATGGCGATCGACTCCATGGTTTCCGGCGGTTGCGTGATATCGGGAGCAAAGCTCAAACGTTCGCTGCTTTTCTCTAATGTTAAAGTCCATTCCTACGCTGAGGTACTGGATAGCGTCATCCTGCCGGATGTCGACATCGGTCGGCACGCCCGAATCAACAAAGTTATCATCGATCGAGGATGCACAATTGACGAAGGTATGGTGATTGGCGAAGATCACGAAGCCGACAAAAAACGCGGTTTTCGAGTCACCGAAAAGGGAGTAGTACTGGTCACGCCGGATATGTTGAATCAGACAACTCACGCGCGTCGATAAAGGAGTTGTGATGAACCGAAAAACGGTTGGCACCCATCCATTTAGCGATCAGAAACCGGGCACTTCGGGGCTGCGTAAAAAAGTTCGAGTCTTTCAGCAAACGCATTATCTGGAAAATTTCGTCCAGTCGATTTTCGACGCGCTGGTCACTAACGGTGAGTCACTCGTCGGTAAAACTCTTATTCTCGGTGGCGATGGCCGCTATTACAATCGCGAGGCCCTGCAGACCATTTTGCAAATGGCGGCTGCCAATGGTTTCGGTCGCGCGCTGGTAGGCCAAAACGGACTGCTGTCGACGCCAGCGGCTTCCTGTGTGATCCGTAAACACAAAACGCTCGGCGGTATTATCTTATCAGCCAGCCACAATCCGGGCGGTCCAGATGCCGACTTTGGTATCAAATACAATACCGCTAACGGCGGCCCTGCAGCGGAAGCTATCACCGAAGCAATATTCCAGTGCAGCCGCAATATTTCGCGATACCTGATACTCGATGCACCTGCAATCGATCTAAGCAGAACAGGCGAGCAAACCCTGGGTGACATGCGCGTCGAAATTATCGATCCGGTTGCCGACTATGCGGAGCTGATGCAACAACTATTCGATTTCGACAGGATGCGCGAGCTGCTCGGTTCAGGGTCATTTAAGCTGCGATTCGACGCGATGAATGCAGTCACCGGTCCCTACGCCAGGGCAATCCTCGAACAACAGCTCGGTGCACCCACCGGCAGCGTATTGCGTGGTGATCCGATGGACGACTTCGGCGGTAAACACCCCGACCCGAATCTGGCGCATGCGCCCGAGCTGGTCGCTTTGATGAACGGCCCGGATGCTGTGGACCTCGGTGCGGCCTCGGACGGCGACGGCGACCGTAATATGATTCTCGGTCCGAATTTTTATGTCACGCCGAGCGATAGCCTTGCGATACTGGCCGCCAATGCCACCCTGGTTCCCGGCTATGCCCGGGGCCTAGCCGGCGTCGCCCGGTCAATGCCGACCAGCCTCGCGCTGGATCGCGTAGCGGCCGATCTTAATATTGACTGTTTTGAAACCCCGACTGGATGGAAATTCTTCGGTAACTTGCTGGACGCGGGTAAAATTACGCTATGTGGTGAAGAGTCGTTTGGCACCGGTTCCGACCATGTGCGCGAAAAAGACGGGCTGTGGGCGGTACTGTTCTGGCTTAACATACTGGCGATACGAGGTGAATCGGTCGCCGATATCGTTCGCCAACACTGGCGACAGTATGGACGCAACTATTACACCAGACACGATTACGAAGCAGTACCAATCGACGGCGCTGAAGCGCTGGTCAGCGCGCTGCGCGGTCAAACCGAAAAATTAACGGGTCAAGGTTTTGGGAACTACAAAGTAGAAGTTGCCGATGATTTCAGTTATACCGATCCTGTCGATGGCAGTATCAGTCGGCGGCAGGGGATGCGAATTTTATTCGCGGATGGGGCACGTATTGTGTATCGATTATCCGGTACCGGTACTGAGGGTGCCACACTACGTATTTACGTCGAACGTCACGAACCCGACCCGGAACAACAGGGCCAGGATCCGCAAGCAGCACTTGGCGAGTTGCTCGGTATTGCCACCGCGATAGCCGAGGTCGAGCGCTACACCGGCCGCAGCGCGCCCAACGTGATAACTTAAGCGACAATGGCTATGCAATCACTTACCCAGACGGATGCCTGGCAGGCATTGGCGATTCATCAAAAAGCGATAGAAAACCTGCATCTACGCGATCTATTTGCGAACGAGCCACAACGATTCGAGAAATACTCGTTGCAGGCAGGCAATCTTTTACTCGACTATTCCAAAAACCGTATCAACGATGAAACCCTCGCTCTGCTACTAAAACTGGCCCGCGAACGCCAGGTAGAGCGGTTACGCGATGCGATGTTTGCCGGTGAGGCTATCAATATCACCGAAGGACGCGCGTCCTTGCATAGCGCACTACGCAACCGCGCCAATACTGCGGTTCTGATCGACGGTGTCGATGTCATGCCCGCGATTAATGCAGTTCTTGCGCAAATGCGCGCGTTCAGCGAGGCAGTGAGAAGTGGTAGCTGGCAGGGTCATAGCGGAGAACGGATTCGTGATGTGGTCAACATAGGCATAGGTGGCTCTGATCTCGGGCCACTGATGGTCTGTGAGGCGCTTAAATCCTATCAGCATCCTGAGCTCAATCTACATTTTGTTTCCAACGTCGACGGCACCCACATCAGCGAGACGCTGAAACATCTGGATCCGCAATCGACCCTGTTTATCATCGCTTCAAAGACGTTTACCACCCAGGAGACGCTGAGCAATGCGCACAGCGCACGCGACTGGTTTTTGCGCCAGGTCGGCGATGAAAAAGCCATCGCCAAACATTTTGTCGCGGTCTCGACGAATACCGAACGGGTCACCGCGTTTGGTATCGATAGCGCTAACATGTTCGAGTTCTGGGATTGGGTGGGTGGTCGTTATTCGCTCTGGTCGGCGATCGGCTTACCGATCGCGCTTGCCATCGGCATGGATAATTTCGAAGAATTGCTCAGCGGCGCGCACGAGATGGACCAGCACTTTCAAAATGCGCCACTTGAAAAAAATATGCCCGTGTTACTCGCGTTGCTTGGCGTTTGGTACCATAATTTTTTCGGCGCTGAGAGCCATGCGGTCGAGCCTTACGATCAGTATCTGCACCGATTTCCCGCCTTTTTGCAGCAGCTCGATATGGAGAGCAACGGTAAATCGGTGACTCGCGACGGTGATTTTATCCGTGACTATACCACCGGACCGGTGCTCTGGGGTGAACCCGGCACCAATGGCCAGCATGCGTTCTTTCAATTGCTACACCAGGGCACTCGGCTGGTACCGGCGGATTTTCTCGCAGCGATGGAATCCCATAATCCGCTCGGCAAACACCATACCCTGTTACTGGCCAATTGCTTCGCACAAACCGAGGCACTGATGCGGGGTAAGAGCGAAGCTGAAGCGCATGCGGAACTCACCGCTCAGGGATTGACTGGCGAAGCGCTGGAGCGACTGCTACCGCACAAGGTATTCGAGGGTAATCGGCCTAGCAATACACTGTTGTTTCGACGACTCGATCCGCACACCCTGGGTATGCTGATCGCACTATACGAGCACAAGGTATTCGTGCAGGGCGCAATATGGAATATCAACTCATTTGACCAGTGGGGCGTGGAACTTGGCAAACAACTCGCGAGTATCATCGCTGACGAGTTAACAGATAAATCAGAAATTACCAGCCATGACGCATCTACCAACGGATTGATAAACCGCGCTAAGCGTACACCTGGCAGCAATCAATAATGCCCCATATCCTGATGATCGCGTCGGAAAATGATGCCCTGCCCGGTGGCAAGGTCGGCGGAATCGGCGACGTGGTTCGCGACGTGCCGAGGGCACTGGTTAAAAAAGGCTGCACCGTTACGGTACTCACGCCAGCCTACGGCGTATTTTCGAATTTGCCGGGTGCAAAAAAGGTGACTCGATTGAATGTCAGCTTCGGCGGTACCCAGGATTTACTCGACCTCTACGAGGTACCCGGACGTCAGGCCATATCCGGTGTGCGCCACTGGGCTATCGAGCACCCGTTATTCAGTACCTGCGGCAAGGGCCGGATATATTGTGATGACCCGGAAGGGCGCCCTTTTGCGACCGATGCCAGCAAATTCGCGTTATTTTGCGTAGCCGCAGCCGAGGCAATTGTCAAATCTGAGTTCGGCAAAATCGATGTTATACACCTGCACGACTGGCACGCCGCGTTTCTGCTGATTCTGCGTCTCTTTAACCCAGCCTATAAAGCGTTAAAACATATACGTTGCGTTTACACAATTCATAATCTTGCGCTGCAGGGTATTCGTCCATTTTCAGACGATGAATCATCGCTGCAGCAATGGTATCCGGATCTGAAGTATAAACGTACACAACTCGCCGACCCACGCTGGCCAGACTGTGTCAATCCAATGGCTATCGGCATTCGCCTGGCCGATGCGGTACACGCGGTATCACCCACCTATGCCGAGGAAATATTACGCCCCAGCGACGTCGCCGCCCTCGGTCAATACGGCGGTGAGGGTCTCGAAGCGGATCTACAGGCTGCGAAAACCGGAAAGCGACTATTTGGTATTCTCAACGGCTGTGAATATCCAGCAAAACATAAGCCCACTGTAGCCAGTTGGGTGGCGCTATTGAAGTTGTTACGTGCCCAGGTATTATTCATGGCCGCGAGCAGTTCGACACTTTCCAGCGCACTGTTCATTGCGCAAAATCGCATTGACAAGCTAAGCAGCAAACGCCCGAAGTTTCTACTCACAAACGTCGGCCGTATCACTGAACAGAAAGTCCGACTGTTAAACCAGGAGACGAGTACCGGTCGCCCGGCGCTGGAATGTATACTGGAAACGCTCGGCGAAAACGGACTATTGATCATGGTTGGTAGCGGTGACCGGGGCTACGAGCAATTTTTGAGCGAAACTGCAGCACGATATCACAACTTTATTTTTCTGAGTGGCTACTCCGAAGCAATGGTGACCGCGCTTTATGACATGGGTGATTTGTTTCTGATGCCAAGTTCCTTCGAACCCTGTGGCATCAGCCAGATGCTGGCGATGCGCGCGGGCCAGCCCTGCCTGGTACATCATGTTGGCGGTTTGCGCGATACGGTGCAGGACAATACCACCGGTTTTGCCTTTACTGGCAGAAACCCGACTGAACAGGCCGATAACCTGGTTGCCACATTGCAGCGCGCGATAATCGCCAAAACCCGGGCAAAAAAGTGGCGCGCAATGCGCAAGAAAGCGGCGGCGAAACGGTTTCAATGGGCCGATAGCATCGACGCCTATCTGAAGCAACTTTACCAAAAATAATAGGAGTCTGTCGGACTTAGGATAAATCTACTGCGGATAAGCCATTTTGGCCAGATTTTCCTATCCATTTCGTTTATGTATAGGAATACGGTATGCTGGTTTTGCAGGAGCATAAACCAGCAAATATGAATAACTATTCTCCTCAATCGATAGAAAAATCTGACTCAAAATGACTTTCCCTCGCTACAATTACCTAAGTCCGACAGACTCCTGGGGCCAGAAACCATGGCATCGCTGAAACATAATATCGACAGCATCGTACGCGGCGTAAACCGCGACCCGTTTAAGGTCCTGGGTCCCCATAGCGCGAGAAAAAACTGGACAGTACGTAGCTGGCAGCCACAGGCACAGGCGGTCGAGCTGGTGACCGCTAACGAAGAACCGCTGGTCAAGATGAAACGTATCCATGTCGATGGCCTGTTCGAGGCTCGTTTACCGCTACCAGTAATCGACTATCGTCTGCGACTGCATGAGCACGACCATGCCCGCGTAATCGATGACCCTTATCGCTTTCCATCGCCCCTTGGCGAGCTCGACCGCCACCTGATGAGAGAAGGTGCACACCTCAAGCTAGACGATAAACTCGGCGCCAACATGATAGAACTCGAAAAAGTGAGCGGGGTGCATTTCGCGGTGTGGGCGCCTAACGCTGGTCGAGTCAGTGTGGTCGGACCATTCAACAATTGGGATGGGCGACGTCACCCGATGCGATTGCATCCCAACAACGGCGTCTGGGATTTATTTATTCCCGCTTTAGGTCCGGGTGAACTCTATAAATTCGAACTGCTCGATGCAAGAGGTCGGCTGCTGCCACTCAAGGCCGATCCTTTTGCGCGACGCATGGAACCGCCGCCAGGCAACGCTTCCATCGTGCATTATGACGATTATCACTGGCAGGACGATAACTGGATATCTGAGCGCGGTGACAAAATTGCACTCGATAAGCCAATGGCAACCTACGAGGTCCATCTCGGTTCCTGGCGTCGAAACATGGATGAAAACCGATCACTGAGTTACCTTGAACTAGCCACGGAACTGGTTTCGTATGTACGCGGAATGGGCTATACCCATATCGAACTATTGCCGGTAACCGAACATCCTTTCGACGGCTCCTGGGGTTACCAGCCAATAGGCTTATTTGCGCCGACCCACCGTTTTGGCAATCCTGAAGATTTTAAATATTTTATCGATGCCTGTCACCAGCAGCAGATTGCTGTGATCATGGACTGGGTTCCGGCGCATTTCCCGCGTGATGAATTTGGTCTGGGCCAGTTCGACGGTAGTCATCTGTACGAGCATGCCGACCCGCGCAAGGGTGCACACAAGGACTGGGGAACCTTAATTTTTAATTTCGGCAGTGCCGAGGTAGTAAACTACCTGCTCGCCAGCGCCCTGTTCTGGATCGAGGAGTACCACATCGATGCATTACGCGTCGACGCGGTATCTTCTATGTTGTATCTGGATTACTCGCGTGAACCCGGTGAGTGGTTACCCAATCAACACGGTGGTAACGAAAATCTGGAAGCGGTGGCATTTCTACGGCGTATGAACGAACTGGTACATGCCCACGGGGGCTTGACCATTGCCGAAGAATCCACCGCCTGGCCACAGGTCTCTGCACCGACATATAACGGCGGGCTTGGGTTTAGCTATAAATGGAACATGGGCTGGATGAACGATACTCTGTCCTACTTTAAAGAAGACCCGGTTCATCGCAGCTACCACCACGATAAGCTCACCTTTGGGCTTTTATACGCGTTTGATGAAAACTTTATTCTGCCGTTGTCGCACGATGAGGTGGTGCACGGCAAGGGATCGATTTTTAACCGTATGCCCGGAAACAGCTGGCAGGCATTTGCTAACCTGCGCCTATATTATACGTTTATGTACGGTCATCCCGGCAAAAAGCTTTTGTTCATGGGCAGCGAATTCGGTCAGGAACGCGAGTGGAATCACTCAACATCGCTAGACTGGCACCTGCTTGACGATGAGTGGCATGCCGGCGTACAAATGTTGGTAAAAGACTTGAATCAACTCTATAGGGCGACTCCGGCACTCTATGAAATTGATTTCGACAGCCGCGGCTTCGAGTGGATTGACTGTAGCGATAATAAACAGGGCGTCATCGCATTTTTTCGTTGCGCAAAAAATCCGGCCGAGATAGTTGTCATCGTCTGTAATCTAACCCCGGTGGTGAGACATAATTACCGCATTGGCGTACCCGTCCCGGGTCGGTATCGAGAGCGACTTAACAGTGATGCTACTGTCTATGGTGGCAGTGGAGTCGGTAATTTGGGAGAAGTAATATCTGCGCAGATAGCCACCCATGGACGCGAACATTCACTCAGCCTGAGTTTGCCGCCGCTGGCTACATTGATACTTCAGCCTGATTTAATAAAAACTAAATCTTAAAATTGATACCTATGAGCGTACAAGAATCGACTAATAGAGAATCTGGTCTTTTACCCTCGCCGGGCCATGATGCTAAGAGCCTGGTGCAGGATTTTCGGCGTTACTTCAGTCACACACTGGGGCGTGATAGCTACTCGACCTCGCCACATTATCAGTTCATCGCGCTGGCGATGACCTTACGTGATCGATTGATGGTGGGTAGCAACAATACACGTCATCAATATGAACAGCAGGATAGTCGTCGCGTCTGTTATCTGTCGATGGAATACCTGTTGGGACGAAGTCTGCGCAACGCTGCACTGAATCTGAACCTGAGCGATACGCTCGTTGAAGCGCTAAACGAGCTCGGTCTGAACGAGGAGGACATCACCGCACGCGAACATGATGCCGGGCTTGGCAACGGTGGTCTGGGCAGGCTCGCAGCCTGTTTCCTGGATAGCTGCGCGACGCTGGGTTTACCAGTAATCGGTTATGGTATCCGTTATAAATACGGCATGTTTCGTCAAGAAATCCATGACGGATGGCAGGTCGAAGAACCCGATTCCTGGCTGCGCGACGGGCATCCCTGGGAGATTGAACGATCGGAATACCAGCAACTGGTTCAGTTTGGTGGGCGCGTCGATCATTACAGGGACGAGAATGGTCGCGGTCATGCCCGCTGGGTAGATACTCACGACGTGCTGGCGATACCTTTTGATATTCCTGTTCCCGGTTACCGCAATGGAACGGTCAACACATTGCGGTTATGGTCCGCCCTGGCCACCGACGATTTCGACCTGGAAGAGTTCAATGCCGGCAGTTATACCGAGGCGGTCGCAACCAAAACGGCGGCAGAAAACATCACCATGGTGTTGTATCCGAACGATGCCAGTGAGAATGGCAAGGAGCTCAGGCTACGACAACAGTACTTTCTTGCCTCGGCAAGCCTCAAGGATGTACTTCGTCAATGGGTACACAGGCATGGCGAAAATTTTGATCAATTCGCCGACAAACACTGTTTTCAGTTAAATGACACCCATCCAAGCATTGCTGTCGCCGAACTCATGCGCCTGTTGATGGACAGGCACGGCCTCGAATGGGATGCCGCCTGGAAAATTACCAGTACTACCATGGCCTATACTAATCACACCCTGCTGCCGGAAGCACTTGAACGCTGGCCGGTACGGTTAATGCACTTACTCCTGCCACGGGTTCTGGAAATCATCCGCGAAATCAATGCCAGATTCATTGCCGAAGTTGCCAGTCGCTGGCCGGATGATCTGGAACGTCGACAACGTATGGCAGTTATCGAAGAGGGTGCCGAACCGATGGTACGCATGGCACACCTCGCCATAGTCGGTAGCTATTCTGTGAATGGCGTCGCTGAACTCCATTCGACCTTGCTCAAGCGCGGTCTGTTTCGCGATTTCCATGAACTCTGGCCAACCAGGCTGAACAATAAAACTAACGGTGTCACCCAACGTCGCTGGCTCAGGGCCTGTAATCCCGAACTTGCAGAATTGATCACAGAAACTATTGGGGAGAGCTGGGTCACCGATCTGGTTGAGCTCGCCAAACTGAGAGCTTATATCGAAGATGCCGAATTTCGCGAGCGTTGGGCGGCGGTGAAACGCAGCAATAAACAGAAGGTGGTGGCGCTGGTCAGGCAGCAATGCGAAATCGATCTCGATGCGGATGCTATGTTCGATGTTCAGGTAAAAAGAATTCACGAATACAAACGACAGCTATTAAATGTATTACATGTTATCCATTTGTTTTTGCGCATTCGAAAGGGCGATACTTCTGACTGGACACCTCGATGCGTGATCATTGGTGGCAAGGCGGCGCCTGGTTATTTCATGGCGAAAGCGATTATCAAACTGATCAATAATGTAGCGCGGGTGGTAAACTCCGATCCGAAGACTGGAGGCCTTTTACGCCTGGTTTTCCTGCCTAATTACTGCGTCACGACCATGGAGACGCTCTGCCCGGGAACAGACCTGTCCGAACAAATTTCGACCGCGGGGAAGGAAGCATCCGGCACGGGTAACATGAAATTCATGATGAATGGTGCGCTAACTATCGGAACCCTGGATGGCGCCAATATTGAGATTCGCGACGCGGTAGGATCGGAAAATTTCTTCCTTTGTGGCCTTAATGCCGAGGAAGTCGTAGCCACCCGGCCGCGCTACGATCCCGCGGCGATAGTCGCAGCCGACGTTGACCTGGCTGAAGTGATTAGTGCACTACAAAGCGGACAGTTTAACCTGGCGGAGCCGGGTATTTTCGACCCGATCATAGGCGCCATTCTAAGCCCACAGGATCCGTGGATGACGGCGGCTGATTTCGCCAGCCTCGTTAGGGCCCAGCGACAGGCGGCTGAAGTCTACCGGGATCGCGACCGGTGGACCCGAATGAGTATATTGAATTCTGCCGCCAGCGGCCGTTTCTCGTCCGACAGAACCATCAACGAGTATAACGCCGATATCTGGCACCTCGAACCGGTGCTGGCTGACCCGGCATGACGTTTCGCATCATGCCGGGGGTGCCGTTCCCGCTCGGCGCAAACTGGGACGGGCAGGGGGTAAACTTCGCCCTGTTCTCTGCGCATGCGGAAAAAGTCGAGCTTTGCCTGTTTGATTCGAGTGGCAGTCGCGAGATTGAGCGCATTCCATTGCCCGAGGTAAGCGATCAGGTTTGGCATGGCTATATACCAGACTGTGGCGTCGGTACGATATACGGTTACCGCGTCTATGGGCCATATCAACCGCAACAGGGTCATCGCTTTAACCATCACAAGTTATTAATCGATCCCTATGCCAAACAGCTTAGCGGAGCGCTTATCTGGTCCGATTCAGTTTACGGCTATCGATTAGATGACCCGGATGCAGATTTGAGTTTCGATGCTAGCGACAATGCGAAGCAGGTGCCCAAATCCGTGGTGATCGACGAATCCTTCGACTGGGGAGACGACCGGCCACCGCAAATCCCATGGTCGGAGACGATACTCTACGAAGCCCATGTACGCGGCTTCACCATGCGCCATCCAGAAATAACACAATCGCTACGCGGAAGCTTTGCCGGACTGGCGTCGGCTTCAGTAATATCGCACCTGAAAACACTCGGTGTGACGGCGCTTGAATTACAGCCGGTGCATGCATTCGTCGACGATCACTTTTTGATTAATAAAAAATTAACTAATTACTGGGGCTACAATACGATCGGTTTTTTCGCACCGGAGCAACGTTTTCTGGCGAGTAATGATCGCAATGAATTCAAAACCATGGTTAAGCAAATGCACGAGGCTGGAATAGAGGTGATTCTCGATGTGGTCTACAACCACACCGCCGAGGGCGATCAAAGCGGACCGACACTTTGTTTTCGAGGCATAGACAATGCCAGTTACTACCGACTCCCAGCCGACGATAAAAGCGCTTACATCAACGATTCCGGCTGCGGTAACACGCTCAATTTAAACCATCCCCGGGTATTGCAAATGGTGGTCGATAGCCTGCGACACTGGGTGATTGATATGCATGTCGATGGATTTCGATTCGATCTGGCCGTGTCCCTTGGCCGCGAAGAAAATGGTTTCGATTCAAGGGGTGGTTTTTTTACCGCTATCCGGAAGGATCCGGTATTGTCGAAGGTAAAATTAATTGCAGAGCCCTGGGATATCGGTCCGGGCGGCTATCAGCTTGGCAACTTTCCCACGGAATGGGCAGAATGGAATGACCGTTTTCGCGACAGCGTTCGCCGTTTCTGGCGCGGCGACCCCGGGCAGCTTTCGGATGTCGCCCGTAGCCTGCATGGATCGAGTGACCTGTTCGAACACAATGGAAGGAGTTCTGCTGCCAGTGTTAATTTGATCACCAGCCACGATGGCTTCACATTAACCGATCTTGTAAGTTACAACGAACGCCACAATGAGGCCAATGTCGAAGATAACCGCGATGGGCATAGTGCAAACTTCAGTTATAACTACGGTGTCGAAGGCTTTGCCGATGATGCCTCGATTGGCGAACTGCGCGAACGCCAACGCCGTAACTTTCTGGCCACCTTATTTTTATCGCAGGGAACACCGATGTTACTCGCTGGTGACGAACTGAATCGTAGTCAACAGGGCAATAATAACCCTTATTGCCAGGATAATGACATCACCTGGATTGACTGGTCAGTGCTTGAACGTGAAGCCGATTTCCTCGATTTCGTGCGGCGTCTAATCAAGCTTCGCGCCGATCATCCACTATTACGTCGTGATCGTTTCGTACACGGTGAAGAAAAATTTACATCGACTGGTTTTGCCGATATTGAGTGGTTGAAGGTGGATGGTAAGCCTATGTGTGAGGCCGACTGGCACGATCCGCAGCGCCATTTTCTCGCTATGCTGTTGGCGGGTGACGTATTAGTTGCAGACACCGATTCTACTGAGAAAACAACTAATGCGACCTTGCTCATTGTACTCAACGCCTATTCAAATCCGGTCAGCTTTACTCTGCCCCACACTCAGTATGCCTGGTATAGCATATTCACAACTGCCGACAATAAGCCTTCTGCGACTGCGTTAACGAAGCAGGTCATCGAGCCGCGCTCGGTTCAGCTATTTGAATTACAGATGTGAGTCAGTAACAGAATTATGCCTGTCACTGATTTTCATGCGCTCGACGAGCTATGCTCTATTTGCGGAATCGAAGGCGGGTACCACGACATCTGGGGTAACCTTCAACAGCCGAGCAATATGACGAAACAATCCCTGCTCAATTCGCTTGGCCTGCGGCTAAAAGATAACGCCGATATCCATAGCGCACTGGAGCGCGAGCATTCTCGTGCCTGGAATCGTATTGTTGCATCGGTGCTAGTCGTACCGGATACCGAATCTCCGATTCGATTAACACTCACCCTTAAGCCTGAGCAGATCGATAAAACAATACACTGGGAGCTAAGTGAAGAGTCCGGCGAAGTCCGGCGTGGCGACTGGAATTTCGACGATATCGATATGGTGGCTGAACGTATCGTAGGTGAGTTTTCAGTAAAGCGATTCGAAGTGGCCTTACCTTTCTCGCCGGATGCCGGTTATCACCGCCTCAAAATCACCTGTGCTGATGGAAATCAGGCCCAAACTAGTCTCATCATTACCCCAAAAAATTGCTATCTACCACCGAAACTGGATAGCGGCTGCAAATTATGGGGCATCTCGTTACAGCTTTACGCAGTGCGTTCGAGGCGCAATTGGGGTATAGGTGATTTTGGTGATTTGCATTCGGCAATCGATATTCTGGCACCACTCGGAGTCAATATAATAGGCCTGAATCCCCTACATGCACTTTTTCCACATCTCCCTGATCAGGCGAGCCCTTATAGCCCGACGAATCGTGATTTTCTCAATCCGCTATATCTGGATATCGAGGCGGTAGACGAATTCGAGCGCTGCCAGGAAGTCCAGCAGTTGGTGGGTAGTAAAAACTTCCAGTCTCGCCTGGATGCGCTGCGTGATACCAGCCTGGTCGATTACACAGATGCCTGGTTAATCAAGCTGGAAGCATTGCAGTTGCTTTACCGGAACTTTCGGCATGAGCCTATTGAGAACAACTCAGCACGGGCCAAATCATTTCGACAGTTTCAGGCTGAAGGCGATAGCGCTTTAGAGAAATTTAGTCTGTTTGAAGCATTGCAGGCCCAATTTCATAAACAGGACGCCTCTCGTTCGAGCTGGTTATCCTGGCCTGAAGCTTATCGCGACCCACATTCGGATACCGTTAAGCTCTGGGCTGAAACCAATAAAGAAGAGATTGAGTTCCATCAATACCTCCAGTGGAATACTGAATTGCAACTTGCCGGTGTTCAAAGACATTGTGCTGACCGTGGGATGACAATTGGTGTTTATCGCGATCTTGCCGTCGGTGTCGCGAAAGCCAGCGCGCAGACCTGGGCAACACAGTCACTCTATGCATCGGAATCGAGTATTGGTGCGCCGCCGGATGATTTCAATCTGCTGGGGCAGGACTGGAATCTACCACCTCCGAAACCGCAGGCGCTTACCGATCAGGCCTATCTTCCTTTTATTAAAACCTTAAGGGCTAACATGCGTCACGCAGGCGCACTCCGAATCGATCATGTAATGGGGCTTATGCGCCTGTTCTGGGTACCAGCGAATAGCCCTCCCGATTCCGGTGCCTTTGTCACTTATCCATTTGCCGACTTGTTGGGAATCCTGGCTCTCGAAAGCCAGCGCAATCAATGTATGATAATAGGTGAGGACCTGGGCACTGTGCCCGACGAAATTCGTGCCGCACTTAATTCTGGTAAGGTGCTTTCCTACCGAATTCTTTATTTCGAGAAAAACTGGCAGGAAGGGAATTTCAATGCTCCGGCAGACTATCCACGCCAGTCCGTAGCCGCGGTCGGCTCGCATGACCTGCCAACCCTGAGTGGATTTTGGCAAGCTTCTGATCTAAATTTGAGTGAAAAGCTTGACCTTTTTCCAACGTCGGAACATCGAGATCGACAAAGGGAATCACGAGCCCGGGATCGCGATGAAATTATCGCTGCGCTGGAACGCGAAAACCTGATGCCAATGCCAGGGAAAAATGAAGAACCAGTCGATGAAAAATTATCCACCGAATTGATGCTTGCTATTCACTGTTATCTAGCGCGTTCAAACGCGATGTTAATCATGGTGCAACTGGAAGATTTGTTCTGCCAAAAGCATCAGGTCAATCTGCCCGGCACAGTAAATGAGTATCCCAATTGGCGCCGAAAACTACTATTTAATATCGAAGACTGGCTGGACCAGGGTAATCTGAAATTTTATGCGCAGGCTATCACCCGGGAACGCGAGACTTTAGACCGGTAGATAAGGGTTTGTTAATCAGGACAGAAGGGTTAGTCCACGGAGTAAATTATTCCAGCTTTGTGACGAATTCTATCCAGGGTTTCGATTAATAAAGTACTAAAATCATGCGGCATTGCATCGCTTTCAATTTTCCCATTTTCGGTACAGGTCATAACTTCTTCTGCCTCAAATCTATAGCCACGACACGACTCGTCTTTGTAAAAATGCCATACCTCATCTGTTTCATTCAGATGTAAAGACAAACTTGTCATCTCATGCCAGCGTGAGTGGATATGGATGTGTCCTTTAGATCCGAAGATAAAAGCCTCCGTTTTAGTATCCGACAAAATAGTTGAATGGAGCAGGGCAATTTTATCTCCTGGAAACTTCAAGCGCATGTCGCAGCTGCTATCAACATTGGTTGAACCAGGGATGGCACTGGCCTCAATATGCTCCGGTTTGCCAAAAAGCAATAAGGCTAAAAATACCGGATAAATATCGATATCTAATCATGACCCACCTCCGAGTGCAGGGTCGAACAAAAGACCTTCTGGATTAAAATTAGCAGCAAAACCAAAATCGGCATTAACACTAATGAGTTCACCGATTTCACCTGCTGCAATTAATTTCAGAACCTTATTGATCGGCGGCATAAATCGAGTCCATAGCGCCTCCATCAGGAAAGTATTATTGGCCTCAGCAGAGGCAATCATCTGCGACACTTCGCGAGAATTCATTGCCAGCGGTTTTTCACACAGGACTGGTATTTTTGTATTCAGGCACATGATCGCATTTTCTGCATGCAATACATGAGGGGTGGCGATATAAATTGCATCGAGACCTTTCACGCCCAGTAGTGCTTCATAAGAGTCCAAAGCCTTGGGGGCGTTATAAGCCTTCGCAAAAAACCTGGCCTTTTGTAAGGATCTTGTGGCAACAGCAGAGATACCGGCTCCGGGAATGGTCTGAATATCATCGGCGAATTTGTGCGCAATACGTCCGCAACCAAATAATGCCCCAGTTAAAAGTATTCTTCATTTGCAGTAGTTTCAAATTAACAAGTGGTAGCTTTGTTAGAAAGATATAGCGATAGAGTTTTTTATTATACCTACTGAAATCAAAGCCACATTATATGCATACTGTACTATTCTGAAGTGGTATAAAAAACATAGAAAATCTATGAGCATAAATACCCAACTCAATATATCCGAAATCAGCGGCTATCCAGGGCTGGATTTACTGGTTTCCGAGGTCAATAAACTAGTCAGTTTGCCTGATATCTATTACCGCCTGGAATCGGCTATCGAAAGTCCATCGTCGGCGGTCGACGATTTCGCTAAACACCTCGGTTCTGATCCAGATTTGTGTGCAAGATTACTGAGTCTGGCGAATAGCGCGTTTTACAGTTTCCCGGCAAAAATAGAAACCATAGATCGCGCTGTCAGTACTATCGGGCTACGCCAGATACGAGAGTTGGTACTAGTGACTACGGTGTTAAAAATGTTTACCGGAATACCGGTAAAAGCGGTTAACATGAGTTCATTCTGGGAGCATAGCGTTGCGGTTGGGGTGTTTGCCAAATCGATTGCTCAATATGCCGGACTACCACAATCGGAGCGATATTATATCGCTGGACTATTGCACGATATTGGTCGACTGGTGTTGTATATCAAGTTACCCGACCTGATGAATGACCTGCTCGCGCAATGCAAGTCGGACCAGCAATTTTTGTATGTCATGGAGCAGCAACAGTTGACCTATACCCATGCAGAAGTTGGAGGTCGCTTGCTGGAACGTTGGAAAGTGCCGCAGTCGATATACGAACCCGTGCAGTATCATCACCGTCCCGCAGAAGCGCTGGAATTCGTGCATATGGCTAGTGCGATCCAGATTGCCGATGCATGGGTTAATAAGCATCAGGTCGGCAGTAGCGGCGAGAAATTGATGCCTGCGATTAACCTCGAAGCGGCGCGGTTGCTCGGGATCCAGGAATACGAGCTAGAAGAAATCTGGATGCTGGCACTAGATGATATCAAGAGCGTTGTCAGGCAGTTTGTCAGTCACTAAGCTGAACCGGATTAAAGAGACTTCGAATCCCCGGAGTTAATTTCAGACTCCCTAGGCGAGTACCAGCGATGCAAGACCGAGGAACGCAATAATCCCGATTACATCGGTAAAGGTAGTAAGCACAACACCACCGGCAATTGCCGGATCTACACCTATATTTCGCAGCAACACCGGGATTACCGCGCCGGCGAAGGCACCGGCAACCAGGTTGACTAGCAGTGCAAATCCGATAATCAGGCCAATGTTGAAATTTTCGAACCACAGTATAGAAAATGTGGCGACGACCAGGGCCCATACCAGGCCGTTGAGTAAACCGACAGTAATTTCTTTTTTGATTAACGCGTTGTAGTTGGAACTACCAAGTTGGCCCAGCGCAAATCCGCGGATTACTAATGTCAATGTCTGCGAACCCGCGATTCCGCCCATACTCGGTACGATAGTAATCAGGATTGCCAGCGCCACTACCTGGTCGAGAATGTCTTCGAAAAAGCCAATCACACCTGCAGCCAGGAAAGCAGTCAACAGGTTGATGCCTAGCCAGACACCCCTTCGCCGAGCACTGGTGAGAGCGGGTGCAAACATATCTTCATCCTCTGAAAGTCCTGCCCTGCCCATGATCGAGTGATCTCCCTGGTCACGAATAACATCGACCACGTCATCGATAGTAATGCGGCCTATCAATTTGTGCTCTTCATCGACTATCGGCGCACTGACCAGATCGTAATTCTCGAACTCGCGCGCAACCTCGGTCTCAGATATTTGCGCGTGCATCGCGCTCACGTCGGTGCGCATAATGCTTTTTACCAGAACATCCGGGTCGTTGGTGAGCAAATCCTGTAGGTACAGTGCTCCGAGGTAATGGTCATAACGATCGGTAACAAACAGCTGGTCGGTATGATCGGGCATTTCTGAACGAATACGAAGATAGCGCAAAACAACATCGAGCGTCACATCGGCGCGAATAGTAATCTGATCGATATTCATCAGACCACCGGCGGTATCATCGTTATACGATAGTACCGACTCGAGTTTCTCGCGTTTTTGTGCGTCTATCGTATGTAGAATACTGACCAGTTTTTCGGTCGGAAGCGATAGTATGATGTCGGCCTGGTCGTCCACATCTGGCAATGTTTCGATGATGGCCGCAATTTCTTCAGAGCTGAGTTCCTTAAGTTTGTTGTCGCGTACTTCGTCGCCCGTTTCGAGTAATACTGCGCCCAGATACGCAGGGTCGATATGAGGCCAGATCAGATCGCGTT
>Ga0209988_10000847_pt1 | contig 19450 bp, 21 predicted proteins | sample N075metaG_FD_183115 | JGI IMG/M metagenome (GOLD analysis project Ga0209988, IMG submission 183115) | Deep subsurface microbial communities from Kermadec Trench to uncover new lineages of life (NeLLi) - N075 metaG (SPAdes) (version 2) | ecosystem: Environmental > Aquatic > Marine > Ocean trench... | reverse complement strand
GGGCACCCGGCCCTTGCTGGTCGAGATTCAGGCATTAGCCACTGCTACAAACTATGGCCTGCCGCAGAGGACGGCAACCGGGATTGAGGCAAAGAGGCTGTCTTTACTTTTGGCGGTCATCGAAAAACGTGTCGGTCTCGGTTTGGGATCGTACGACGTATTTGTAAACGCAGCCGGTGGGGTTCGCATCGACGAGCCGTCCGCGGATTTAGGAATTTTGGTCTCAATCGTTTCAAGTTTTAAAGATCAAGTTGTAAATCCGCAGGCCGTGATTATCGGCGAGGTTGGACTTGGAGGCGAGATTCGCGCTGTGCCTCAAATCGGAAAAAGAATTGACGAAGCCTCAAAGTTGGGATTCAAAACAGCTGTCATTCCCAAAGTTAACATGCAAGGGTTGGAAGATTCCTGTTCTTTGAAATTCATTTCAGTTGATAATGTTGAAGAGGCCATGGAAGGTGTTTTACTTTGACCTTAGATTTCAAGGTATTACATCAAGACCAGACCAGTAAAGCCAGGCTCGGGTCCCTTACGACTGCCCACGGCCAGATTCAAACTCCGGTGTTTATGCCCGTAGGAACGCAAGGCACTGTCAAAAGCCTTTCTCCGCAGGAGCTTGTTGAGGTCGGTAGCCAGATCATTCTCGGAAATGCCTACCATCTTTATTTACGGCCCGGTCATGAAATTATCGAAAGGGCGGGCGGGTTGCACAAATTTTCCAGTTGGGAAAAACCGATTCTGACTGACAGTGGTGGGTACCAGGTTTTTAGTTTGTCGGATTTACGTAAAATCAACGACGAAGGGGTAACTTTCCAGTCACATCACGATGGCTCTTTTCATGAACTAAGCCCGGAACGGGCGGTTGAAATTCAGATGAGTTTAGGCTCGGACATCATGATGGTGTTGGACGAATGTCCCCCTTATCCCAGCCCAGAAAGTTATATTGCGGAATCCGTGGAAAGGACAAGAAATTGGGCGCAGCGCTGTCTGCGAAAATGGCAAAACTCTAAACCGAAATTTGGATACGAACAGTCACTTTTTGCAATCGTACAAGGAAGCACTCTTTCCAAATTACGGAAAACCAGCGCCCAGGCTCTCATCGAAATGGATTTCCCCGGCTATGCAATTGGCGGACTGTCAATCGGAGAACCGAAACCTGTTTTGTTTGAAATGATAGGGGTTTGCACAGACATATTACCTGAAAACAAACCGCGCTATTTGATGGGTATGGGCAAGCCGGAGGATTTAGTTGAAGCTGTTTCTTTGGGGGTTGACATGTTCGACTGCGTGATTCCGACGAGGAATGGCCGCAAAGGACAGTTTTTCACCTGGGCCGGTACCCTTAACGTTAGAAATGCGGCATATAAAGAGGATTTTCTTCCTGTTGACGAAACTTGTAAATGTTATACATGTTTAAATTTCTCACGAGCCTACCTGCGCCACTTGTTTCATAGCAATGAATTGCTTGGCTTAAGGTTGGGAAGTCTGCATAATTTATATTTTTATCACCAGCTAACTCAGCAAATCAGACAACATATCGAAAGCAATAATTTCATTTCGTGGCGACAAGATTTTTTAAATCACTATAAATCTTCTTCGGAAGTCAATAAAGAAGAAAACTAATTCAAAGATAGGAGGATTGAGTGAATTTACTACTTTCAATTGTTTTGCTTCAAAGTGAGGGTGGGGGCATGACCGGACTTATTGTTCCCATGGTTTTGATTTTTGCAGTCATGTATTTCTTGATTTTCAGACCGCAGGCCAAAAAACAAAAGACGCAGAAAGCCATGATAAAGGCTTTGCAAAAAGGCGACAAAGTGGTTACTTCCGGCGGTATTTACGGTACAATCGTCGGGATTAAAGAAAGTGAAAAAACGCTTCTCATAGAAATTGCCGAAAAAGTTAAAATAAAAATAAGCCGCTCCTCAGTTTCTGGAAAAGTAGAATAGCTGCGATGGCGCTACGCTATATTGTAAAATATGGGCATCCGGCTTTAAGAATGAAAGCCAGGCAGATCGAAACAATTAGCGCCTCAATCCGTGAGCTAGCCGAAGATATGATTGAAACAATGGAGGTTGCCGAAGGCATTGGTCTAGCGGCCCCGCAAATTGCCGAGTCGAAAACTTTGCTTGTGATCAATGCCGGCTTGATTGAAGAAGACGTACCAGCGAAGGTGTACATTAATCCTGTTATTCTCGCAGAAGCGGGTAGCATTAGCATGGAAGAGGGGTGTTTAAGTATCCCTGATATTCGCGAGGACGTGATCAGGCCGGAAATGATTAAGATAAAATACCTGGATTTAGAGGGCGGTCAGCATGAAGAAGAATGTAACGGCATGCTAGCCCGGGTGCTTCAACATGAAGTTGATCACCTCAATGGTCTTTTATTTGTCGATCGGATCAGTCAAATCAAACGAAAGCTGCTTTCAAAAAAGCTGAAAGCAATAGCGACACAAAGTAAAGAGGAGACCGCTCAACCCTAAGCAAATGATGAAAACTCTTTTCATGGGAACACCGGCATTTGCTGTTCCCAGTTTGACATCAATCTATGAAAGCGGGCATGAGGTCGTTGGCGTTGTAACCGTCCCGGATAAGCGGGTTGGCCGAGGATTAAAGATCAAGCCGTCGCCTGTAAAACAAAAGGCTCTGGAATTTGACCTGCCGTTATTTCAACCAGTCGATTTAGGAGATTCCGAATTTATTCGGGGCATCCGGAGGCTGAATCCAGAAGTCTTTGTAGTCGTTGCTTTTCGAATTTTACCTCCCGAAGTTTTCGAGCTGCCGCCGAAAGGCACGATTAATCTGCATTCATCACTTTTACCCAAATATCGCGGCGCGGCGCCGATCAATTGGGCAATCATAAACGGCGAGAAAGAAACCGGCGTGACCACAATCCTGATTCAGCAAAAAGTTGATACAGGCGACATTGTTCTGCAGAAGAGAGTACCCCTTGGTGACGATGAAACTGCTGGAGAACTGCATGACAAACTAGCCAACTTGGGCGCTGAATTACTTCTCCGATCTTTAAATCTAATGGCTGCAGGGAATGCATCTCCAAAAATCCAAACAGGCGAAGCGACCAAAGCGCCCAAGCTGACAAAAGAGCTGGGCCATATCAATTGGCACGCCCCGAGCGAAGAAATTCGTAACTTAATCAGAGGGCTCAATCCTTATCCAGGTGCTTATACTTTTCTAAATGGCAAATTATTAAAACTGTTTAGAACAGAATTAACTAACAAATCAGGTAATCCGAGTCCTCCGGGGGAGATAATCAGGGTCGATCCTAAAAGCGGACTGATTGAAATAACCACTGGTTCCGGGAATCTACAAATCACAGAACTTCAACCGGAGGGTAAACGTCGAATGACAGCCACTGAATATTTAAAAGGCTATCCATTAAAAGCAGGTGACAAGTTTGGCCAAAAGTAGCCGTTCCGCCCGCAAAACCGCGGTTGAATTGCTGGAACGCATTTGCAAGAATGGAGAATATTCCAACGAGATTATTCCGAACACACTTCAAAAATCGGACTTGTCTCAACAAGATAAGTCCCTGGTTTTGGAACTGGTGAACGGGACGCTTCGCTGGCAAGGACACCTGGATTGGATTTTAAAACAATATTTTCACGGCAATTTTGAAAAGAGCCCCGATATGTTAAAAAGGATTCTGGAGGTCAGTTTGTACCAAATTCGATTTCTAGACAAGGTCCCAGAATATGCCGCCGTTTCCGAGGGTGTGAAAATTGCTAAAGAAGCGGGCGGTCAGCCCTGGGGCAAACTGGTCAATGGCGTTCTGAGAAATTACCAGAGAAGCTGTAATTCGATAAAGTTTCCTGCCGTCGACAGCGATCCTGTTTCAGCGATATCAGTTGAGCATTCGCACCCAGAGTGGTTGGTGCAGCGATGGTTAGGCCGTTATGGCTTAGAAAATACCATTCAATTTTGTGAGCATAATAATCGCCGTCCAGAAATCAGCCTGCGGACTAACCTAAGAAGAACAACACCCGCCGCCCTTTTGACAGAGTTTGAAAAAAGCGGCATTCAGGCCAAGCCTTCAAAATATTTTGATGACTTTATAAAGATTTCCCACCCCGGAGATTTAACTGAACTGCCGAGCTTTCAAAACGGACTCTTTGCAATTCAGGATGAAAGTACCGCTTTAGCAACTCAACTTTTAGCTCTGGAAGAAGGCGACACCGTGCTAGATATGTGTGCCGCACCAGGTGGTAAAACATGTCATATGGGGCAACTGGTTGGAGATGAAGGTAAAGTGATCGCAGTTGACATCAAAACGAATAGGCTTAATTTACTAAAAGAGAATGCAGCTCGCCTGGGCTTAAAATCCATTCAGGCGTTACTCGGGGATGCCTCAAAAATTGACCTGCCAAAGATTGATAAAATATTGCTCGATGCTCCTTGCTCGGGTTTGGGAGTCTTGTCTAAAAGAGCTGACTTACGCTGGAAGCGTAAGCCACAAGATATTTTCAATGTCCGAAAAATTCAAAAAAGAATACTGGAAAATGCCGCTAGATTGTTGAAGAGAGGCGGCACTTTGGTATATAGTACCTGCACCCTTGAACCGGAGGAGAATGAAAAGTTGATTGAGGAGTTTTTAAAGATACACTCTAAATTTCAAGTTGACCGGGATTCCGATTCGGTTCACCGAACCTTTTCAACGCCCGAGGGTTATTGGACTTCCGTACCATATGAGCATAAAATGGACGGTGTTTTTGCCGTGAAGTTGATTAACTCCAATTAAAGCCCAACGCCTAAAATATTAAAGGAAACATTGCAAAACCTTACTCGAAAGCGACTTATTCTTTTAGGCACCTATCTCATTATATTATTTCTTGGGATTCTCGTTCTTGATCGATTTATCATGCCCTGGTACACGAAGCACGGGGAAGCCATAGCTGTTCCAAACGTGATTGCGCAAAGATTCGAAGATGCAAAGGAATTACTTGAGCTCCAGGGCCTCAAAGCCATTAAAGCAGGGGAAAAAAATAATGCTCAACTTCCTTTTGGGTACGTTGTTGAACAAAATCCGCGGCCAAACAGATTAGTGAAAATGGGGCGGCGGGTTTATTTGACAATTAGCTCAGGAGAACGTGAATTTCAAATGCCTAATTTGGTCGGCCTTTCTGAAACAAATGCAAGAGAACGTTTGAAAAGTTACAGTCTTCTTTTGGAAGACATTGGGTACAGATACAGCTCAGAAGAACCCCGTGATGTTGTGATGGCTCAATCAAAAAATCCTGAGATATTGGTGAGAGTGGGTACTGCCATCGAAATCACGGTTAGTTTAGGCGAGCCGACAGAAAATGTAATTGTTCCGTCGTTGCTGGGTCGAACTTTAAATGTGGCCAAAAGGCAGCTTCAAAAGGCCGGCCTTGTGCTGGGCAAAGTCACATATAAAATAGATGATGAATATATACCTAACTCCGTGCTAATTCAATCATTAGACGCCGGAACCGAAGCAGCCCATGGCGATACTGTTGACTTATTGGTCACAACCTTAAGGCAATAATGTGTACCAAGTGTTTTCTCTATACAACGTCCTTTTAAAAAACTGAAAAAATATGTGCCTCAAATTCCTTGACAAGAATTAATTTATTAACTATCTTTTAAAAGTTACAAACAAACTCAAGGAGGAAAGAATACCATGGCATTAGGCACGGTTAAATGGTTTAATGATCACAAGGGTTATGGTTTTATTGAACAGGATGGTGGTGAGGATGTTTTCGTACACTTTTCGGTCATAGAAATGGACGGCTACAAAACATTACAAGAGGGAATACAGGTCGAATTTGAGTGCATAACAGGTGAGAAAGGGCTTCAAGCAACTAAAGTGGTTAAACCGTCATAAAGTTTTTTTTAAAACCATCGCATGGAACTGAGAATTCAAAACCCCGGCAAATGACTCGGGGTTTTGCTTATTACGACCATTACTTTTGGGAGCATGCATTGTGAAAATAACAAGAAAAGATATTGATAAAATTGCAAATGCTCTAGGCGTTAAAGCGAAACTTTGGGGAAACAACTATCGCTTTATTGTCGAAAACAAAGAGGACGGGCGAAAAATTTCACTCGAAATTTACCCCGACATTCCAATTGGCAACAAAAAAGGCAACTTAATCAGTGTGTATACACAAAGTGCGCATTTGCAGCTTCACTTTTGCACGGGCTATGTCGTAAGTGATCTGCTTGGAGAAGTAACATTTATCGGTGAACACCATGGGCAGCTTTCCGGACTCATCATTGAGAAGGAGGCGGGATGTTCACTTTACGCAAATGTTGATTCCAGTCTATTATCCGGGGACTTCACAAAATTAGGCCCTGAGGTTATGCTTTCGGGAATTGCACTGTCGCTTACAGAAGGACTTTTATCCGGCGCAGAATAATAACACAAAATGGAAGACTACTTACATGAGTTTCTCAATTTTCTTCGCATAGAAAAGAACGCCGCAATCAATACAATTTTATCCTACCAAAATGATTTGATTCGTTATATAAATTTTCTCAAAAATAAGGGGTTGAATGATTTTTCAACAGTTCGTCCATCCGATGTCCTTGCTTTAATTTACTCATTAAATGAAATGGGCTTTGCTCCTGCCAGCAACTCAAGAAATCTCTCGTCCATAAAAATGTTCCACCGGTTTTTAATCAGTGAGGGTTATTTCAAAAACGATCCTACAGTTAACATTAGTTTCCCCAAACGAGCCAAAATCTTGCCAAAAACCCTGAACCAAATGGAAGTCGATAAAATTCTTCAGCAGCCAGACTGCAATAACCCCATAGGGAGGCGAGATAAGGCTATGCTGGAATTCCTATATGCAGCAGGACTTCGGGTCTCTGAGCTTATATCGGTTCAATTATCCGATTTATTTTTTCCGGATGGATTTATCCGAATCATTGGCAAAGGAAGAAAGGAACGAATTATACCAATCGGAGAACAGGCAATTTATCACACCAATCAGTACCTAAAAAATGTTAGACCGTCAATCGCCAGAGGCGGAAAGAGTCGTAATTTCGTATTCTTAAATTGGCGCGGCGGACCTTTAACCCGGATGGGTTTCTGGAAAATTCTAAGGGGGTATTGGGTTGCTTCAGGAATCAGGAAAGAAGTTTCTCCACATACATTCCGGCACTCCTTTGCGACCCATCTCATTGAAGGCGGTGCAGACCTTCGGGCTGTCCAGGAAATGCTTGGACACGCTGATATTTCCACGACGCAAATTTACACACATTTGGACCGCGAATATTTAAAAGAAGTGCATCGGAGTTTTCATCCACGTGAAAAATACGCCAAGATTAGTCCAAAAGAATTCACATAACTTAGAAACACGGATTGAAAAAGCACTGACATGAACCAAATATACAGGAATGAACGCTCATACATTTGGAAAATAACAAAATTATTTTCCAGGTTTTATTCCTCCAGAATAAAAAAAGACAGATAAACATTTAAATCAATGCAACGAAAGCCATCTTTTAAAACTGAGTCAGACATTGAAGTCAAGCGAATTTATGACCGATCTGACGATGCGGACAAATTTTCCGGCCTGGGAGATGCAGGCGAGTATCCTTTCACGCGCGGTATCTACCCAAGCATGTACCGCGGCCGCTTCTGGACCATGCGGCAATACAGCGGATACGCCACCGCCGAAGAAACGAATGAGCGTTATCATTACCTTCTTGACCGAGGCCAAACTGGACTCTCCACTGCCTTTGACCTGCCGACGCAGATGGGTTACGACTCCAGTCACCCGATGGCCGAAGGGGAAGTTGGCAAAGCAGGCGTGGCAATTGACACCCTCGAAGATATGACGCTTTTGTTTGACAGTATTCCCTTGGAGAAAATCACTACCTCCATGACCATTAATGCCACCGCTGCAATTCTCCTGGCGCTTTATATCGCGGTCGCTAAAAAACAGGGCGCAGATTTAAAAAAAATCGGCGGCACAACACAAAATGATATTTTAAAGGAGTACATTGCCCGGGCGACGTATATCTATCCGCCAGAAACGTCTTTGCGTTTAGTGACCGACATTTTTGAGTACTGTGACAAAAAACTTCCTCGTTGGAACACTATTTCAATCAGCGGCTATCACATTCGCGAGGCTGGGTCAAATGCGGTGCAGGAGCTGGCATTTACATTTGCCAACGCCATTGCTTATGTTTCTGCGGCCAGAAAAAAAGGCTTGGATGTCGATAGATTTGGCGGAAGACTTTCATTCTTTTTTGCCTGCCACAACAACTTTTTTGAAGAGATCGCCAAGTTTAGGGTGGCGCGGAAGGTTTGGGCGAAGATAATGAAAGAGCAGTTTGGTGCGCAAAATCCGAAAAGCACCATGCTGCGTTTTCACACGCAAACGGCCGGTTCAACTCTGACTGCCCAACAGGCTGACAACAATATTGTAAGAGTCACTTTGCAAGCTTTGGCAGCGGTTTTCGGTGGGACACAATCCTTGCATACCAACTCTAAGGATGAGGCCCTCGCTTTGCCCACGGAAGAAGCTGCAAAGATCGCGCTTCGAACCCAGCAAATCATCGCTCATGAATCCGGGGCGGCCGATACGGTCGACCCATTGGGCGGATCTTATTTTCTGGAAAACTTAACCCGTGATATTGAAAAACGGGTTTGGGAGTATTTAGACAAAATAAAAACAATGGGCGGTGCACTCAAAGCAATTGACAATAAATTTTTTAAAAACGAAATCACCCAAACAGCTTATGAATACCAGAACTCAATTGAATCACGAGAAAAGATTATTGTTGGACTAAATGACTTTAAAGAAGATGAAAAAGAGCAGCCTGCTATTTTGAAAGTTGATCCCGCGCTTCGCGACAAACAAATAAAAAAACTTCAACGGCTCAAAGAAAGAAGAGACAACGAAAAAGTGGGCAAATTATTAGAACAGCTAAAAACAGACGCCAGAGGCTCAACCAATCTGATGCCGACGATCGTTGAATGTGTTGAGGCTTATGCCACTTTGGGAGAAATATCAGATATCTTGAGAGAAGTTTTTGGAAAGTATAAAGAAATCTAAATGGAATTTTTAATTGACACCAAATGTTCAATAAGCCAATTGTAGCAGAAGACCTGGAAAAGAGAGTCTCTGCAAAACTTATTGCAAAAAGGGTCGTTGTTTTCCAAACTCTCGGCTCAACCAATGATTTTGCTAAAAGGCTGGCGCAAAACGGTGAGGGGTGTGGAACCCTGATATTAACAAATGAGCAAACAGAGGGTCACGGAAGACAGGGCAGGAGGTGGTATGCTCCTGCTAATGCAGGACTGTGGTTCTCAATCATACTAGAACCTACCCAGCCTACGGACATGTTTGGGCTAGTTTCTCTTTTAGCTGCTGTCGCTCTTGCAAAAACAATTGAGCGGATAACCTTCCTCAGCCCCGCTCTCAAATGGCCAAACGATGTTTTGATCAACTCAAAGAAAGTAAGTGGAATTTTGCTTGAAAGTCAATTTTCAAATAACCGGTCCGCTTCTCTGGTTTTGGGAATTGGAATCAATGTAAATCAAAAACAAACTGACTTCCCGGAGGAGATCCGTCAGACCGCGACCTCTTTGCGAGCGCAGACAAAGCATGCGATTGACCGTGTGAGTCTGTTAATAGATTTCTTGCACAACCTGGAATATTTTTATCTTAAATTCAATGACGGCAATTTCGGGTTAATTATTGATGCCTGGAAGGAACGGTGCCCGTTTCTTGGCAAAGATATCTCGCTTCAACAAAACAAAGATGAGATAATAGGGAGGTTTGAGAACTTAGATGAATATGGCAGAATGGCGCTCCGCCTCCAAAATGGCCAAATGAAGTATCTGAGCGCTGGAGAACCGAATTTTATTCAGAGGGGAGAACAATGCTATTCGTAATCGATATCGGCAACACTCATGTGACCGCCGGCGTTTACTCTGAGGAGGAATTGTTGGCGCATTGGCGCATATCAAGCGGCGTAAACAGAACAACGGACGAAGTGTGGTTTATGCTCAAAATGCTGTTTCAGAGTGAGAATTTGCAATTTGAAGAAGTGACCGGCTGTGCTATTTCATCCGTCGTGCCGGATCGAACTCATACTTTTGTGTCGATGGTGGAGGAAAATTTTAATATCTCCCCGATCCTTGTTAATGCCGATTCAAATTCCGGTTTGAAAATACTCTACGACGATCCCAGCTCTGTTGGCCCGGATCGAATCTGTAGCTCGGTTGCGGGTTTTGATGAGTTTGGCGGTCCGTTAATCATTGTAGACTTTGGTACTGCGACGACTTTTGATGTTGTTTCTAAAAGTGCTGAATATTTGGGTGGGGTCATTTCTCCGGGATTAGAGTCTTCCTCTTTTGTCCTGCATCAGTACGCAGCAAGGTTGCCGAAAGTTGAATTGCAGTTTCCAAAAAATATTATTGGAAAAACGACTGAAGCAAGTATGCAGGCCGGCATCATGTTTGGCTCTGTGGAAATGGTTAATGGCATCATACGTCGTATTATCCAAGAATTAGGTTATAAAGCAACCATTTTAGCCACCGGCGGGATTGCCCCGCAATTGTTGGAAAACTTGGAAAAAGACGTCGTTTTTAGACCCTTTTTGACCTTAAAAGGGTTGCAAATTATTTACAAACGCAACTCAAGCTGATACAGCAGACCAACCTGTTACCGAAGTGACCAATTTCAATCCATTTCCGCTTGATTTTTGTCCAAGCAGTTACCTACATCATACCTCTTAAACCCTTTATATTTAAATACCTGACAGCCGTAACGGGTTGGCACACTGCTTGCAATAGGCATCCCTACTTCCATTATAAGTTCGAGTCTTAGTGGTTTTATAAGATAGGGAAATCTAATGTCAGTTACACCTAAAATATTGGTCGTCGATGACGAACCGACAATTCGCGGTATGCTATATGAAGAATTAAAGCATAAATATTCTGTGAGCGTTGTCGAAACGGGCAAGGGTGCTCTAAAAAAAATCAAGCATAATGAATACGATCTGGTCATTACCGATGTTTATTTGCCTGATCTCAACGGCCTGGAAATTCTAAGAAACGTGAAACAATTGCATCCCGATTCTGGCGTGATCGTCATAACCGGACAGGGATCTATTGAAAGTGCGGTAAAGGCAATGAAAGACGGGGCCTATGATTTTCTGGCAAAGGGTTTCTCACTTGATGAAATAAAAGTCACGGTCGAAAATTTTTTCAAATACCAGCGCCTGGTCAAAGAAAACGAACTTTTGAGATCTGAGTTGTCCAGTCGATATGGAATCGACAATATTATTGGCACCAGCGAGGGAATGCAAAGAGTGTTTGAGACTGTCGAAATGGTGGCGCCTACTAATGCGACTGTACTCATTCAGGGCGCAAGCGGTACTGGTAAAGAGCTCATCGCTAAAGCTATTCACCAGTGCAGTAAACGCAGCGAGAATCCTTTTATTAAAACAAATTGTGCTGCAATTCCGGAGGGTTTGGTGGAAAGCGAATTGTTTGGCCATGAAAAAGGTTCATTTACCGGAGCATTAAAGAATACAAAGGGCCGCTTTGAGTTAGCTGATGGAGGGACTCTGCTCTTAGATGAAATCAGTGAGATTCAACCAAACCTGCAAGCAAAACTGCTGCGCGTTTTACAGGAATTGGAATTTGAAAAAGTGGGCAACCCCCAGACCATTAAAGTAGATGTTCGAATTATAGCCACAACTAATCGGGACTTAAGGGAGGAAATCGCCAAAGGTACTTTTAGAGAAGACTTGTATTATCGCCTAAATGTTGTGCCACTTGACCTCCCTCCCCTGAAGGATAGAAAGGAGGATATACTGCTTTTGGTAGAACATTTTATCGAAAAATTTTCAAAAGAAAATGACCGCGCGATAAAAACTCTGGATATTGCAGTGTTGAAACATCTTTATGAATATGATTGGCCCGGGAACGTAAGAGAGTTAGAAAACACCATGGAGCGGGCTGTAGTGGTTTGCAGGGAGCAAACGATCCAAATGAAACACCTTTACTTCAGCCAGGATGGCGATATTGCAAAAAAAACCGAGTCAGCTGTTCTTTTGCCCAGTGGTATGAAACTCAAGGAACTGGAACAAAGGTTCATTCTACAAACACTTGACGAAGAAAACGGAAATAGAACCTGGGCGGCAGATAAATTAGGAATAAGCGTAAGAACCCTCAGAAACAAGTTGCGAGAGTATTCAGAAGAAAAGTAACTAGACCACCTTTAGTAGGAAATAATGTTCCAGCTGATAGGCAATTTCTTCCCCTTATGATTTGACTCACACATCAATTATTACAAAGAGCGAAAGCATAATTTTTTTCCTGAATGACCCCCAAAAATCAGTATCGCCCTCTATTATCTTCCTAATCTTCTGTTTTTATTGCACCTGGATAATGATTCCTGTTAACGAGACTCATTCTTTTTGACCGGTAGACGCAATTTCATACACAGGGATTTCTGAAAAAAGCAACCTATAGTACGTGGCATAGAACTTGCGAAAGCAGGCTCATCCAATTCTTAAGTGCAACACTTCGAGTCATAAGAAGAGTCAAACTAAATTCGGGCGAGGTTATGAAATCATCTTACAATTATAGTCTTTGGAAGGAGTACACAGCAACAAGGAACCTGCAAACGCGCGAGAAACTCTTAACAAAGTATCTTCCCCTGGTCAAATATGTTACGGGTAAGATGATGTTTTCTCTTCCTGCTTGTGTTGACTATAACGATCTTCTTAGCGCGGGCGTCATGGGGTTGATTGGCGCTTTGGAGCGATTCAATCCTGAACAGGGGGTGAAGTTTGAAACATTTGTTTTACCGCGAATTAAAGGTTCCATTTTAGACGAACTAAGAACTCTGGACTGGGCTCCCAGGTCCTTGCGCTCCAAAGCACGAATGGTGGAAAGAGTAAATGAGCAGTTGGAAAAGGAATTGGGTCGTTCCGCAAGCAATCAAGAAATTGCGAATAAGTTAGATATGAAGATAGAAGACTACGGCGGTGTGCTGCTGGAACTTTCCAAGGCCTCTCTGTTGTCTTTAGATGGCAGCAGGGTAGAGGACAATGATCAAATTACTTCAATGTATGATCTACTTGAAAACACGCAATCCGATAACCCCTACTTTAGTTTAGAGCATATAGAAACGAAAAAGTTATTAATAAAAGCCATTGAAGGTTTAAATGAGCAGGAAAAAATTGTAATGGCGCTTTATTATTATGAAGAACTCACTTTGAAAGAAATTGGACAGGTTCTCAGTATTACCGAATCAAGAGTATCACAAATTCACAGCAAAGCTTTGGACGGATTGAAAGGCGTCCTTCAATCTGAAGTTCTAAACTAATCTTCATTCTTTGATAAAACCAAGGAAGGTTTACGATGAATTCAACTTCAGCTCCACAAGTCTCAGACACCCCACGAGTTAAGACCATTAACGATCCCTGGACAAGAAGTTTGAATCAGTTTATGGATGAACTCAATGATACAGTAGAATACGAATCCGGAAGTTTGTTTTTATTTGAAAATGGAACACAATCTCTGAAAGAGGTTGCAAGTAAGGGAGATGGGATTGATTTCATTAGTTCGGTTAGTTTTCCAATGGGCACAGGGCTTTCCGCCTGGGTTGCCCAGAAAGGGAAAATGGTCTACCTTTCCGACATTCACCGGGGTAGCCGGCATGGCTTAAATCCGATTAGGTCCTATTTGTCATTACCACTTGAGATAAGTAACAGGATCATCGGAGTGTTAAATCTAGGACATACAATTCCTGATGCATTTAGTAATAGTAAACTAAAAAAGATTCAGGAACTAAGCAAAGAGATTACACGCAAAATTTATAATAGAAGGTATTTAGGTTTCAACTCCGATGACGCGACAGATTTTGTTGATTGATGACGATAAGGATGTTCACACATACATCCAGATCGTTCTTCAAAAGGCCGGATACAATCTTATTTCTGCCTTCGACGGTAATGAAGGCTTAAAAAAGGTACTCTCGTTTAACCCCGATCTTATCATATTGGATTATCTGATGCCAAAAAAAAACGGGAGTGAAACCTTTAAGGAATTAAAAAAGTCTCAGCAATATGAAAGATATCGCGATATACCTGTCATTATGTTAACAGCAACGGACCAGCGACCTGAACGAATAAAACAGCTTCTAGAGGCTGGATTAAATGCGTATCTGGAAAAGCCTTTCGGAAACAAAGAATTGCTGAATGTAATTGAAAATACTTTTATCACTAATAAAATAAAAGTTCGCAACCAAACTTTAAGAAAAGCAGTTGAGAATAGTAAAAACTTCTTGGAAAATTTGTTAGAAAGCTGTCCAATGGCAATCATCACCTGTGAACTCGGTGGAAAGATAACATTCGTCAGCAAAGGTATTGAAGATATCTTAGGATATTCGACATCTGAGGTTTTAGGCAAATCCGTCTACGAATTACTTGGGACCAGCAAAAAAGTATTGACAGGGTCACTTGAATCAGGGGACAGTCAAAACAAGCTTGTGACTAACGGAATTTATGTTGAAGCAAAGTCAGGGATTCAAATTCCAATGGGCATCACTTCCTCTTATTTAAGAGATCAAAACGGCGAGACTCAAGGCTTACTTGTGGTCGGTCAGGACTTGTCGGCTCAGAAGCAATTAGAAAAAGAGCTACTTGAAAAAGAAAGACTCCTGGCAATTACGCAGTCATTTGCAACGATTAATCATGAAATAAACAATCCGTTAACTCCTATTTTGGGAAATATTCAATTGATCCGAAAAGAGGATAGTCTTCTTAGTGACGATCATATAAAGAAATTAGAAATAATAGAAAGCAACGTCAGAAAAATCTCAAATATCGTACAGAAGTATAACCATATTTCCAAGCCGGAAGAGAAAAACTACTACGGCAATAGCAATATTTTCGAAATCTAAAAGGAATAAATTATTTTCTAAATTTTGAGGATCAAGATGAGCCTAGTAAAAAAAACACTTTATATTTTTTTAATTTTCAATCTATATCTGCTTTGCGTAATAGAGCCGGGTAACAGTGACAGCAAAAAATCAAAAGGAAGCAATAAGTTATCAATTAAACTTAAGGCACGAGCGATTGTTTTAGGACCCAATATCACATTAGGCGATGTTAGCCATATTTTGACCCCAAATAGTACCATCCGGGAAAAATTATTGACGATCAAAATTGGCCTTGCTCCGCCACCAGGCGAATCAAGTGAAATAAAATTAAGTTATATAAAACGCTGTCTGACAGTTGCGGGGTTTGATAAATACACTGACGCAATAGAGGGCCCGAGAACTGTTAGGATAATTACAGCACAGGTCGAAATAGATAAAGCGATTTTAAAGGAAGAATTTGCGAAATTCATTAAAGATACTGCTCCATTGGACACTTTTGAAGTGTGAAAAAACATAAAGTTTAATTTAATACGAAATTCCCTTGAATGTTTATAGAATTTTGCTTATAATTCCGCGTAGCATTTCAGGTAGAGATTATGGGCAACCAAACCAATTAAGTAACTTAACTATGCTTTTAACTGGAGGAAAATCATATGCTAGTCCTGACAAGGAAGTTAGGTGAGACAATTGTTATTGGCGACGATATCGTAATAAAAGTTGTTGACATACACGGCAAACAGATCAGACTCGGGATTGATGCACCGACCGAAATTAGTATTTTCCGAGGGGAAATCTATGATAGAATTCAAGAAGAGAATAAAAGATCTGTTGAGACAACTGACAAAAACGAAGAATAGACGAGAAGGTAACCGGTACCTATCAAACTCGACTGCAAATTTAAGGCGTTGGTTAATAATCTTTTTTTGAGCAATGCTTCTTCTCAGACCCCCGTTTTAACAACCTTCTTCTAAAATCGCTTAAGGTATTCTGTTCGGATGCGTCTGATTTCCGGGGATTACGTTAGCATGAAATGTGTTGATTTTCTTGTTACATTTCAGTACCGTATCTATTAACCTTAGAACATCATAAAGCCAAACCAGGATGGAAGATACATTACAAAAGCAGTTTTCAGCCGTCTTAAGGCTAGAGCAGTTTGAAACGCTAAATGGAGAACTTGGCAAGCTCAAGGATAAAAGCGAACAGCAAAAATATGTCGAGCAGTTTCTGGTTCAAAAATATGGACGTAATGAGGGTAACTTGGAAGTAATCCAAAAACTTAATAAAGTAAAATTAGTTTGGACTCCTCAAAAAGTCGATTTTAGAGCGGAAACTTTACACAAACAGGCTTTAGCCTTATCTAAAGATAAGAATTATAAAGATGCAATAACGAATTGGGTTCAAGCAATATCAATTAATTCGGCTGATCCCGACTACTATTTTAACCTCGGGATAGCTTTTTTTGAATTAAAGAATTTTGTCGAATCAATTGAAAATTTAAAAAAAGTAATCGCTCTGTGCCCAATTTATCCCAATGCATATCTTATTTTAGGGACAACCTTTATTAAGATTAGAAAATTTGACCAAGCTGAAATCCAACTAAAAGAAAGCATCGTTATCAACCCGAATCATGCCCTTGCATATTTGAATTTGGGAGCGACTTATAGTATAATACGTAAATATTCCGAAGGAATACAAATGTTTCAAAAGTCGCTCGAACTATCGCCGAAGGAAGTTAGAGCTCATTTTGGACTAGGCAAAATTCACGCTATTCAAGGAAACGACGATCCGGCAAATGAACATTTCAAAAAAGTAATTGAGATTGACACCAACCAAGCGCTAACCAACCATGCAAAAAAATCCATGATTTTGCCTTTGGTTGAAGAGCGAACTCTTGGCCAATCGACAACGAGACCAACTGGTTTGGTAAATAGTGAAATGTCCTATCAAGAGGGTTATAAAGCCTACCTGTTTACTGACTATGAAAAATCGGTTAGCATGTATAGTCACTATTTGGAGCGGAAGCCGAATGACGACTTTGTCTGGTTTTCTCTTGGAGAGGCACAGTTGAGAAGCGGCAGAGCATCAAAAGCGGTCGAAGCATTCAAAAGGGCCATAAGTGTGAATTCAAGCAAGGGTTTGTATTATAAGGAGCTCGCGATTTCACTCATTTACATGAACAGGGATGCCGACGCTTTGGATGCGATACAGAAAGCACAGCAACTCGGGAAAAACGACAGCGTATTATACTCATTACAAGGAAAACTACTCTTTAGACAAGAAAAAATTCAAGACTCGATTGAACATTTGGAAAAAGCCCTGAATTTAAATTCAAATAATCTTTTTGCTAAATATTATCTGGCTCTTGCTTGTCATAAAAACAATGAGATTAATTTCACAGTTAATTACTTACAGGAGATTATTCGATCCCCGATAAACAGCCCCATTAAAATGGAAGCAGAAGCGACCTTGCGAGACATTCAGAATAGCTAGGCGCGCACGCCATTTTGCTACATATCATATATTATGTAAACTTAATACAGCTCCACCTATTTCTTCTTTCTTTTTGTCGGGGCGCCCGGATTCGAACCGGGGACCTCCACGTCCCGAACGTGGCGCGCTAACCGGGCTGCGCTACGCCCCGCAAATTTACTCAACGTATGAAAAGATTTACTTAGAACAAAGTAAATTCATCTTTTTATGCTTTTTTGTTTCCTAATCCATATGCTATACCAGCTCCTAAGAAAGCCAGCATAATACCAAACGAGGCCTGAATAATTCCATTTGGCAAACCAGGAAATATCGGATATAAAGAAGCGACTACCAACCCCAAAATAAAGTAGAACGTCTGCTTGGGAAAACTTTTTAAAAGAAGGTTAATCAATTTAGCAAATGCCCAAACTCCTAATCCGGCGCCCACTGCGATCACCCCGAGTAAAATAAAATTCAGCTCTTTTATTGCTGTAATGACTACGCGATATTGGCCCAAAAGTACCAAGACAAACGAACCGCTAATGCCCGGAACAATCATGGAACCGCCGGCAAAAAATCCACCCACGAGCAGTAAAATTAAGCCGGAACCGGTAGCGTCATACTGAAAACCAATATCCTTTGTTTTGTCGGCTTCCGGAAAAAACCATGCAAACGAAAGTATTAGTAGCACTCCGGCAAAAAAAGCAATAACAGCGGATATATTGGGTTTCATGTCGTCATGAGCATTGTAGATCGATGGAATCGAACCTGCAATTAAACCAATAAAAAACAGGTAGGTCTTCTTTGGATAGTTAAGCAATAGAAAATCCATTACCCAGGACAATGCCAGGATTGCTACTACGGCGCCGAAGGCAATTTTTAATAGAAACCACACATAGAAGTTACGCTTTTCCTTATTTGTGAAAAAGTTACTTATTGCATCAATTAAATCTTCATAAACTCCCAACACCACAGCCATTGTCCCACCCGAGACACCCGGAATAATATTAGCGACCCCTATTATCCCTCCTTTAAGAACTAATTTCACATGTTCAAACATAAAACTTATCTCAGCATTAATGAAACTTGTCAACGCGGTTTTGCGGTCTCACCAGGAGAAGCTTTGAAAATATAATCGTACAAAACGAAAAATATCGATAGCTTTTATATAACTGGTTTGATTGTAAGTATAAATCGTTTCTATGTTAATCGTTCCTATTTTAAACCCTTTTAGAGCTGCCTTTATTAGTATTTCAGATTCAATTTCAAACTGATTCGAAGATAACTCAATGGATTGCAATAGTTGTGCACGATATAGCCTAAACCCTGATTGACTATCGGCGATTTCTTGTCGTATTCGCCAAGAAACGAATTTAGAGGTAACTTTATTGCTTATTTGCCGGTAAAACGGCATTTTGCCGACATTACCCATCCTGGAGCCAATTACCAAATCTAGGTTTTGCTCAAGAAGCTCCTTTAATAATTTGCTGCAGTCAACGGGATTATGTTGATTATCTGAATCGATTGTAAAAATAAGTTCCCCGCCAGCATTCAAAGCTCTTCCTATTCCATTTCTTAAGGCAGCTCCTTTTCCTAAATTATTAGTATGTTCAATTGCAATTACATCAAGCTCTTTCAGTATGGTTGCAGTCTCGTCGAATGAACCATCGTTTACTATAATAATTGATATCTCAGGTAAACATCTTTGTAACTCTGCTACTACCCGCTTTATGGTTTTAGCAGCATTAAATGCGGGGATCACTGCGAATATCTTGTCATTTTTCATATTATAAAAAAGAAGAGCAGCGAATGCTACCCTTCTTTTTTTTAGCTCAGTCGTATAAAGGGTCAAGTCAGGAATTGCTACCCTTTTTGTGCAGTACGTCAATCTTGTCTTAGCGGCAACAAGATGGTCAGGAGCTAGTTACCCGTATGTCTGAATGCTCCAAAGCTCTTTGACGGTATAAAAATATCAACCCCTTGCATCATCAAAGTGGCGGGTAAAAGTATGACGCAGCAAATGTAACGAAAAATGTTGTTTGAGACAAGCTCTTTTTATATAATCTTTGAATTTGTGTGTCACTTAGTGAC
>Ga0209988_10000846_pt1 | contig 19462 bp, 16 predicted proteins | sample N075metaG_FD_183115 | JGI IMG/M metagenome (GOLD analysis project Ga0209988, IMG submission 183115) | Deep subsurface microbial communities from Kermadec Trench to uncover new lineages of life (NeLLi) - N075 metaG (SPAdes) (version 2) | ecosystem: Environmental > Aquatic > Marine > Ocean trench... | reverse complement strand
ACAGGACTCTCAACAGCAACAGGACTCTCAACAACGATGGCATCCGTAACTGTGGGCGCAGCTGTTGCCGTCGCTGCTATCACCGCGGGCGCGGGCCCGGCTGCCGGCAATCGCAGCTGTTGACCTGCGCGAATTCGATGCCGGCTTCCGAGATTATTCAATGCTGACAGAGTCGACACGCGCGTCTTGTAGGTTTCTGCGATCTGCGACAAGGTGTCGCCGCGCACGACAGTATGAAAAAGATCCGGCAACTGTTCCGACGACCATTGCTGCGCCGGAATCTGCGCCAGCAATTCGTCAATGGGCGAATCAAGCGTCGCCGCCGGCATGCGCACATCGAATCCCTTCGGCAGATTCTTGCTGCCTTGCCAAATCGTCGCCTGCAAAGATGGATTGTGACGCGCAAGCTGGGATGGCGTCACACCCAGCGCGGCGCTCAGGTCATTGACGGCTATGTAGCCACTAAGCGCGGCCTGCGCGTATTGGGTTGGCTGCTCACGCGTAACGCCCGGGAAGTATTTTTCCGGATCCTGGTCCACAGACATCGCGGCGAGAAATGCAACATAAAAATTTCGCGACGCAAAACCAAATGTTCGACCGTTGTAGTTGCGCAGGATTTCGACATAGCTCGTATCCCCGTACTGCCGCATCGCGCGCCGCACTCCGGAGAGCCCGTGGTTGTAAGCCGTAATCGCCATTGGCCAGTTGCCGGTTATTGAATAGTTGTGCGCAAGCAGCTTGCCGGCACCGCTTGTTGCGGCGAAAGGATCGTTACGCTCATCGATAACATGATCGACACGCATATAGCGTCGCGCCGTACTGCGTGTGAATTGCCAGATACCTGAAGCGCCAACATGCGAGCGTGCATTCGGGTTATAGGAAGACTCCACGTGCGGCAATGCCGCAAGCTCTATCGGCACGCCGAGAGCAGTAAACTCTTCGTTGATATAGTCGCGCCAACGTCCCGAGCGCGCGAGTCCATCTCTAAAGCGATCCGACAGTCCCTGCTGATACCGAACCCGGCCCACGGCCGCCTGCAAGCTTTCATTGCTCACGTCATCAGGCCACAAGGCGAGCACGCGTGCCTCCTCGGCGTCCAGGTTCTCGCGCTTGCCACTCGCCAGAGATCGCAGCACAAGCTGCAATTTCTTGCGCCGATCACCGGTCCGTCGTTGCCGCTCACGCCGCGACAATGTTGCAGGCATGGCCAGGGTCTCGTAAACAACGCCTAAATGACGACTGTCATGCAAGACACCCATATCACTGTCATAGCGCGTAAAAATCGACTTCCAGAATTCGACATCCGCGTCGAGTTCCTGTGGCTGTGGAAAGGTTTCATCGATCGCCTGCGCGAATGCGGGCAATGCAAATAAAAGGACAACGATCAGTAATAAAACGGGGCGTATTATTGTCATTTAGATTAATTCAAGTTCCAATCGTAAATTCTTGACTAGATCACAGAAAAATTCGCGAAATTGCCGTACTTTTAACGATGCTAAAGGGCTTTGCTGGCCTCGGCAAATCGTCGCAATTGGGCCCGCAACACCAAATCAATGACTATTGATCCTCAAAAAGCTGTTTTTGGCCGAATTCTGTTCGGATTTTTTCTGACTTTCGCCGTTGGAATCACCGCAGCAGACGACGAATTGGCAGCTACGCAGTCCGACGACGCCTCACCCGCCGAGGCAATTGAGACTGTAAACGAGCCTGATAATTCACTGCGAATACTCGGCACGGACATCGCAGCGGGTACATCGCAGCGCCTAAGCTGGACTGCGACCCAATTATTCGAGGGTGTCTCGGTAGCAACACCGGTCCTCGTCATCAATGGTGCCAAACCCGGCCCGACCTTGTGCCTGACGGCAGCAATACACGGCGACGAACTGAACGGAATCGAGATGGTGCGCAGAATCATGCACGACATCTCGCCCGACGATCTCTCCGGGGCCATCGTGGGCGTGCCCATTGTCAACGTGCAGGGCTTTCGGCGCGGATCCCGGTATCTCCCCGATCGACGCGACTTGAATCGCGCCTTCCCCGGTAATCCCAAGGGCAGCGCGGCGGCACGAATTGCCGACTCATTCTTCAAGAACGTTGTTACACATTGCGATGCACTGGTTGACCTGCACACAGGTTCGTTCGAGCGTACGAATCTGCCACAGATTCGCGCGGACCTCAGGGATCCCGATATCGTTGAGCTGGCTCAGGGTTTTGGTGGCACCGTCATTCTGCACAGCAAGCCCCGCGTCGGCACGCTGCGTTACGCCGCGACGAAAGCAGGCATCCCGACACTCACGCTCGAGGCCGGGGGTCCCATGCAGCTTGAGCTGAACGAGGTCAAACAGGGAGTGAAAGGTATCGAGTCCTTGCTTGGCTACCTGGGCATGACGCGCAGAGCGCGCTTCTGGGGCAATCCTGAGCCGGTTTACTACCGCTCAACCTGGGTGCGGGCCGACTCCGGAGGCATCCTGTTTGCCGACGTTAGTCTGGGCGCGACCGTGCGCAAAGGGGATTTACTCGGCACGATCACAGACCCGATGAGTAATGAGCACGCCAGTTTGTACGCACCTTACACGGGACGAATTATTGGCATGGCACGTAACCAGGTCGTCATGCCAGGATTCGCGGCCTTTCATGTTGGCATCCAGACCGACGAAGCGCCGACGGATGAGGCCGAAAACGCTGTCACCAAAGATGCAGAAGCGACGGCCAGCGATGAAGCCTATATCGACGGAATTTCCGAAGAATAGATCGCCACTGGACTACAGCTCCGACACTTCATAAGCTGCCACCATCGTGAGCAGTGACCGCCAACCTCTTAGCAGTTTTTGGACACCACGCTACTGGCCGACCTGGTTCGGTATGGGCGTGCTGCGACTCATCTGCCTGTTGCCACATGCTCTGTCGATGGGCATTGGGAGCCTCATCGGCCGCGCCGCACATGCCGTCGGCGGCACACGCCGCGCGATCGTACGGCGCAACATCGAGCTTTGTTTTCCGCATCTGACCACAGACGAACGTAACGCGCTGACCAAGCGGCATTTTCTTGCGCTCGGCATGTCGATCATCGAGATGGGACTCGGGCGCTGGGGCTCCGATCGATTGCATATGCGGCTTGGCCATATCGAGGGAATGCAACACATTGACGCAGCGATGAAGGCGGGCAAGGGCATCATCCTGCTGAGCGCACACTTCACCACACTGGAAATCATGGGTCGTGTTCTCGAGCAGGTAGGCCCGACTTTTTCTGCCGTCTATCGCAAAAATCACAGCGCGTTCATCACCGAACTGCAGCGCACGGGACGCGAGCGTTCGGCCGACGAAACAATCGAAAAACGCGACATCAAGAAAATGATTCGAAGACTTCGCCAGGGAGGGGTCGTCTGGTACGCGCCGGATCAGAGTTATGACCGCAAGGGTGCAGAGGTCATTGAATTCTTTGGCGTCCCCTCAATGCACACAACCGCAACGTCGGTGCTCGCGCGTCTCGGCAAGGCCGTCACACTGCCCTTTTTCCCGCAACGCCTCGCGGATGGTCGCTATAAATTCCGGATTCTGCCGCCGCTGGAAGATTTTCCAAGTGGGAACAACGCCGAGGATACGCGCAAATATGTGAGCGTTCTCGAGGAGCATATTCGCTCTTGCCCGGAGCAGTACCTGTGGGTACATCGCAAATTCAAGAATCTGCCGGACGGCTATCCTGAGCTTTACTCGGATCTCGACGCACTGAAATAGCCCTCAAGCAAGGCTTCCCACTGCGCCGTATGAAAATCTATGGTCGGATCCAGCAGGCTGATTTTCTGCAGCGATCGATGCAATCTCTGCAGCGTCTTTTGCTGCCACGGGCCCGGCTGCAGTAGCCGGCCACGATCGAAATCGAGCATCCACAAATGCCCGTCGGTATCGATCTGCAGGTTGTAGGCATTCATGTCCGCATGAAATACGCCCACGTCATGAAAGTGGTGGATAGCCGCACCCAGTTCGGCCCAGAAATCAGCATCTTGCGGGGCCTCGGCGATAATGTCCGACAATGGCCGAACACCTGGAATTCGAACCGTGATGATGTCGGCCGTGTAAAACGTACCCTGTTGTGTATACATCGCTGCTGCCGGACGCGGGACACGCAGGTCATGCTCGGCCATCTTCGCGAGCATGCGCCACTCCGCGAAAGAGCGCGTGTTTACCTCACCACGCCAGAAGTACTGGTCGTGAACGAGCTTGCTAATCAGTCCGCCACGTCTGAAGTGCCGCAGCACAAACTGTCTCGGCACATGGCCGACAAAATAGGTATTGCCACGCCCACCCGAACCCAGGTTTCCGCTCAGAAGCTCCGAATGCGCCCAGCCTTGCGCCGCAAAGAGATCGGCTGAGATCTGGTTGATAATGGATTTATCGTATAGGATGGCGCCGGTCGCGGTCTTCTCGACGGATTCGGTCAACGGTTCCGTCCCCCTGTATCGACTTGACTCATTTTCAATCTCCGCCCGAAGACATATGTATCGTCCGCCTCTCGGCGCTTGGCGATACCTGCCATGCGCTTGCCGTTGTTCGTAATCTGCAGGATAACTGGCCCGCGGCCCGTATCACCTGGATTATCGCCAAAGTCGAAGCGCTGTTGCTTGCGGATATCCCGGACGTCGAGTTTATCATCTTCGATAAATCCAAAGGACGGGCTGCCTACAACGATGTCAAAAAAGCGCTGGCAGGACGAAAATTTGACGTCGCATTGTGCATGCACGCCTCCTTGCGCGCCAATCGCCTGTGCAGGCTAATACCGGCACCTGTTCGCATCGGTTTCGACTGGCGCCGGGCGCGGGATTTTCAATGGCTGTTCACCAATCGGCGAATTCCCTATAAAGCAAATGAACACGCGCTTGACGCAATGATGGGTTTCGCGCGCGCCATTGGCGCGGAGCCGAAAACCATGCGTTGGGACATCCCGCTAAGCGAGGCAGACCGGGCTTTCGCGAAACAATATTGCAATTATCCGACGCTGGTCATCAGCCCGTGTACGAGTCAACGCAGCCGGAATTTTCGTAACTGGCCCGTCGAAAACTACGTGGAAATCGCACGCTATGCCCAGCAGCGCTATGGCTGTCGCATCCTGCTGACCGGCGGAGCTTCCGAACTCGAACGAGAATTCGGTGAGGTGATTGCCGTGCAAGGTGGTCCGAACGTCATCAACCTGATCGGCAAGACAACACTGAAACAATCGGTCGCAATCTTCGCGGCCGCCGATTTACTGTTGTCGCCTGATTCCGGGCCCGCTCATATGGCGACGGCGGCAGGGACTCCGGTGCTGGGCATTTACGCCACCTCAAACCCCGACCGAACCGGACCCTATGTGTCTCGACGCCTGACCGTTAATCGCTACCCCGACGCATTGCTCAAATTCATGGGGAAGCGCGTGGAACAGGTCCGATGGGGCCAGAGAGTGCGCTCGGCCGAGGCAATGGAGCTTATTCTAATTTCTGACGTTACTGACAAGATCGACGATTTTTTTACTAAATAGACTTTATTTAGCCGATTTTTCTAGATCTTCGGCGAAAATTCCTTGAGGATGCCCGCCTGAACAGTCTGCGCCTCGATCTCGCGCAAGCAGCGCAGGTGACCCAGTGGACACTCACGCTCGAAGCACGGACTGCAATCCAGGTTGAGATAATGAATTTCGCGGTCATCCGTTAGCGGCGGTGTGAACGCCGGCGACGATGAACCGTAAATAGCGTGCGTGTACGTGCCCACGGCCGCTGCAATATGCATCAGACCCGAATCGTTGCTGACCGCGTGCGCGGCGAAACCCAGCAGATCAATAACGTCTGCCAGCGAGGTCTTGCCGCACAAATTGATTGCCGGGCTCGCCGCTGAGATCGCCTGCCCGGCAACGTCGTCTTTATCAGAACCAAGCACCCAGACAGCGAATCCATCGGCTGCAAGAAGTCTCGCAAGTTCTGTAAATTTCTCCAGCGGCCAGCACTTCGCCGGCCCATATTCGGCACCGGGCATCAGCGCAACAACGGGCTTGTCGGCATTCAGGTCCAGTGCCTGCAACGCGGCGCGTTGATTGCTCCCGGAGATTTCGAGGCGCGGCTGCGGTGCTGTCGGCAGCGAGTCGCCGGATTTGAGGCCAAGCGCAAGAAAGCGTTTGACGGTTTGATCAAGCACCTCGGGATCGAACGGACGCCGGTCATTGATCAGCAGATAACGGGCTTCGCCGCGAAAACCCGTGCGCGTTGTGATGCCGGCGAACCAGGGTACCAGGGCAGCCTTTAGCGACCTCGGTAACACAATCGCGCGATCGTATTGACCACTGAGTTCATGGCCAATTTGTCGACGCTTGCCAATGCCAAGCTCACCGTGGCCGGTTCGCGCCGCGATGCCCTTGCGCACTTCGGGCATGCGCGCAACCAGCGGCAAGGACCATCCGGGTGCGAGTACATCGATTGCCCGGTCAGGTTCATGACGCTTGAGAAATCTGAACAGGGACTGCGCCATGACCATGTCGCCGATCCAGGACGGACCGACAATCAGTGTCGCAGTCTCGGCCACGCTATTTGCCGGCGAGTGCGTTGAAATAATGTTTTACGCCGGCTTCCACCGATCGGAATTCTACGTCGCAGCCACTGGCGCGCAGTTTCGTCAGGTCTGCCTGCGTATAACTTTGGTAGGCGCCCTTAAGTGTGTCGGGAAAGGGAATGTAACGGATCTTGCCTTTGCCACGAAACTCGATAACAGCGTTGGCAACGTCGTTAAACGACTGCGCTTTGCCCGTGCCCGTGTTGAATATGCCCGATGCATCCGGATGCTCGAGAAACCACAGATTTACAGCGCAAACGTCATCGACGTAGACAAAATCGCGCAACTGCTCACCATCACCATAAGCAGCAGAACCCTCGAACAAACGCGCCTCGCCATCCTCACGCAACTGATTGTTAAAATGAAATGCGACACTCGCCATCGATCCTTTGTGCTGCTCTCTCGGTCCATAGACATTGAAATAGCGCAGGCCCACTACCTGACTCGCGGGGGATGCGGCGATACGATTGACATAGCGATCAAACTGCAGCTTCGAGTAGCCGTACACGTTTAGCGGCTTCTCCTGATCGGGCTGTTCAACGAAGTTTTCTGACGCACCGTAAACGGCCGCCGATGATGCATAGATAAAAGGCACACCCGCATCCAGGCAATGATGCAGCAGCACCTGCGAGTAGCTGTAGTTGTTCTTCATCATGAAGCGCCCATCCCACTCGGTTGTTTCCGAGCACGCGCCCTGGTGCAAGACGGCCTTGATTGACGACCTGAATCCGGGATCCTGCAGTCGCTCCACGAAGTCGTCTTTGTCGATGTAATCCGCTATCGCGAGGTCGGCAATATTGACAAACTTGTGGCCGTCGCTCAGGTCATCAACGACGACAACGTCGTCATGACCACGATCGAGTAAATCACGTACGAGGTTACTGCCAATAAAGCCGGCACCGCCGGTAACGATATGCATGCCTGCCTAGTCGTCGCTTAAAAAATACTGCGCCCCGCAGTAGGGACACTTCGCCTCACCGGTTTCCTCGATCGGAAGAAAAACCTTCGGATGCGAATTCCACAAATACATTTCGGGCATTGGGCAGGACAGCGGAAGATCCGATTTTCCTACCTGGTATTTGTGCTGTGCGTTGGCCGGTATCAAATTCTGATCGACCGTTCCTGTTCTGGCTGTCACACCATTCCCCATTGCTTGTGTCCAGCGCGAATTATACGCACAGGCCGCAGCCTGTGCCTCTTAAGTCTCTGCCTCGAAGTACTCGTCCCAGAGCCGTGAAATACGTTCCCGCTCAGCAAGAAACAGCTCCGCATCCACAAGTGGCGCCTCATCATTGAGAACCAGATGGTGCTGCCGCAGCCTGTATTTTCGATAGATCTCCTGCAATTCGGCCGCCGTATCTGCTGCCACAGCGCCGCAATTCACGAGTGCATCCAGTTGCCGGATGTTGTCCGAGAACTCGATGACGGATGCATGCTCGCGCGCCTGCTGCAGCACGAGAAACTGCACGAGGAATTCGATATCGCCGATACCGCCAAGGCCCTGTTTGAGATCGAACACCGTCGAGTTGCTGCGATCCAGCTCGCTGCGCATTCGCGCGCGCATCTCCAGCACATCATCGCGCAGGCTCTCGATTCGCACTCTTCCCGTCAGTGTTGCGGCACGAATTCGATCGAATTCCCTGCCCACTGCTGCGCTTCCGGCCACGGGCCGCGCCCGCAGCAGTGCTTGTTGCTCCCACGTCCAGGCATTCTCTGCCTGATAACGTTCAAACGCGTCGGTGCTCGTCACCAGCAAGCCCTTGCGGCCGCTGGGTCGCAGTCGCGTATCGATCTCATACAGGACACCCGAACTCGTGTGGGTTGTCAGAAAATGGACCAGGCGGCGTATGAGTCGCGAGAAAAATACCGCGTTGTCGAGCGGCTTGTCTCCCGTCGTCGTTTGCTCGCTGCCTTTCGAGTCGTGCAGAAATATGATGTCCAGATCGGAACCGTAGGACAGCTCGAGTCCACCCAGCTTGCCATAGGCAATAATTCCGAATCCGGCGGTTTTTGTGTTGCCATCGAACACATAGCTTGGCTCGCCGTGTTTCGCGACCAAGTCCCGCCAAGCCGTGGCAAGCGCTTCCTCCAGCACCGCCTCCGCGAGAAATGTCAGGCTATCGCTGACCTTCATGATCGGCAACTCACCGTTAAAATCAGCAACAGCGACACGAAACATCGTGGCTCGCTGAAACTGCGCCAGAGAATTCATGCGTGCTTCACTATCATCAGAATCGATGTTTTTCGAACGCTCGGCGAATTCGCTTTGCAGTTGCAGCTTGCCCAGCGCTCCCGTCAATGGCCTTGGATCGAGCAGCTCGTCCAGCAACATGGGATAGCGCGCGATCTCGCCGCTAATGTACGAACTGCGCTCACAGAGACCAACAAGACGTTCCGCGGCCAGCCGATTTTCGTTTAGCAAGGCGAGATAGGCACTGCGCCGCAGGACCTTTTCAATAACAGACAGGCTGCGGCTGACGGCTGTCGCCGGTCGTCGTTTTTCTCCGGCAAGCAATAATAATCGCGGGATGAACTGCTGCAGTCGCTCTGCGGCTTTCGAATCCAGCTTGCGCGTCGCCGATGCGCTCCCGAAAGCAACTACGATATCGGCGATATTTTGCGCTTCGGAAAAATCCGCAGCGCTCAGTTCTTGTCGCCACTCATCGACCGTTGCCTGCGCTTTCCAGAGATCGCCAAGGCGCTGCCGCAGTGAACCATCATCGTCGTCGCGCGTGCCGCGAAAAGCAATTTCTTCAAACTGCCGCGAAACTACGGCGCGATGTTCATCAAGCGACTCTCGCAACGCGCCCCAGTTATCGAATCCCATGGCCAGGCAGAGACGGCTACGATCGAGCACATCGACAGGTAACTCGTGTGTCTGTTTGTCGCCTATTGCCTGCATGAAGTTCTCGAGGCGACGCAGAAACCGGTAAGCCAAAGCCAGTGATTCTGCGACCTCATCACTGAGTCCGCGAATACCGGCAAGCAAGGGCAAGACAGTGAGCAACGACGGGTTCTGCAACTCGTTCCGGCTCCCGCCGCGAAGCAGTTGCAGCGACTGCACAATGAATTCGATCTCCCTGATGCCACCGGGACCCAGCTTGATGTTGTCCACAAGCTCCTTGCGCACCACCTCTGCTGCAATCATCGCGTGCATCTCACGCAGGGATTCGAACACGCCATAGTCGAGGTAGCGTCGATAAACGAATGGAAAAATCAGCTCGCTGAACAGCTCAGTCGATATTTCGATCGCTGGCCGCGACCCGACGATGCGTGCCTTCACATAAGCATAGCGCTCCCAGTCACGGCCATGACGCAGCAGATAAGTTTCCAGCGCCGCAAAACTCACCACCGGAGGCCCGCTTTCACCGAAGGGCCGCAATCGCGTATCGGTTCGAAATACGAAGCCGTCGGCCGTCGACTCATCGATCAATTGCACAACCTGTCTGGATAGCCGGCCGAAATATTCCTGTGCATGCAGCCGCTTTCGGCCATCGCTCTCCCCACTCGCTGAATAGCAGAAAATCAGGTCGATATCCGAGGAAAAATTAAGCTCTCGCCCACCCAGCTTGCCCATCGCAAGAATGACCATCGGGATTTCCTTGCCATCGACGTCCCGCACACGCCCGAAGCGTTCGCTCATCTCGCGCTGGGCAAAGGCCGTTGCGGCTCGCAACAGATGGTCTGCTGTGTCCGACAAAGCCGCCATTGATTCGTCGACAGTGGCGGCGCCGGAAAGCTCGCGCCAGAGAACGTTAAGCAGGCTGAGGTTACGCTGCCTGCGAAGTGCAGTCTTGACACTGTCAGTCGAGTCCTCTGCATCGCTTGCGCTATCTGCGAAACGCCGCAGCGCGTCCATGTCGACGGGTTCATCAAGATCTTGCAGGCGGTGCGCAAGCTCCGACCAGTATCGCAATAGCGTATTGCCTGCGAACTCGCTGCACGCAACAACCCGCGCCAAATGGGGAAGAATGTCATCTGCCGGATGCTTGCCACCCTGCTCTGCCAGACGTCCGAACCACCGTTCGACCTGGGCTTGCAGGATTTCGGGCAGGTGCGAAATCGCGTTGCGGGTAGCGGCTGACAATTCCATGGTCGCCAGTCTAGCTAAAATTCAGGTATCAGCCAGCCGACGCCTCAATATTCTCGAGCGCGGCGAGTACCTCCGCAAGCGGTTGTGGCTTGCCAATCGCATCGCCCTGAGCGAAGTCGACGCCAATTTTCCGGATCAGCTCCCGGGTCTTGTCGTGCTCGACGTACTCCGCGACTGTGTCCAACTCCATGACTTTTGCGACCTGCGTAATAGCCGCTACCATCGATTCGGAGATCCGGTTCGTAGTAATATCACGAATGAAGCTGCCATCGATTTTGAGCGTATCGACCTTGAAGTTCTTTAAGTAGGCGAAGGAACTCAGCCCGGCGCCGAAGTCATCAAGCGCAATATGGCAACCGCGCTTATGTAATGCGTCGATGAAGGCTTGCGCCTTCGCAAGGTTTGACACTGCAGCGGATTCGGTCACTTCGAAGCCGATGCACTCGTGTGGCAGTCCGGATTCCCGAATCTCGTCCTCGATGAAGGAAAGAATATCGTCATCGCCCATTGACTGACCTGACAGATTGATTGAAAACAACGCGTGGCAACCAGCGACTGTCACTGCATGTTCACGCAAACTCGCCAAGGTTGCACTGACGACCCAACGGTCGATCTGCGGCATCATTTGATAGCGCTCGGCAGCCGAGAAAAATGCGCTCGTCGGGATCGAGCTGCCAGCGTCATCCGGCATTCGCAACAGCACTTCGAAACGTGGCCGATCATCGGCAGAATTTATTGCGCTGATCGGCTGAGCAAGCAACTCAAAACGATCACCATCGAGTGCCTGCTGAATTTGTGCGGCCAGGTGCATGTCATCGTGGCGCTTGACAATACTCGTGTTCGTTCGATCATAAACCTCGATGCGATCGCGGCCGTGATCCTTGGCTGTTTCACAAGCCATGCGCGCCGATGTCAGCGCCTGGCTTTCATCGCCAGAGTCTTTGCTAAATCGTGTAATGCCGATGCTGATCGTGACTTGCAGGGTTTTCGTGCCTTCCAGATAACGCAAGGCCTCGCCTTTTTTGCGTATCGCCCTGGCATGCTCCATCGCCTGCTCGTCGTCAGCATAGGTGAGCAAAATGCAGAAATCGTCGCCCGTAAGCCGCGATACGACCGCGCTCTTGGGCAGGTCTTCCTCGAGAATTCGAGCGAATCGCATGATGACCTCGTCACCGGCTTTACGTCCAAATGTATCGTTGACGAGTTGCAGGTTATCCAGATCAAAATAAATGAGTTGGTGATACTCATCACTCGACTCCAGCGAGCGCCAGGATTCCTGCAGTTGTGCCTCGAAGCCGCCGCGATTCATAAGTCCCGTCATGGCATCGAAGGATCGTTCAATGACGTACTCAACCTTACGCACAATGTTCGACATGAATCGACGATGCGAATCGTCGAATGGCAGCCCATTGACGCGACCGAGTTGCGCGAGAAGGCCTTCCAGATTGCCCGCATGGTCCATCAATGGGCTCACCAGCGTCTGATAGCCCCGATTGTCCACCGTAGATCCGTCTATGGCCGGCATTTCAAAGATTACGGGTGAGCGCTTACCTTCGATTTTGGGCAATAACTGCTCGATCAGATAACGGTCGAGAACTTTTCGGTTGACGTTCTTCCAGCTGGAGTGCGTCGCGCTTACGCGTATGCGTTTCGAGGGAATCAGCAGAACGCTGTACGCAATATTGAGGAAGCGACTACTCTGCCCGACGAGTTGCGCCAGGCCCGCGTGACTCTGCGACATGCCGTGGATTTTTTCGTCGATTTCGTAGACAAGTTGCAATTCTTTCTCGACGGCCGACGTCATTTCGGTATTGCGCCGACCCTCGAGTTGCAAATGCAATGCCTCGCCAATCACATCGACGGCCGGCGCCAAAACAGTGTGGAGCATGTTCGGATTAAACCAGGACGATTTGCCGGCGTTGCGGGAAAATACGACGGCCAACACACCCAGGTCCTGACCTTCGTCGCCTGTCACCGGCAATACAAGCAACGTTCGTCCGGATTTTAGAGTCCTGCGTACATACTGGGAATCTTCGTCGCAAGCCGCCAGGAAATCCGCGGGAAGATCGGCGACAAAATCATCGGTCTCGTAGTCATCGGCCCCATCACTCGACCAGATGCAAGCACGCGCTGTGTCATAAAAACAAAAGCACTGCGCCCGCGGCACGAGCGAATGCAGCAGGCCCTTCGCCTTGCCGATTTTGTTGCGTGTTTTTAGGCTGTGCACATCTGCAGACACGGCCTGCCCCAGGTTGTGTCGATAATGCACAACCATGCCAGCACCCGTTTCCGGGTGCTGTGATGGAGGTCTCAGCTGAACCTAAATATCAATGGCTTACAACGAGTCCAGCCAGTCGTCGTCGGAGCCCTCATTGACGCCCTCGAACAGTGGCGTCGAGAGATATCGCTCACCCGTATCGGGCAGCATCGCAAGAATCACTGCGCCATCCTTAGCCGATTCAGCAACGTCCAGTGCCGTCGCAAGCGTCGCACCTGACGAGATGCCCGCGAAAATACCCTCTTTCTCGGCCAATTCCCGGGCAACCGCGATCGCCCGATCATCGCTGACGCTGCGCAGGTCGTCGTAAATATCTCGATCGAGAACCGTCGGCAGGAAATCGGGCGTCCAGCCCTGTATTTTGTGCGGGCTCCATTCGGCACCCGTCAGCAAGGCCGCAGCCTCAGGTTCGGTCGCAACAATTTTCACACTCGGCCGTGCAGCCTTAATCGTTCGGCCTGCGCCCGTCATCGTGCCACCTGTTCCGTAACCCGTAACCCAGTAATCCAGTCGGCGGTCCGCAAAGTCTTGCAGAATTTCCGGTCCCGTTGTGTTTGCGTGATAGTCCGGATTCGCCGGGTTATCGAACTGTTGCGTCAGAAACCAGCCGTGCTTTTTTGCGAGCTCTTCGGCTTTCCTGACCATACCCGTGCCGCGCTCGGCCGCCGGAGTCAAAATTACCTTAGCGCCCATTCCACGCATGATTTTGCGTCGCTCGATTGAAAACGAGTCCGCCATAACGGCGACAAACGGATAGCCTTTCGCCGCACAAACCATTGCCAGCGAAATTCCAGTGTTACCGGAAGTAGCCTCGACTACGGTTTGGCCGGGTTTCAGAATGCCCTTTTCCTCGGCGTCAATGATGATGGCATAAGCCAGGCGATCTTTGACCGAGGCCAGTGGGTTGAATGACTCAACCTTGACGTACAGCTCTACGTTTTTTGGACCCATGCGATTCAAGCGCACGACCGGCGTATTGCCAATGGTCTGCAGAATATTATCGTAGATCATCGAATTGTCCTTAGAGAGGGAGGAGTATTTTTGCTCATATAACTCAGTGCTATATAGGCCAATAGCACAAAGCAGATTATGCGCCAAAGGCAACAACAGCGCACGCATAAGAGCTTATTCCATACCGATGAGTTATTTGCAGGAATTCCGGAAACGCTATCCGAAGGTCAGTTTGAACTTGCATCAAGGCACGTCGGAACAAATCGCCGACATGGATTGGCTTTCGCAAAGAGGCAGTCATGCGACGTTACATGCTGGACTTCGTGCAACTGTTCGCGCCCCATATTACCGACAGTCAAATCGAACAGACGCGCCATGCTCGCAGTCAGGATGACATTGATATCTTGTTCGAGAACACGCAGCTACCGCTCCGTAGCGCTTGTTCGGGCAAGATCACCGAAACCGCCTGAGCGCCGCGCTTTAGTAAATTCGTATTCCGCCGTGCCGTTTGCGGCTTTCGCGATCAACCCACCACAAACCAAGCAGGAAGCCCGCGATCAGGCACACAATGATCGCACCGCTAACCCAGGAGTAAGGCAAGCTGTACTGATACGTGGCAGCGCGCTTGATATGCGCCTGGTTCTCTTCGTCGAGCTCCAGCATGCGCGCAGCATTCGAATCAATCCTTGCCTGTAGATCAGCAGATTCCTGCTGCAGCCTTTCAACCAGCGCCGCAGGTTCGGCGAATGATTGCCGCATGTTCGCCAGCTCCTGCGTCAGGCGATCGTTTTCCGCCTGCGTCTCGGCCACAATCAGCCTCGCGGGCTTGTCGAAAACCATGTACGCGGCACTCACATAGCCTTGCGTGCCATCCTCCAGTTCCACCAGCGCGGTCTGCGCATTGCGCGACAACACCTCAAATGCCTGGCCACTAACCAATGTGTCGACACGCGTACCGCTCAGGTCCGCGTTCTGATACATGTTGAGCCGCAAGTTGTCGGTGACGTAAGCGGTCTCAGCAGCCGCCAAAAGGGGAAGCAGCGTCAAGACCCCAATAAAAAGACGCATGATTAATCTCCGTTGCCCGCAGGGAGTCTACTACAGCCGCGCGCGGATTCGAGTTGACAGTTACTGCTCGTAAAGCCACCGCAGCAACGCCGTCTGTACTTCTTCGCCGGGACCCCGATGGATATCCTTGTAATTTTGCAGCGCGACAACTGCGAATCGACGCCCTGATTGCGACTGCATATATCCGGCGATCGCCGAAACATGATCGAGTGAGCCCGTTTTCAAATGCGCCTGACCCGTCAGCTCCGGGTCATCGAAACGCCTGCTCAAAGTACCGTCATGTCCGGACAAGGCCATCGATGACGAGAATTCAGGCATATAGGGTTGCCGCCATGCATAACTTAAAATAGTCGCAAAATCTTTCGCACTGATGCGCGCGTCGCGCGACAGGCCCGCGCCATTATCAAGCCGCAGGCTTTCAACGTCGGGTATCCTGTCGGCCAGCCAGTCAGCAATCACATCCCTGCCACCTTGTTCAGTTCCAGGCGCACCGCGAACCTCGGCTGACAGGGTGTAAAGCAATTGCCGCGCCATGACGTTGTTGCTGTACTTGTTTACACGAGCAATTACTTCGGACAACGGTAAGGAGCTGAACGAAACAATCGCATCCTCATCCGCAGGCGCCAGCGCATTCCGCCAACTTCCTTCCAGCACGCCACCCGACTCTTTCCAGAGTGACGCAACAAGTCCATAGGCAAACGCATTGTGATCGAGCGCTGTTCTATCCATCGCGTACTGATGACAGCGACTTGGAAAGCGACCGTCGAGAATCATCGTGTCGTTATTTTCGTTCGACGTAATCGATATGCCGCGCTGATAGCCTCTGCAACTGCTGTCCGAGAGTGACAAGCGATTCTCAACTCGCAAATTCTCAAGCTCTGGATCCAAAATGACACGTACACGATTGGCGGCGAGATCCGGCTCGAACCAGTAACGCACGACTTTGAAATTCATCAGCAAGGCATTTGGTGAGACGTTATATGCACGCAACGGCTGACGGTCGAACTCCGCCGGATCGTGCGGGGAGACGTCGAAGTAGCTGTCATCCAGCAACAGGTCGCCGCCTATTTCGTATATGCCAGCCTGGTTGATGGCCCGGAGCATCTTCCATACACGCTCGGTGACGAGAAAGGGGTCGCCATAACCTTTCAGCAATAAATCGCCATCGAGTCGACCATCAACAACCTCGCCGAGAGCGTAGACCTCGGTTCGCCAACGATAGCTGGGACCAAGAACGTCAAGCGCAACCAGCGTTGTGACGAGTTTCATCGTCGACGCGGGATTTCGCGACACAGCGTCATTCCAGCTCAGCAATACGTCGCCGCTATCGAGATCGATAACGTGCACGCTCAGCGTGTCGTCCGGAAGCTGACGTAATTTCAGGACACTGCGGACCAACAGCGGCAACTCCGGCTCAGCCGCGGCCGCCACCATCGTCAATAGCAAAAGGAATATTGGCAGTCTCTTCACAGCGTGTTCGATTCTCGTAATTGCCTTCTCAGTGCACGATTCAGCGCGCGCCTGACTGTCAGGACCACTGCAACGATCGCGACCAATGCGACTGCAGCAGCCCACCATACATTGCTACCGATATTGGCACCCTCATTCAGAATCTGACTCATGTCATTCGCAAGCGTGCCCAGGTAAACGTAAAATCCTGCAATCGGCAGCATGCCAACTGCAGTTCCAGCCACATAAACACCGATATTCACACCTGTGATGCCGTACGCGTAATTCAGGAAGTTGAATGGGAGCACCAGCGCGATGCGTGTGAGCACGACGATCGTAAATGCCTGTTCTTCGAGGGCGTCATCCAGCGCCAGCAGCTTCGCATTGCCCGCAATACGGCGCTCAACCCAGGGCCGCGCCAACGTCCGGCCAACCAGGAACGCCGCCGCAGCGCCACCAACGATGCCCAGCATTGCATACACAAGGCCCATCGTCAGACCAAAAACCAGACCACCCAACATCATCGAAATCCAACCTGGCAACATTGCTGCAGTTGCGAGTATCGTCAGTAAAATATAGGCGGCGGCACCGAGAAGCGGATGTTGGCCGGCCCAGGCTTCCAACCAGATGAACCAGTCGGCGATTGGCAGTGTCGCAAGCTTCATCGCCGCGACGGCCTCTTGATGCCAAGGGTTCGTATACGGTCGGCCAGCGTTGTCGGCTTGACCCCGAGCAAATCGGCGGCCCCGCCCTCGCCCGATACGCGCCAGTTGGTTTGTTTGAGTGCAGCAACCGTGTTGCGTTTTTGAAAATCGCGCATCTCTTTCTCGCTTAACACGGTATCTCCGGGCAAGTCTGTTAATGCCGGAGCAACCGAATCGGGTTTGATGTCCGGCATTGAAACATCCAGGCGCAATACATTGCCGGTCGACAGAATGACGGCACGTTCAATAACGTTTTTGAGCTCGCGAATATTTCCAGGCCAATCGTATTGGCGCAAATTGTTTGCCTGTGTTCGGGTGAGCGTCATCGGCTCACGGCCAAAATCGATACAGGTCTGCTCCAGAAAATGTTGCGCAAGCTGGATGATGTCTTCACCCCGATCCCGCAGGGGCGGTACGTCAACGGGAAAGACGCTAAGTCGGTAGAAAAGATCTGCGCGAAATTCGCCGTCAACCATCGATTGCTCAAGATTTCGGTTGGTCGCTGCGATGACACGCACATTAACGGATTTCGTAACGTCATCTCCAACACGCTCGAATTCGCTCTCCTGCAATACGCGGAGTAGCTTACCCTGCAACTCCATCGGTATTTCGCCTATTTCGTCCAGGAAGATCGTACCCTTGTCTGCCAACTGGAAGCGTCCCACGCGATCACGATAGGCGCCCGTGAACGCCCCTTTGACGTGGCCAAAAAACTCACTCTCAAATAGCTCTTTCGGGATAGATGCACAGTTCACCTTAACCAGCGGTCCATCGGCGCGAGGACTTTGTGCATGAATTGCGCGCGCAACAAGTTCCTTGCCGACACCCGACTCGCCAAGAATAAGAACGCTTGCCGGCGTGTTGGCCACAGCCGCGATCTGCTTTAGCATGCGTTTGAGCGCCGGACTCGTCCCGACGATGCGACCGAGGTTGAGCGCAACACTGACCTCTTCGCGCAGATAATCGCGCTCGTTCTCCAGCTCCTCGCGCAAGCGTGCATTCTCGGCGAATGCCTGTCGAAGTTGTCGTTCCACTCGCAGGATTTTCGTGACGTCTTTCGATGCCGTGAGTAAACGGTCAACGTTGCCGTCAGCATCGCGATGGGAGATCGCTGAGACAAGCAAGTCGAGGACCGCGCCATCACGTGTCACCATTTGCCGCTCGAGATTATTGAAGTCGCCTGCGCGAATAAGTTGCTGCAGACCGCCGCCCGAGTATTTTCGCTGGTCTGCTTTACTAAAGAAGTCGCTTACAGGTCGACCAATGACTTCCTTGCGTGAGTAGCCGAGCTTTTGCAACCAGTGATCGGTGACAGTAACAATCAACCCATCGCTATCGACCGTGTGCAGCATGGCTGGCGTCGAGCGGTACAAGGATCGGTATTTGAAATTTGCGCGCGCCTGATCCGATATTTCGGAGTACATCGCAATTGTGTGCCGAAATTTGCCGCCGGCTCCGTATTCGACGATCGCACTGGTCGTGCAATCGACAACATCACCGCTTTTGGTGACGAAGGATATTGGCTTGTTCTCAAGCTTGCCGGTTCTGCGCAATGCAGGACGAAACTCCTCCTCGATACGCAGCGCACTGTTTGGCGTCACGAAATCCTCGGGCCGCTTGCCGAGCATTTCATCGCGGGAGAATCCCAGGCGTGTCAGCAACGCATCGTTTACATCCAGATACACGCCATCTTCGGCAATGGAGGTGGCCATGACCGGCGCTTTTCGGAATAGCCATTGATAGTCTTCGACGCCCAGCATTGGCGTAGTGTATAACAAAGCACCAGATTTACGAAATGTCGTATAAATATTAACGATTTTCCGTTATTTACGAAATATCGTAAGCACCAGAATTACATTAAGTTATTGTTTTTTCAAGTTTTTTCAAGTTGGCACAGTCCGTGCAATAGAGTGCATGTAGTACTCAATCAAATTGATATTTTTGATGGCCGATGGCCATCAACTGACATGGATGGATGCACGATGAACGGTCGAATTATTGAAAACGGACTCACCCTCGCGGCTTTGCTGATCGTTATGGTCGGCGTTATGTTTGCAGCTCAGGGAGCTCTGGTAAGCTAGTAGAAAACAGGGTCGGCGCTTGAAAGCCGGCGTTTTGGCACAATGTTAGCTCTATGCGGATCGCCGGCGACGGCGCCGCAGACCCCCTTCGGAAGGGCGTAGGTCAGGTTTCTCTCCCCCGATGACCTGATCGTTAGCCGCCGAAGTTGCCGGACTGAGTACCGGCGAAAATGGACCAGGACGGTCCGACGGAAAGCAATCCCCCGCTTACCGTCAAAGCCTCGGCGCCGGAGTTCTCTCCGGCGCCATATTTTTTTGTCTTAGT
>Ga0209988_10000845_pt1 | contig 19488 bp, 22 predicted proteins | sample N075metaG_FD_183115 | JGI IMG/M metagenome (GOLD analysis project Ga0209988, IMG submission 183115) | Deep subsurface microbial communities from Kermadec Trench to uncover new lineages of life (NeLLi) - N075 metaG (SPAdes) (version 2) | ecosystem: Environmental > Aquatic > Marine > Ocean trench... | reverse complement strand
GGGCTTCGAAATTTCTCCACGCCTCGCCCAGTCCCTGGCCGACCGCGGCCTCGTCATCGCTTTTGACATCTATAGCGGCGACGCAGGGGCCTAGCAGCGGCCGAGCCGGTGGAATAGGCCATTAGAAGCGGGGCGCGCAGCCACTTTCCGTGGGGCTATGGGCGGCGGGCGATGACGGCGGGAGAAGAGGACCGGAGTCGTTTTCCCTTTGGGAAGCGAAAAGAGAAGGCTCAAGCCCGCCCCATTTCGAAGCCAGGAGCCACGGCGAGTTAGGGCGGCGTGTGTTTTGGGTCACAGATCGCAATGAGACGCCCCGGAAGGCAACGAGACACGCTCCATATCGAGCCGTGACGGGTGCCGAACGCTGCACAAATAGCCACCAATCTTCCTTGTTTCTGTCTCGTTTCTGTGTGCATGGCGCTGCTCACTATTCGTCTCGATCGGCTCCACAGTTAGGCCGGCTCGAATAGCGGCTGAAAGCCACATTTCGAATATGAGGTCAGAAATTTGCTTTGGACGGTGGCGAAGCGACGAAACGAGCTATGATATGTTTTCAGTTTTCAAAATTTGTCAACAACTATCGTTAGGTTTATCCCCATGAGGAAAGTCAGGGATTGGTCCGCAGTGATCGATCGTCTCAATAATAGCTCCAAGGGCGAACTCAAGATCAAGATGGGTTCGCCGGGTAGTGCCCAGGTGACGCGTTGTCGTCTCCTGGCGGAGTGGTCCAATCTCGAAGCGACCACAAAGGGAGCGACGTTGCTCCTTCGTGTGCCGGGCGGCCGCTAGTCCGCGTAGCTTGTGAGGGCCGTGCGACGAGCTGTTTGCTTGTCGCGCGGCCATCTTCTTGTCGGACTCTTGTCTCGTTGGGTGACGCGCAGTTCGGACGGGTTCCGCCCATGCCACCGCCGAGTTCGGGAGTCCAGCTCGTGGTCTACGTCATCGCTGCCTACACGATCCCCCTTTGCACATTGGCGCTCTACGCGGTGTTCTTGCGTCATCGCGAACGTGTGTTCGCAGCCGACGCAGAGGCGGAGGCGACCGAGGCGGCCTGCGGACCGTCGGGCGAACCGACGGCTGGCTTCAATATCGGTGCAGCGTTGTTGTCCCCCGTGTGGATGTGGGGTCATGGGATGCGTGTGCCCGGCGCCCTCTTGCTCGTGCTCTTTGGCGTGATGGTTCCGCTCTCTGCGCGCGAAATGTGGACTCCGCTCTTGTTCGTTGCGACCGTTCCGCTTGCGGCGGGGGCAGCGCTGGGATTCGTCGGGAATCGGATCGCAGTCCGTCATCGAGGGGCCGAGAGCCGAGCCGCGTTTTCGAAGAGTCAGTTGCCGTGGGCAACGGTTGGCGTTCTGATCTACGCCGTCGTGTTGCCGTGGGTCTGGTACTTCGTGTTCGCGAAGACGGGGCTCTAGAAACCAGAGCCAAGCCTCTTCGCGCCATCCGCCCGCCGACGGACCCCGTGCGAAAATCCGCTGTTGTTAACCGACGTCGACGAAATTCGCGACCGCCTTCAAGACGGCGTCGTGGAGGGGTCCATTCGTCGCGATGACCCCCGCGTTGTTGTCCAATGTTCGGCCGTGACCGAAATCGAGCGGGTGCCCGCGAATGTCGCTGACCGTTCCGCCGGCTTCTTCGACGACGATCATGCCCGCGGCGTGATCCCAGATCTTCTCGCGGTATTGCTTGCTTGTCGGTAGGCGCAGATAGATTTGCGCCTGGCCCTGGGCCACGATCGCGTATTTGGCTTGGCTGTCCACGCGGACAGGCTCTTCGGTGATGCCGAGCGCGGCGGCGATCTGTGCACTCTGGCCCTGGTCGCTGTGACCCGATTCGACGGATTCGCAGAAGCGGGCTTCCGCCGTGGTCAGAATGTCGCTGACGCGGATCGCACCAATGCCGTCGCGCCCCGATCCGTTGAGCGGGCGAATCTCCGCGCCCTGGCCGCGAATGGCGCTGACGAGACAGCCGAGCTGGCCATCCGGCCCGGGCAGATTCGGGCATCCCAAAACGCCGAGGACGACACGCCCGTGTTCGATCAGTCCGAGTGCAATGGCGTATTGCTGGCCTCGCAGGAAGCCCTTCGTGCCGTCGATGGGATCCAGCGTCCAATAGCGCTCGGTTGAATCGTCGGGGTCCACGCCGCCGAGATCGATCCAATCAAGCGCCTGGGTGGCGCTGACACCCGCGCCGCGAACCCCTCGCACATGCTCGACGACCTTGTCTCGCGTTTCCTCCGCGCCCGCCTCGCGCAAATCGGCGGCATCTTCTTCACCGACGATCGCGTCGATCTTCGAATTTCCGGACAGCGAAGAACACACCAGGGCCTGGGAGGCGAAGTCGGCCACCGTAACCGGACTTCGGTCCTTCTTTTCGAGCGTTGCCGCGTTGACCAGGTCGTTCTGCACACTTTGGCAAACGCTGGCAGCGTCTCGCACCGCCACGACGGCAGCTTCGAGTTCAGTTGCGAGATCGATTTTCGACACGGTGTCCTCACAGTGGCGGGGTGGCCGCACGGGTTCTCGGATTGCGGCGGGACCATAGCGAAGGTCGTTCGCCGGAAACGAATCGGCAAAGAGTGGAAGGAAATTTCCGTCTACGCGCAGACGAAGTCGAGTCGACATGCCTTCAGGCGCTCGCAAAGGACCGGCAGAGAACCGCGCAGCCGTCCAGGGTGTCATGTGATGTGAGGCGCAATGGGCCCATCGACAACCGATGTCAGGACGACTGCCATGGTTCTTGCAGGACTCGTTGCTCGAGCGGCTTGGTTTCGTGATCGGATCCCGTCGCTTGCCTGGGTCGGTTGCGAGGAGCTGACATGCCGTACCGTTTTGGCACGTTCAATGTATGGGGTATTCCCGAAACCTTTGGGGATGACGTGTCGTCCCGTATGCGCGGATTGGCGTCGCGACTTCCCGACCTCGACCTCGACATCCTGCTGATTCAAGAGGCCTGGACCGACGAGGTCCGCGACACACTTCATGAGGCGGCACGGGTCTCCGGTTTCGAAGTTGCCGAAGGGGCTTCATCGAATGGCGGCCTGATGGTGCTCTCGAGGCTTCCCATCCTGGAGAGTCGATTCGAGGGTTTTTGGTTTCGGGGTGATCCGGAGCGGCTGGCCCAGGGAGAATTTCTGGGCGGCAAGGGTTTCCAGACGCTCAGGATCGCGGGCGCCGACGGAGTTCTTTCGGTCTTCAACACCCATCTTCACGCGCGCTATCGACGTTCGCGCCCCCAATTGAACAGCGCGGTTCGTACGGCGCAGTTGCTCCAGATCGTTGGCGCGATGCACGATCTCGATGAGACCGTCGTTGTCGGTGGCGACTTCAACTTTGCACGCGAAGATGTGGAATATCGGATCTTCAACGGGCTGACGCGAGCGACGGAACTGGCCGATGGACGGGGCTATCCGACGCTCGCGAAAAGTAACTTCTACAAGCGTGGACGTACCGGTGCGGACAAGCGAATCGACTATCTATTCGTTCGCCCCGCCTGGGGGAAGAATCTGAAGCCGATCGCTGCGGGTCTGCTCTTCGCCGAACCCGAGAAGATTCGTCGTCGCAACCGTTCGCTGTCCGACCACTACGGCTTTCGGGCTGCGTTCGACCTGGAGTCGCCCCCGAGTCCTGGGATCCAGAGTGGTTTTTCGGAACTCGACCCCCAGATCTTCGACCTCGCGCGAGTGCTGCTGGATGTGGGTCGGGAGGAAGCGGATCGGCGCGAGCGAGCTCATTTTCGCTCGGCCGGCGGCTGGGCGATCGGCGCGGTCCTGGCGGCCGGATTGCGACGACACCCCGCGCTCGATCGTCGGCGTTTCCTGCAATCGTCGGCCGGCGTTCTTGCGCTTCTCGCCCTGGCTCCGGCGATTGGCTACGGCACGCTCGCGCGAATCGACTCCGACAGCAAACGCAGCGCATTCGATGACGCATACGGCATTCTTGCCCAGCTCGAAGCGCGTCCGAACGGAAGCGCATAGGAAATAGGCGTTCTCCTTCAGGCATCGGCTCTTCTCGCTGGGAATGGTACTTTCTGGTCGAGAATGAGGGCGATGTCGCAGCAAGTCGATCAACAGGAAAACTCGGAACGACCACGCGTCTGGCTCCTCCTCGGAGAGAAGCGGGGGGACAACGCCCAGATCGTGAATCTCGCCGAGGCGGTCGGCTGGGGCCATGAAGTCAAGCGCATCGTCGTGAAGGCGAAGTGGATTCTCGGGAAGCCGTGGGTACGGCCGACGCTCCACCATCTCGATCTCGAAGAGTCCGACCGCTTCGAAGCGCCTTGGCCCGATCTGGTGATCACCGCCGGTCGTCGGCTGTCGTGTGCGGCACTCTGGATCAAGCGGGCCTCCGCCGGCAAGACTCGGCTCGTGATGATTGGAACGCCGCGTCGTTTGCTCGATTCGATCGATCTCATCGTCGTCGCAAGACACTATGAACTCGAACCCAGACACAATGTGGCTCGTCACGACCTGCCCTTTATGCATGCTGACCCGCGCGCGCTCGAGGACGCGAAAACTCTCTGGAAATCGCGATTGGCAGAGTCTCCTCGACCCCTGACCGCATTGATGGTGGGGGGGCCGACGGGGGGCTTGCGATTCGATCTGGAGGCGGCTCGAGATCTATTCGGAAAGACACTCGAAAGTGTCAAGGCCAGTGGCGGATCTCTCTACATCACGACGAGTCGACGAACGCCGGCCGTCATCGTCGAGATGATTCGGCGCGCTTGCCCCGAGTCGGCTCGGCTCTTCGAGTTCGATTCGGAGGCGACGCCGAGTCAAAATCCGTATCACGCTCTGCTCGGCGAGGCCGATCGCTTCATCGTGACGGCGGACAGCGTCTCGATGATGGTCGAAGTCGCGCGGCTCGCTCGCTCGCTCGCAATCTATCCATTCGAGTGCGAGACAGGCTTGTTCGAGCGCGGACTGGAGGCGGCCGGAATCGTTCGCCCATTGGACCCTCGTCGAGATCCGATCCCGGCCGGCGGGCTGTGGGCGAGGACGATGTACCGACTCGGCAGACCGGTCCACAAGCGGGACCTGTCGGCGATTCCACGACTGCTGGTCGACAAAGGGCGTGCGTCTTGGCTCGGCGAAGAATGGGTCGCGGCCTCGAGTTTCGTCGACGATGAACTCGAAGCGGTGGCGGATCGCATTCGCATGCTCGTCGTCGAACGAACCCGAGCGGGTGTGTGATAGCCTTTGCGCGCGTTCATCCGGATCGGAGGAACGCCGGGAGGACCAACAGATGGTGTCCAGCGACAGGCCGAACGTTTTCATCCATACCAATGATCGGCAGATGTTGGGTGCGCTCGTGTCGCAGTATTCGATGAAACGAAACTCCGCCGATCCGGACGCATTCGACGTCCATCTCATCAAGCATACGGACCACGCATTTTTCGAGAACTATGAGGGTCGGGAGTATCTGCGGGACGGCGCCAGCCGCGTCTGGCGCAATGACGACCTGCAATCCTTCACGCCATTGCGGTTCATGCCGCCCGAGCTGATGGGCTATGAGGGCCGTGCCGTCGTGACAGACCCGGACGTCTTCGCCGTGGGCGACATCATGAAGCTGCTGTCCCGGGAGATGCACGGAAACGCGATCATGTGTCGTCCGCGGTCCGGGGCGAAGAGGCTCGAAGGCGTATTGGCGACGAGCGTGATGTTGCTCGATTGCGCCCGGCTTCGGCATTGGCGATGTCCGGAGCAATTCGATCAGCTCTTCGAACGAAGGCTCGACTACGCCGACTGGATCGGTCTCAAGAACGAAGACCGATCGAAAATCGGAATCTTCGAGAACGAATGGAACGATTTCGATCGGCTGACCGAGAAGACGATGCTGATCCACAACACCAAGCGAAGGACCCAGCCATGGAAGGCGGGTCTTCCGGCCGACTATATTCCGGCCGAGAAGTATCGGATCTTTCCTCCGATCCGCTGGGTGCTTCGTGCGAAGCGGAAATATTTCGGGGACTACGCCTTCGTGCCCGACTACAAGCCACACCCGGATCCCCGACAGGAAGCCTTCTTCTTCGGGCTACTTCGCGAATGCGTCGACAAGCGGATCGTCAGCGAAGATTTCATTCGCGAAGAAATGGCGAGCAATCACGTCCGGCACGATGCGTTCGAAGTGCTGGATCGAGTAGCGCCACTCGCGGCTTGACTCGGCTCGGACGCGTTTTCGGGAAGAGCGAAGAGCTGACGGACACGCTCGACCGCACGCGAGATGTCTTCGAGCGGTCTGGGATTGTCGCTCGGATGGCCATCGCCGAGCCAGACCGCGCGGTTCGTCTCGACCAGAAGCTTCTGGACGATTCGAATATCGCGTGTGAGACGCTGGGGGCCCAGGCGCATCGTCATGCGGTAGACGTGAGCCTTCAGGTGCCAGCGATTGATTCCGATCGCGCCCGACTCCTCCTGGCCGTTCGCGCTCCCGGCGGCTTCGCTCGCGCCGTCGAGCCAGGGATTGTGTTTCATCGAGGTTCGGCCCTCACCCGTATCGAAGAGGTAGACCGGTTTTCCGGTGGCGCAGGCCTCGGCCATCATTGAAACGCTGTCCGCCGTGACGACGACGTGATCCGCGAGGCCGAGGAAGGCAAAAAAGGGATTGTCGGGATCGTCCTTCTTCCATCGATAGAGAATCGAAGGCGATTCGATTCCACTGAAGAGCGCCTCGGTCGTCTCCTCGAGGGTCCGCGCGCTCGTCGTGACCAGAATCGATCCGCCGAGTCCTTTCGCCAGGGCATCGACCTGCTCGGCGAGGCGCTCACCCGAGGCGCGATCAAAGGGGTAGGGACCCGAGTTTCCACCGGCGAGCACGACGACGCGCGGTCCCGGCAGATCGGCGACTCGGTCGCGCCAGCTGTCCGCGGCGAGGTCGAGGCGTTCGCGGGTCACGCGATGCAACGGCGCATCGTTATGCAGGACATTGGGATCGTTCGGCAAGCGATACTGAGGCGTCGTAATCACCAGATCCCATTTGTCGAGACGCGCCCAGGGTCGGCCCATGTGGATCAGTCGCACCGGCTTGTCGGCACGCCTGCGGATATAGCGGGCGATCGGTTCGTTCTTGCGGCCGGCAGAGATGACGAGATCCGGCCAGGGGCCTTCGAGCGTGCTGGATCGGCCCCGGATGACGCCCCGTAGATGGGCGCAAAAGGGCAGGTTCACGATTTTTTCGAAACGGGTGTAGACGAAGCTCTTCTGTTCGAGCGGCCATCCGAGGGCTTCGCCGAGACCGAGCACCTGGGAATTGTCGCCCACCCGATCGCCCATCAGGAGCCAGATCAAGGGCGGACTCGATGCCGTCTGCGATTGACCCGCCAACGTTGTCCCCAGTTGAATTTTGCGGTCCACCACGGTCGCGAGAATTTACCGCACCCAAGGCGCCACGGGGGGCCTTTCAGGATGAGAAACGACGAAGCCTGGATCAACCGGCTCGGGTCAGTCGCTGTCGAAGGCGGAATCCCATTCCGATCGCGATGAAGCCAAATAGAATGGGCGGGCCCCAGCCGGCGAGCCAGGGCGAGAGCGATCCCCCGTGTCCCATCGAACCCGCAAAACTCGTCGCGAGAGTGAAGCTGATGGCGATGATGGTGCTCGCGATGAGTGTATGGACGGGCCTCGGAAAGGGCGGACCCGTCGCCGCGAAGAAGAGCACGATCAGCGGGAGCAGCAGGCACGCGAGCGGGGCGGCGATCTTCATTTGCAAATCCGTTCGGTAGGCCGTCGCGATCGGACCATCGAGGTCCGGATCCTCGAGCGCCCGGCGCAACGCATCGGGCGTGAGGTGGGCCGTATCGAATTCGGAGGGCGTTTCATCGCCGAATTCGACGAGTCGATTCGCCTTGGGTCTTCGTTTCATGCTCAGATCCTCGAAGAGTTCGACGCTTCTCGGATTTTCGAGCAGCCAGAGTCCTCCGCCGAGGTGACTTGCCCCGTCTGCGTCCGTTCGTCGTTTCGGGAGTCCATCTCGATCGAGGTCGTAGAGCGTGACGGCGCGGGCCTCGCCACGCAGGAGATCGAGGCGCTCCATTTCGTGGATACGCCGCCCGACGCGATACCAGACTCGTTCGCGGGCGTCGGCTACGACCAGGTTCTGATTCTTGATCTCGGTTCGCTTGAGATAGGTCGCTCGTCCGCTCGCGAGAGGCACGATCTCGTTCGTCAGGAAATAGTCCGCCGGAACGGCCAGTGCGCATAACAACCAAACCGGAGAAAGGACTCGAAACACGGGAATACCACAGGCACGCATGCCCAACAATTCGCCATTTGCGCCGAGCAGACTGATCGTCAAGGCGACGGCAATGAGTAGCGACATCGGGACGACGCGGGCGACTAATACTGGAAGTCGCGCGCCGTAGTAGCGCGTGATCTCAGCCGCGGTTGCGTCGTATCGGTTGAACCATTTCAGATTGTCGAATACGTCGATGATGAGATAGGCGAGCGTGAGACCGGCGATGCACAATGCGACCATTCGAATGAATTGGCTGCCGACATAGCGCGGAAGGGCGGCGCGTTTCATGCGCAGGCCGGTTCCGGCGGAGCGCATTTTTTCGAATAGAGCCACCGACGGGCTGCCCCCACGATCGGATCCAGAGGGTTGTCGACCCGCTCGGAAGATCAGAATGACGGCCAATATCGTCAGCACGAGGTTCGGAAGCCAAACGACGGGTCCGATCGGGAGATTCTCACTCCGGAGCATGCCCTCGGAAAGTTGGACGAGAGCGTAGTAGGCGATGGCACCGATGATGCCCAATACTGTGCCACCCGATCGAGACAGATTCCGTCGCCCGAAGGCCAATCCCATTGCGAGTAGGCCGAAGGGGAGTGCGGTCGCGCCCAGGGCGACACGACGATGGGCTTCGATCGCTTTCCTGCGACCGATGTCGGTCTCGGAATCTGCGTTGGCCTCGCGTAGCAACTGAAGGAAAGGAAGGGTCGAAACGACGTTGACGGGAACGTTCTTCTCGACTTCGAGTTCCGGAAGCGCGGTCTCCATTCGTTCGAAGCGAAGCAGCGACGCCCGATCGACATCGTTGACCACGATCAGCCCCTCTTCGAGAACGATTCGTTTTGCTCCTTCGTCATCGGTCAGAATGGCACCGCGTTTCGAGAAGACCGTCTCGTCCAGACTCGGCATGTAGAGAAGAACGCCTGTGAGTCGGGCACCGTTGGCCTCGATCTCACGTGCTTCGATTCGCCATTCGCCGAGCTGGGTCGTGAGGCCGGCGCGCAAGGCCAGGCCCGGTTTCTCGGCGGCGAGTCGGATCATCTGGTCGCGTACGCCGCGCTGGGCCGCAGGCGAAATGGCGACGGAGATCAAGATCGAGACCACGCTGGCCGCGAGGGCAAAGATCAGGCCCGGTACCGCGAGCTGTCTGGCGGACAAGCCGCTGGCCTCCATCGCCAGCAGTTCGCGATCCGCGGAAAGTCGGCCGAGTCCGACGAGCGAGCCGACCAGAACGGCCAGGGGAAGGGTTCTGGCGATAGTCGGGATGAGCTGGAGGCCCGCGATCTGGGCGACTTCAGCCGTGCTGAGGCCGCGGTTCACGATCAGTTCGGCGTAGCCCAGCAGATCGGTCAGAAGCACTACGAGGCCGAAGGCGACTGCCGCGTAGAGCGCCGGCAGCAGCATTTCCGAAATCAGGTAGCGCGACAGCATCGCGCTCATATGCGGCCGAGCGGGCCGGCCATCCGCTGTGTTCAAAGGGAGCCTCTCCGGACGCGAGTTTCGCCCTCGCGCGCGTTTCTGGCCACCATTTGGGCGGCCAAGATGCGAGATCCGGTGATTTGGCGACGCAGACAGGGAGAGTGCCGCACGAGGTATGATAAATTTCCGCCACTCCGGTCGGTGAGCGACCCGAGGGGTATTTTGTCATGGATTCGATCTTCAAGAAGGTGAGTCGCGAAATCGCCGTCGTCTTGACCTTCTTCCTGCCCGAAGCGCGGCGGATCCGATTCGAGCGCTGGTTGCGTGGCCGCGAAGAGACCCGTCGTCTCGAGCGCGCCGACGTGGCCGTCGTCTCCTTCGGAAAGAGCGGCCGAACGTGGTTGCGCGTGATGATCTCACGCTACTACCAGCTGGTATACGGAATTCCCGAGCGCGTGCTGCTCGGCTTCGACAACTACCACCGACGCAACGCCAAGATTCCGAAGATCTTCTTTACGCACGACAACTACATCAAGGACTACACCGGGGAGTTCGACTCGAAGGCCTCCTTCTACTCGAAGAAGGTCGTGCTTCTGGTCCGCAATCCGAAGGACATCGCGGTCTCCCAGTATTTCCAGTGGCGACATCGCATGCGGTCCGCAAAAAAGAAGTTGAATCAATACCCTCCCCATGGTGCGGAGGTTTCGGCCTACGACTTCGTCATGGACCCCAATTGTGGCCTACCGGACATCATCCGATATCTGAATCTCTGGGCGCGAGAGGCCGACCGTGTCGAGAAGCTCTTGATCGTGCGCTACGAGGACATGCGGAGCGATCCGAACAAGGCGCTCCGGCGCATCATGGAATTCATTGACGAAGACGTCGCGGATTCATCGGCCGTGGACGGTGCGGTCGAGTATTCCAGCGTCGATAGCATGCGCAAGCTCGAGGAAAGGAATGTCTTCTGGTTCGCTGGCGGCCGAATGAAGCCGGGCAAGAAGGGTGATCCGAATACCTACAAAGTTCGGCGTGCGAAGGTCGACGGTTATCGGGACTACTTCAACGATGAGGAGAGGGCCGAAATCGATCGGCTCGTGAGTCATGATCTCTCGCCGACCTACGGGTACGAGGCGCCTCCGGAACCCGACCGCATAGCGACCGGTTGATCCCCGCGATTGCCGGTCTCCCGAATCGCCTGTATCGCATGGGGATCCCTCGTATGGGATCCGCGCACGCTGCCGCTGGCGGGCGAATTTCGCGAAGACGGGCCCTGGCTATCCGTCGAGTTTTCCCGTGTCGCGTTGGATGGCCGAGTCACTTTGATCCTGGATCCAACGGCACGCGCAGTTCGGACGCATTGGGTTCCCCTGGCGGTCGAGAGTCTGGAGGAAGCGGTCACGGCGCTCGGCATGCGCGAGAAGATCGCGCCCGGTCGGAGGCCCGATTGGGTGGGTCGCATGCGTCGAACGGACCCCACGCCGGGATTCGAAGCGTCGAACCCGGCTCCTCGAGCGCTTGCCGCCTGGCTCGAGGAACGGGAACTCGACGCGGTCGTGTGGACGGCACTGCCCGCGAGGGGGCCTGACGGGGCGAGCAAACGACCCGATTTCGACTGCCTGCTGCGCCACCTCGAAGCACTCGAAGGGGAGGCGCGGATCCGCGCAGAAGAATATATTCGACGTGCGCCGAGCTCAATCGACACGGACCATCGGGCGAAGTTCGAAGATGGGCTCGGTTGGGTTGTGTCCTAGGGAGGCGATGAGTCGATGTCCGAAGCCGAAGCCAAATCCGTTTCGTCCGAGACCGAAACCACGCGAGATCGAATTCTCGATGTGGCGGAGCGCCTTTTCGCCCAGCAGGGATTTGCCGGCACCGTCGTTCGCGACATCGCCCGGGAGGCCGGGTTGACCGCGCCGAGTCTCTACAATCACTTCGATGGCAAGCAAGCACTCTACGAGGCGGTCCTTGCCAGGGGTGTCCAACCCCTCGTCGATCTGATGGCGGGCCTGGGTCACGATCCCGAGGCCGGTTCGGGCGATGTATTGGACGCGATCATGGATCACTTCGCGAATCATCCGAATGTTGCAAAATTGATCCAACACGAATCGCTGATCGGGGGGGCAAGTCTTTCTCAGATCGCAAAGAGCTGGCTGCGCCCGATCGTCGAGCAGGGCATGAGCGCCATGCGGCGCAACCCCCATTCAGTCTGGACAAGGGAGGAACAACCCTTTGCCCTGGCCGCTTGGATTCACATCATCCTCGGTTATTTCGCGATGGCGCCTCTCTTGCGTGAACTCTTCGACGCCGATCCACTTTCACCCGAACAACTCGATGGACAGAAGCGATTTCTGAAACGTTATGCGAAGTTGGTGATGTCGAGCGAGGAAAATTCGGAGAGGGAAGATTGGGAGGACGGTCGAGGCGAATCGACGCTGTAGATCACGAAATCAGCTCTTCGTGGGATTGGGCCGGCGTTTCTCGAGTTCTTCGATCGTGCGTGGCCAATCCTTGCCGAGCAGTTTCGAGAGTGCGCGATCCGCAAGGACTCGTCCGCCGGTCTGACATTTTGGACAGTAGTTCACTTCGTTCTGGGATCGGACGATTCGCTGAACCGGCGTCTGGCAGACGGGGCAGGGCTCGCGGAATTTGCCATGGACCGCCATCTCTGGGTGAAAGGCCGTGACCTTCTCCGGAAAGGTCCCCTTGTATTTCTCGCGCAATCGGACCGTCCATTCATCGAGCACATCGAGCGTCGCCCGGAAGAGTCGGCGATGTTCCTCGTCACTCAAACGATCGCTCATCTGGACGGGGGAGAGCTTTGCGCGATGAAGGATCTCATCCGAGTAGGCGTTCCCGATTCCCGCCAAAAGATGCGGGTCGGTGAGAGAACGTTTCAGCGTATGTCGCTCGCAAGTCAGGACATCGCGAAATTCATTCGGACTCGCGTTGAACACATCCAGACCCCCGGTGTCGAACTCCCCGAGGTTGGCGAGGCCTTCGACGACGTGCAGTGACGCTCGCTTCTTCGTGCCCGCCTCGGTCAAGAGGAGGCTTCCCTTCGGAAAATCAAAGGCCGCGTGCGCTCGCTTGGATTGAATCGAGATGCCGCGCTTCTTCCAATGAAGCCGCCCGGCGATCATCAAATGGAGGACCAGGTAGAGTTCCCGCTCGAACTCGAAGACGAGCCGCTTGCCGAGTAGACGAACGCCTTGGAGTTCCAGACCCTCGATGGCTCCGGGTGGTGGCGCGACGGACCGGAGTAGCGAGGGGCTCTGGATGCGAATCTTCTCGACCGGCTGGCCCTTGAGTCGCTCCTCGATCGCCTCGACGTAGATCGTCAGGTCCGGGAGTTCGGGCATGGGACCAATCCTTCTTCGACCCATACGCCGGGTCGTCGTGATGGATCGTGATCGTGGTCGTGGTCGTGGTCGTAATCGTAGTCTGGAAGGGTAGCAGCGCGGCGGTCTGGCGAGCCGCCTCGAGCAATCCGGGCAGGTCTCGAAAGCCGCTCGTCGCAAGTGTCCGGGAAATCCGGCGGGCTGGACGATGGCGGCTCTGTCGCCTACGAAAGAGTTTCGAACGGAGACGAAATGAAAGGTGCCATCGCGACGGTCGACTTCTTCGCGTCGAACTCGACGGGCCGCTCGGATCGGCTGAGTCTGGTCATCGATGCGCCCCAACGTTCGTCGTCGGGAGACGGCTGGCAATGTCGCGTTGCGCTCGCCAATCTGCATCCGCCCAAGACGCTCGTCGCAAGGGACAGCGTCGAAGTCCTTTCGCTCGCCTTGGCCCAGGCCCGGCTGTGGATCTCGGATCTTCGAGCGGAGGGGCGAGTCCTGACACGGGATCGGGCGGGCGAGGATCGATTCGAACTCTCGTGAGAGATTCCGCCCGCAGGGTTGCTGCGTACGCGTTGCCGCTGTGGAATCTGACGGTGCCTCGGATTCGTGGGGGAATAAATTCGGATGTTGATCTGGTGAATGCGGTATCGTGAGGTCGGAGAAGAAGATGACCGAATCCTTGTTTACGCTCTATTGCGAAGATTGCGAAGTCGCCGGGCGACCGAGTCGGCTCTGGGTTCGTGCCGAGGTCGAACTCTCGGGAGGCCGCGGACCGGAAACCCAGCACTATCTCGAATGCATGAATTGTGGCTTCCGCTTCAAGAGTTGCATGGAAGATCACATGGAAGCCGTCGACGAAGAAGAGTGGCGACGTTTCGTGGACGAAGCGGCTGGGAGCGCCGACCTCCGATCGCCCATCCGCTAGCGGCGATGCTCGCAGCGAGATCTCTGGCATGACTTCGTCCAAGCGGATCGACGCCCGGGACGCGATCGAGAATCTCATTTTCAGTTACGCGGAACGAATCGATGCCGGCGATTTCGCGGCCATCGGAGAGCTCTTTGCGAAGGGCCGGGTGCTCGGCCCGTCGGGCGACGTACTCGGGTCGGGTCGAGACGAGGTTCGGTCAATCTATCAGCGCTCGACGAAGGTCTACGAAGACGGGAGCCCGATGACTCAACATATGACGTCGAACGTGATTCTCGAGCTGGCGAGCGACGGCCGGAGTGCCACGGCGCGTTCGCGATTCACCGTCATGCAGGCGCTTCCGGACTTCCCACTCCAATGCATCATCACCGGCGACTACGAAGATCGCTTCGCGTTCGAGGAGGCGCAGAGATGGCATTTCGTCGAGCGAAGGATGAAGCCCAAACTCATGGGCGATCTGTCTCGTCATCTGAACTACGAGATTCCGAATCGCTAGATGTTGACGGATTATTGGCCTCGGCGCGTGGGGCCCGCAGAGCCACTCGCGCTCGCGTTGCGCGATCATCATCGGACGGGCCGTTCCCGCCGCGTCCATGCCACACGAACAGATGGCGTTTCGTTCACGATCGAGACCGACGAGTATTTCACGCTGGACGGTTCGCTTGCCGAACTCGATCGGCTCTCGCTCGATCGATGTCGAGGGCGGATTCTCGATGTGGGCGCGGGTGCAGGGCGTCATGCCCTGGCGCTTCAGGAACGGGGTCACGACGTGATGGCGATCGATCTGAGTCCGATCTGTGTGGCTTTGTGCAAGGCGAGGGGGGTGGACAACGTACGAAGGCTCGACGTGATGGCGCTCGCCTCGGAGGCGGAGGAGCCGATTGGCCGCTTCGATACGATTTTCTTCGGGATGCAAACGATCGGTGTTGCGGGAGGCGTCGTGGCGCTCGGACGATTATTGGCGCGCCTAACGGATCTACTGGCGCCGGATGGCGAATTGATCGTTGATTCGAGTGCGCTGCGCGAAGCCTGGGAAGGTGACCAGTCCGATACGACGCCTTCGCGTGGCGAGATCGTCCTATCGATGCGCTATCGCGGGTGGTTCGGAGAGCGTTTTCCGTGGCTCTACCTCGCGCAGGACGATCTCGAGGAGGTGGCGGCCGGCGCGGGATTCGAGATGGAAAAGCTGGGGAGTGTCGAGAGCGGCGAATACCTCGCGGCGCTGCGCCTTCGAAAATGGGATGCCACCCCGCGTCCGTCTAGCGGCCGAACCAACCAGGAGAGGGAGAGGGAATGAAGGGATTGCCCGAGTTGTCCGCACGAGACCGCGAAGGGTTGTCTCGAATGTTTCGCTACTTCGCGGAGGTCGAAACGCCGCGTCTGGGCTCCGCCGTCTACACGGCCTATTCGTTCGGTGTATCCGAGGACTCGCAGCTACTCGACTTGTGTGGGCAGATCGATCCGGCCCAACCCGCGCCGAATGTTCTCTTTGCCTCGGTTCAGGATCTGCTGCTTGAGAATCCGTCGGCGAGTCCCGAGGCACAGAGGCTATGCGCCTTCTATCCCGCGATCAGTGGACGATCGATTCCCGAGGAGTCCGCCTGGGAGGCTTTCCGGCCTTTCTGTTTGGCGCATGCGGACGCGTTGGGACCCAAGCTCCGATCCGGCCGGACACAGACCTGTGTCGTAAATCGCTGTGCCATCGTGCTCCCGGTCCTCGGCGCTTTGCCGCGCGTCGTCGCCGAGAAGGGCCGAGTCGCTCTGCTCGAAATCGGTCCGAGCGCGGGGCTGAATCTGCGTCTCGACCAATATCGTTACGAATACGGAGACGGTCTGGCCTGGGGCGACTTGACGGCCCGACCGCGGTTGGTCTGTGAGACGCGCGGCCGGTTGGCGCCGCCCATGCCGGAGAGACTCGAAATCGTTTCGCGACGGGGCCTCGATCTACACCCGATCGATCTCGACGATCCGGCCGAGATTCGATGGCTGAGGGCGCTGATCTGGCCCGAACATTTCGAACGGGCGAAGACGATGGACGAGGCGTTGGCCCGGGCGAAGGCGATTCCCGCCGAAATCGAAAAAGGCGATGCCACGCGCGACGTGGCGGCTCAACTCGATCGTCTCCCGATGGATGCGGCCCGTGTCCTCTTCGCAACGCATGTCTTCTATCAGATTGCGAGCGAGGGACGCCGTGCGATCCTCGATGGTATCGCCGCTGCGAGCCTTGAAAAGCCCGTCGATTTCGTGCTCATGGAGAGCACGGGCGAGGGCGATTCGCGTGTGGAGTCGTTCCATTTCGAGGGCGGCAAGCGAACGGGCCATAGCGTCTTCGCTCGGGCGGATTCACATGGGCGTTGGATCCGCTGGGGCGCGGAATGAGAGCGGCACTCGCCGGTCTGCGCCGAGGCCGCGCGGGCTCCGATTCGGGGATCCTGAAAGTCTCACGACTTCGCGGAGAGCGCCTCGCTGACCACGGATGCATTCGCGAGGGAATTCGTCCAGAAGGTCTGGCTGCCCGGACCTAACAATTCCCGGGCTGCATCCACAATGGCGGATTGGGCGGCCATGCTGATTGCGCTGCCGGTCGAGACGCGGATGGCGCCCGCCTCGAAAAGTTCCGGGATCGGTGGACCGCCCGGCAAGAGCAGAATATTGACCGGCCGATCGAGGGCGGAAGTCAGCGTTCGGATATCCTCGATCCGCATGAGTCCGGGTGCGTAGAGGACATCCGCGCCCGCTTCTTGATAGGCCTGGAGTCGCTCGATCGTGTCGGTCAGATCCGGGTTGCCACGGATGAAGTTCTCGGCGCGCGCCGTCAGCATGAGCTTCGAGTCGCCGCGTTGGTTGACCTCGACCGCGGCGCGGATGCGTTCGATCGCGGCCTCGCGTGGATAGATCGATGTGCCGTCGAAATCTTCGATCGAGCATCCCGCGAGTTTCGCCGCGAGCGCCCGCTCGAGGGTCTCCGCCACGGCCTCCGGCTCGTCTCCGAATCCGTTTTCGAGATCACCGTTGACGGGAAGCGACGTCGCTTCGCCGATCGACTGCGCGTGGGCGATGGCCTCTTCGCGGGTGACCGCCCCGTCGACGCGTCCGAGCGAATTCGCGAAACCCGAACTCGTCGTGGCGAGTGCCGAGAAGCCCATCGCGGCGAGAATCTTGGCGGACCCCAGGTCCCACGGATTGGGCAGGATGAAGGGGGCTTCGTGCATCGTGCGAAAGAGTTGTTGCGGATCCATGGGGAGTTTCTCCAAATCGCGGCGGGTCGAATCGAGGGGGCGGGCGATCGACAGCTTCGCTCATCGACCCTTCGATTTCCGGATCGAATCGGCCCTCCGCTTTGGCGGGCCATGGCTCCCGACACGTCGAACCGAGACGACGTTGCCGAAGGCACCAACGCCACCTTCCTCGGCTTCGCCCTGCTCGTCGAAAATCATCGAAACGTGTTCGAAACCCCTCGATTTGAATGGTCTTTCGCGAGGAGAGTCAATCGAAGGGTCCGCTCGTCCGAACGAATTCACAGGGCGTGAACCCGCGTCCGAGGACGGGCGAGGTGTCGAGGTGGCGGATCCCAGGGATCTCAAGATGGACGAAGCGGAGCGACTTTGGTGGACGCGTGTTCGTCGCAGGGGCGCCCTGTGGTTCGTCGTGAACAAAGGCCTCGCCTTTCTTCTCCTGTATCCCGCACTCGGCCACTTCGCGATCGGCTGGGACTGGCAGCCGATGCTGATGGTCGAAGGTTGGACCCTCGGGCTCGTCAGCGGGAGTTTCGTCTGGATGCGCAAGGAATTGCGTTACCGCTTCACCCTCGATGACGAAGGGCTTACAGTGCCCGACGGCCAGGACGACTAGCGCTTGTTGGGGCGTCCGAGTCGATGAGCTTCGTCATACTCGCGCTTGCGATCGGCGTCACGATCGCGGTCTTCGCGACGACGACTGCCGGCCGCAAGATCGCGAAGCGAATCGGCTTGCGCGATCACGTCTCGGGGGCAGCGACCTCCGAGGACGTCTCCTACCTCTTGTCGGCCTGCGGCGGCGATCGTTCGGCGCTCGAAGAGCGGATCGAAGCGGAGCGGCTGCGATACCCGGCGCTGGACGAAGCGGACCACTATCGTCGCGCCATCCGGAAAGTCTTTGTGGAGAAAGAGTCCGGCGAAGGTTGAACGCGGTAGGTTTTCGGTCGTGGAACCGGATCTCTTCGCCCGCTTCGAGACGGATGATCTTGCCCCGGCCTTTACGCCGGAGCGGCGCGATCGAGATTGGGTCTTCCGCGGATTGCGCTGTGTCTGCGGTGCCAACGTCTTTCGACTCACGGGATGGCCGCGCGTCATTTCCGGCCGCGGCGGATTTTTCTGGCGAAGTGTGGCGCGCGTCTGGCGGGAAGCCCGATTGCCGATGGAAGATGGCGAGCCCGTGGCCTCTCCCTTCTGGATCCCTCTCGATGCGCGGTGTGAGCGGTGCGGCCGGGCCGAATCGCTTCTCGACAGCGACCGGATCGCCGGACGATTGGCTTTGGACGAGCGTTCGGAGCCCAGGGAATCCGTTCGCTGTCGGATCTGCCACGAGAGTCGGTTCGAGATCGTCGTGGGCGTTGCCTCAGACCCTACGCAAGAGGAGCCTTTCGGGTCTGTCATCGCGATCGAAGTCGTTTCGCGTTGTCATCGCTGTCATCGCCGGGCGCGGGTGGCCTGGTCGGACGGCCGCCGCTCGCAGCAGGAAATTCGGCTCGATCTTCTCTACGGTCGTCGGTAGCGTACCCGGGTCATGCAGATTCGATCACATCGCGCTCGTCTCGGAACGAAGCCTTGCCGGCTCGTCGTTTTGGTCCTCTTCGGAGTTTTCGTGGCGAGTTGTTCGAATCCCGATCGCGTGATTCTGGCGCGCATGAACGAATCGGAACAGGCGCGTTTCCTGAGTGGTCGCAGTGTCGCTAGTCGATGTTGGATCTGTCACGACCTAGCGGGCACGGTCAAGAAGGTGGGACCCTCGCTCTTGGGTGTGTATGGTAGAGGCTCGGGACTTGCGCCGGGCTACCGCGGCTCGGACGCGATGATCTCTGCGACGATCGTCTGGGATGACCGCTCGCTTGCCGCGTTCTTGAGGAACCCAGCTGGCTTCGTACCGGGAAATCGGATGGTTGCGGCGGGTGTCGACAACCCGGCTGCACTCGCCGATCTGCTCTTCTATCTACGTCACGTCACGCGTCCGGGTGCGAGAAACCCGGAAGAGTCCTAGCTACCGAAACACGGGGCGCGTCCTTCGTCGCCCCCGATTCGAGTTCGAGGTGAGATGAGTCCGACCGAAGTCGATCCGAAGCTCACATTCGCGTTGGCTCTGGTTGCGGGCATGTTCGCCCAGTCTCTGGCTCGTCACCTTCGCTTGCCGGGCATCGTGTTGTTGTTGATCGCAGGCGTTTCGCTGGGCCCCGACGGCCTCGGCTGGATTCAACCGCGCCAACTCGGCGACGGCCTCTTTGCGATCGTCGATTTCGCGGTCGCGATCATTCTCTTCGAGGGCGGCTTGAATCTACGACTTTCTCGGCTCCGTCGAGAAAGCACTCCGATTCGTCGACTGA
>Ga0209988_10000844_pt1 | contig 19497 bp, 11 predicted proteins | sample N075metaG_FD_183115 | JGI IMG/M metagenome (GOLD analysis project Ga0209988, IMG submission 183115) | Deep subsurface microbial communities from Kermadec Trench to uncover new lineages of life (NeLLi) - N075 metaG (SPAdes) (version 2) | ecosystem: Environmental > Aquatic > Marine > Ocean trench... | reverse complement strand
TGCGGGCGGGCTATGACGACGGCTCGCTGGGTTTCGACGGCCGCAGCTGCGCGGTGCTCGTCTCGCTCGACCAGCAGAGCCCGGACATCGCCCAGGGCGTCGACTCGTCGACCGGCAAGGCACAGGGCGCGGGCGACCAGGGCATGATGTTCGGCTTCGCGTGCCGCGAAACCCCCTCGCTCATGCCGTTGCCGATCGATATCGCACATCGGCTGGTCAGCCGCCAGGCGGCCGTCCGCCGCGATGGCTCGATCGCCCACCTGCGTCCGGACGCCAAGAGCCAGGTGACGGTCGAGTACGACGGCGATCGCCCGGTTCGCGTCCACACCGTCGTGCTCTCGACCCAGCATGGCAGCGAGTGGAATGACCGGCAAGCCGAGCTCAAACAGGCGGTCATCGATCACATTCTCAAACCTGTGCTCGGCGAGTGGTGGTCCGATGACATCATCGTCCACGTGAACCCGACGGGAAGATTCGAGATGGGCGGACCCGAGGCCGACTGCGGTCTGACGGGACGCAAGATCATCGTCGACACCTACGGCGGGCGGGGACGGCACGGCGGCGGCGCGTTCTCAGGCAAGGACCCGTCGAAGGTGGACCGCTCGGCGGCCTACATGGCGCGCTACATCGCCAAGAACATCGTCGCCGCAGAGCTGGCCGATGTCTGTGAGGTCCAGCTGAGCTACGCGATCGGCCGGGCGGAGCCCACGTCGGTCAACGTCGACTGCCACGGCACCGCGCGTATCGACGAGGTGAAGATCGAGGAGCTCATCCAGCAGCACTTTGACCTGACACCCGGCGGTATCATCGCGACACTCGACCTGAAGCGACCGATTTATTACCCCACCTCGGTCCACGGCCACTTCGGGCGAAATCCCGGCGACGGCGGGACCGGCACCTTCACCTGGGAGCAGACCGACATGGCCGCGACGCTCAAGTCGTCCGCCGAGCAGTCGTGCGGGGCGACGGCGTAAGAAAAAGGCACGCAGGGAAAATGGCCGGGCGCGAATCAGGCTCTTGATCCCCTTCGTGCCTTCCTCCAGACGTACACGCACTTGCGGATTTCCTGTCTTCCGTGCGCGCTCATCTGCTGGCTGCTGTTGCCCTTTCCCCTCGGGAGCGTCCAGATGTGCTCGACCCGCAATCCAAGTCGCCGTGCGAAGTCGGACAGGATGAGATCCACCGGAACCTCTTCGCCGGCGTAACGCACGTTGTCGTTGACCATGACCAGCCGACCACCGGGCCGTAGCGTCCGGGACAGCTCCGCCACGACAAAGCACATCTCGAAGAAGTAGTTCTTGACCATACGCGGGATGTTGGGATTGTTCAGCGCGGCCGCGTTGCGCCGCTCGCGCAGGAACTCGATGATCTCCGCCAGTGCGCGCTGGTGATCGAACACACGGGTAACCCGCGCGAAGAAATCCGATCGTCCCGCTGCCGCGTACGCCGCGGCAAGCTGCGTTGACTTTGTCGTGTTCTCCACGGTGCAGGACAACATCGTCTGCCGCAACGCCTTGATCTCGTCCTCACCCAGTCCGAGGTAGACGAGTTCCAACGCATAGGTACGTGTGTAGTCGTAGCGGTTGCAGTACGGCGGAGACGTCAGCACGAGATCGACGCTGTCGTCGTCGATGGTGGGCAGTACGTCGAGACATGATCCGCGGTGCAAGAGGGGTCTGTCCCTTTTTGTCTGTCCCCGCCCGATGTCGTCGCTGATCCGGGCCAGCTGCGCGCGAATTGCCTCCCCGAAGGGCTCGATCCGGCTCTTGCGGAACCGTGTACCGACGCCGGGCCGACCGGCCCGGCCATCCCAGCGGAGGTACTGGCCGTCCTTACGGGTGTAGCTGATCCGTTCGAGGATCTCGAGGCACGCCAGGTGGAACAACCTGCGCACATGCGGGTTACGCAAGCGTGTTGCGCAGTACGCCCGGTAGCCGGCAAGCTGCCGCTCGGTCGCGTCGGGAAACGCACCGCGTGTGATCCGGATGTGTTGGAGGGCATGGGACTCGTCGAAGTGACTCGACCAGTCCTGGCCCGCCGCCGCGGCGACACGGCGGCGGAATTCGTCGGGCGCGACGGTCTCGGCGGACAGCCGCGTCTCCATTGCGAACAGGCCCACCGGGAGCAACTCGATCCCCATCGATCGCCGGCCCAGGCCACGAGCGGTGAACACCGCGGTCCCGATACCGGCAAACGGGTCGAGCACCAGTTCTCCGCCTACGGTGTACCGCTCGATCACATCGGCGGCGAGCGCCGTCGAGAACGCCTCCTTGTACTTCAGCCACCCGAACCCGCTGACATTGCGGTTCGCCTGGAAGCTGACGAGCTTCCGGTCGAGCCGTGTGTTTGTACGAATCCGCGTCTGGTAGCGTGCGAGCAATGCGTCTCGTTCGGTCCCGTGGCTCGTCGCAACCGGCATCGGGCAATCGTAATGGAAGTGGGCTCACGCCGCTTGCGCGGTGGCCGGCTTGACGCCGAGCTCGACAAGCATCTCGTCGGCCTCATCACGCGCCGGCTTGTAGCAATACGGGTCACCGTCGCAGTCGGCACAGTTCCAGGCGATCTGGGCCGACGCCAGCGCCGTCTGCGTGTCGCCGGACTCGAACGCCAGCCGCGCAAGGAAGTTATGCGCCTCGGCCTTCTTGAGGCGGTAGTCACAACGGTCGGCGATCGCCAGTGCATCGCGAGCGAACTTTGCAGCAACCTCCGGCTTCCCGGCCAGCCGGTTCCATCGCGCCCAGGTGACCAGCAGATCCGGCTCAAATCCAACAAGGTCGTTGCGCCGGCACCGCGACATCGCGTCGCTCAAATAACACTCCGCCTTGTCGAGGTGATGCTGTCTTTGATCCGCGGCCTGCTGTGCCATCGCGACATGCGCCGCCCCCAGAAGCCAGCCGGAACGCACGTAGTCGTGCTCGTTCGGCTCGGCGCGACGCGCAGCTTCTTCAACGAACGCGCGCGACTTGTTCGCCGCATCGAGCGCACTCTGGGGATCACCCATGAGCAACGCCCGCTGCGTGAAGTACGAGAATGACACGCTCGGGATCTGCCGATCGGAGTGGTCCTTGACCAGTTCGAACGCGGCGTCGAGCTCGCCCAACGCCTCGTCATACATCCCGCGGTGGGCGAGCAGCAGGCCAAGCCGGTTCCGTGCGACTGCTTCCAGGTCCTCGTTCACCATCGAACCCGCGAGTGTCGCAAGGCGGCGAAGGTTTTTTTCGGCGTTCGTGAGCCGCCCCAGCCTCGTCTGCACACCGGCGAGCGTCTCGAGGAGCATGGCGAGCTCCTCGTGAGTGCTCGGCGAGTCGAACTGGATCACGTTTGCCTTGCAGATCGCGGCTGCCCGACGCGTCTCACCGGAATAGCTGCACGCCTTGGCGAGTGCGTCCACGGCCCAGGCTCGGTCGGACTCGTCCTTCAACTGTGGCCTGGTGCCATCGAACAGGCCACGCAACAACTGCATGAGAAGATGCTGATCGGCGAATCGATCGCGAATGTGGGTCAGGAGGCGGCCGGTCAGCAGCGTGTACGCCTCCTGGAACCGGCGTGCTCTCGTGAGGTGGTGATACTGTTCAACCGCCGGTTGGAGTTGATCGATTCGGGTGACCTGCACCGGGATCTTCGCGGTCGCAAAGTAGCGGGCGAGGTGCCCATGGGCGGCTTCGGGATCGTTGAGCCTCAGATACGCGGCGCGTCGAACCAGCGGATGAAGGTCGTAGCGGTCGCAGAGCCCGTCATACATGAGCAGGCCGCGGGCGACGAGGTCGTGCAACGTCACGGAGATCGGGGCCCCGTCTCGGTGCGGGTCGAACATGGCAGCCTGTTCGGCGGTGACCGGCCCCCTGATCATGGCCACGTGGTTGAGCATCGCCTCGGTCCTGGCGTCGAGCACGGCCAATGCCGCCTCGGTGATACGCGGGTGCCCGTCGCCACCGCTGGATCGGGGCACGCCCCGTCGACGCGCATCGCGGACGTTCCCGTGATCACTGCCCCTCGTGACGATGCCGGCCGCGAGCCGGATCGCCAGCGGGTGGTAGTCGCGGTCGGCACACGCGGCCATCAGCTCCGCGGGCGTGCCCTCGATCCCACGGCGTCGTAAAAGGGCAACTGCATCCGCGGGGTCGAGCCCACCCAGTTCGGTCACCGCCAGACGCTGTTCCTGGGGGTCACCGAGTTCGGCGGGAACAAGCCGCGTCGTGATCAGCACACGGCTGAGCATCGGCTGTGCGACCAACCGCCGCATGAATTCCGCGGCGTGCAGATCTGCACACAGCCGGTGGTCGCCGACCTCGTCCTCGGTGAACTCGTTGCCGCGATACGCGGCGACGAGCCCGGCGAAGGCTCGGAGTTCGCGGCCGATGCCGTCGAGGACCAGCAGGAAACGACCCTCCCGCAAGAGGTCCAGCAGAGTGTCCACCTTTGCGGAGCGTGACAAGAGGTAGGACTGCGTACCAACCGTTCCGCTGCTGAAGTAGCTGAGCGCCTCGTCCAGCAGAACACTGAACGTGGCGCCCGGTCGGTCGAACGACCACCACAGCACGCCGGCGGGCCGGGTGTGGGCCGCAATGCGACAGGCCGTGCGGACCTCCGGCGGATCGTCGTCAACGCCTGGCAGCGGCTCGTCGAGAACGTCGCGTTTCAACCACGTCCACGCCAGCGCGGATTTTCCGGTGCCGCCCGGAGACGCGAGCACGCGGACGGTGGCGCCCTGCTCGGAACGCAGCCAGTCACTCAGCGCCTGCCGCTCGGCGACTCGGCCGGTGAAGCCTTCGGCGCCGGCGTAGGGCAGCATGAGGTATGACGCAGGCATCTGCGGAGGCACGGCCGAGTTGCTCGGTTCGGGTGGCTCGGCGCGTGTGAACTGGATCGGGATCGAGACATGTCGTCGCACAGACGTTGCCCGCCGGGCGTACCCAAACACCGCGAACATGACGGCGACGACCACCCACACCCTGGCGGCCAGCGGGGCCAGTGCAAGTACCGAATCGGGCAACGCTGCGGCCCACGACGTCGCGCCCCAGTCGATCAGTACCGCAACGACAGCCAGCGATGCCGTCACGACCGCGAGCATCCTGTACCTGGCGTTCACGGACCCTGATCCATCCCTTCACGGCTGCTGTCGATTATCGGTCCCTCTGCCCGTCGCGCGCGGTGCGTGTATCCTCTATCGGTCGGTGCGCTCGACGATTCCACCACCGCGAGCTCCCGTGGGTACTGGAGTGTTATCCATGAGCCGATCCCGGTCGGTCCTGGTCGCCATCTTTGTCCTGCTGTCGTGCGGCATCGCGACTCAGACGGTCGCAGCGCAGGACGACCAACCGTCGTTGCCTTCCGAATCCTTGATCGCCGTTCCCACGATCCAAGAGGTCGAAGAGGAGATCAAGCCACTGGCGGCAGCCCAGGAGGCGGACGACCTTACCGACGAGGACACGACCCGGCTGCAGTTGCTCCGTGGCGCGCTGGCGTCGCTCCAAGCGGCCGCGAAGTCAAAGCAGCTCGGCCTCGAGTACGACGCGAAGGAAAACCAGGCGCCTGTCGAGCTTCAGGCGATACGCGCCGAACTGGCCAGACCGCCGGGGGCGATGACGCCGCAGATCCCGGCGCGCGCGTCCCTGGCCGATCTCGACGAGGCGCTCCGATCGGTGCAAGCCGAGGTGGACACGGCCAGAACCCGGCTTCGCGATATCGAGGCAAGTCTCGCGGATCGTGTGGAGAACGACGATGAGATCCGCGAGCAGCAGGCGGCGTTGCGGCACGATCTCCAGGAGATTGAGTCGCAGCTCGGGGCACTGCCGCTTCCCGACGAGTCACCGGCACTCACGTCCGCCCGCATGTCGAAGCTCAGTTCGGACCGGGAAGCCACGGTGCAGTGGATCGAGGTGCTGATCCAGGAGCGTGAGAACCTCGACGCGCGCCGAGAATTGCTTCCCCTGCGTCGTGACCGGTGGATGCGCCGGATCAGTCAGCTCACCGGGCTCGAGGCCGCGTGGCAGATGATCGTCGACGACGCCCGGGCAAAGGACATCCGCCGCAAGCGCGATGAAGCGGCACGCGCCGCATCACTCGCCCGTCCACTCGTGGCCATGGTTGCGAGGAACAACCTCGAACTGGCCGATCGTCGGGACGAGCTGCGGCCGGACAGCGAGCAGGCCCAGCGGGACCTCGTCGGCCTGAACCCGGATCCGGAGACGCTGCGTCGACAACTCGACCGACTGCGACAGAAGGTTGCAGTGGTGGGAATGACCAGCACGGTTGGTCTCCTGCTACGGCGAAACCGCGCCGACTTGCCGGACACGAGACTGACCGAGCGCGCCATTCGTCTCAGACGCGCGAAGATGGCCGAGCTCGAGTACGAGCGACTCGAACACGATGACGAACGACACACCATGGTTGCCGACCAGGAGGATGCGATCCAGCAGTTCATGGCCGAACTGGATCCGCCTCCCCCCGCTGCGGAACGCGCGGCGATCGAGCGGGAGATCCGCGAGTTGCTTCGGCTTCGTCGCGACTACCTCGACGCCCTCGACAACGAGATCTCGACCTACTTCAACCGACTGCAGGCGCTCAACGAGGCCCAGAAACAGATTGTCGAGCTGACCGATGAGCTGACAGACTTCATCGATCAGCACATCCTCTGGATTCAGAGCGCCCGACCGCTGGGTCTCCGCGATCTCAAGGATGCCGGCGGGGCACTGGCGTGGATGTTTGGCCCGTCCGAATGGCGCACAATCGTCACCGGTCTCTGGGCGACATTGAAGACCCGATGGCCCGCAGCTCTGGTGTCGGGGCTTGCCGTGTTGGCGCTGGTCGGATTCCGCCGGCGGCTGGGTTCGAAGATCCGATCCATCGGCAGCTCGCTCACCGTGCCGGAGGAGGCCACGATCGGCCAGGTCGCCGTAGTGACGGTGTACACGATTCTGCGGGCATTGGTATGGCCGGCGGTGCTGTGGTTCCTCGGCGGGTTGCTGCATATGGCGACACCAGGGGGGAATATCGAGCTGGGCCTTGCCGTGGGCGACGCGCTTCAGAACTCCGCAAGCTTCCTGTTCGTGCTCATGCTTGCCTACGAAACATGTCAGCCCCACGGGCTCGGCGAAGCGCATTTCGGGTGGCGACCCCGCAACGTCAGGGTGGCCCGCCGTCATATCGCGTGGCTGGCGCTGGTGATCCTGACTTTTGGCACGGCGGTCAGCGTCTTGACACACCAGAGCAATTACGCTTACGAGACCTCACTGGGGCGACTGGCGTTCATTGTGGCCGTCCTCGGACTTGCCTTCTTCGTGCACGGCCTGCTCAACCCCAAGTCGGGCGTTATGCGCGACCACCTTGCCCGCAACAGCGGCAGTTGGGCCAACCGGCTCCGGTATGTCTGGTACCCCGCCGCGGTGCTCACGCCGCTGGCGCTCGTCGTGGCGTCCGCGCTGGGATACCACTACACCGCGCTGAGCCTGTGCCGCGAAGTACTCGATACGACGGCCTACCTGGTCGTCGTGGTCCTCTTCTACTACCTGGCACTGCGTTGGATCCAGCTGGGCAAACGCAAGATGGCGCTGGAGCAGGCCCGCAAACGCAGCGAAGCCTACGAGCAACGCGCGGCCCGCGGCGAGGCCGCCGGCGAGGCACCGCCGGCCGTCGTGAAGGGCGCGCAGTTCGACGTGGCCGCGATCAGCACGCAGGCGATGCAGATGCTCCGGGCCGCCATCGTGTTCATGTTGATGATCGGCTGCTTCGCCATCTGGTCGGACTCCATACCGGCGATCGGCTTCCTGGAGCGTGTTGAGCTCTGGCCGGGCGCCGAGCTCGTGTCGACGGGGTCGACCGCCGCCGGCGACGGCATTGCGGCCGGCGGCGCAGCGGCCGAGCCGGTCTACGAGATGGTCACGCTCAAGGACCTGCTGTGGGCGGCCGTCCTGACCATACTCACGATTATCGTCGCGAAGAACATTCCGGGCCTGCTCGAGATCACCGTCCTCCAGCACCTTCCGCTGGAGCGCGGCAGCCAGTTCGCGATCTCCACGATGGTCCGCTACACGATCACGATCGTCGGCATCGCGGTCGCGTTCCGCGTCATCGGTGTGACGTGGGCAAAGGTACAGTTTCTCGCGGCGGCACTGACCGTCGGGCTTGGATTCGGTCTCAACGAGATCTTCGGCAACTTCATCGCCGGCCTGATCATCCTGTTCGAACGACCAATCCGCGTCGGCGACACGGTCACGGTCGGCACGACGACCGGCACGGTCACCCAGATCAAGATTCGCTCCACGACGCTGGTGGACTGGGACCGCAAGGAACTGGTGATCCCCAACAAGATCTTCATCACCGAAACGATCGTGAACTGGACCCTGTCGAGCCAGCTGCTTCGCCTGGTCTTCCCGGTGACTGTCGAGCACGACGCCGACCTGGCCCTCGCCGAGGAACTCATGCTGAAGGTGGCGAGCGACTATGACAACGTCGTGAAGGACCCCGCACCGTCGGTCATGTTGACTCATGTCGGCGATCAGGGGATCGAGATCAAACTTCGGCTGTTCATCCCCCACATCGACCACTTCGTCAAGGTCAAGCACGGGATCTACACCAGCATCGTTTCCACGTTCCGCGAAGCCGGCGTCCGATTCTTCAACTTCTCGCACCGCGACATCGAGGTCCGCTCGATGACCGGCGCGCCGGTCAGGCTCGCAGACACAGGTGAGGTTGAGCCCCCCTTGCAGGAGTCGAGTTGACCCGATACCCAGTGTCGCGTTCCCCCGACGGTACAGACACGCGCGATCGATTACCGGCGACACTGAAGCTGTCAGCGATCAGCCGTCAATTAAACAGTTTCCGAAGCGGCCCCAGCGCCTTCTTGTTCACGAGCATCAGTTCGAGCTCGCCGCGATCGAAGAAGAGCCCCTCGCACCCGACGCACTTGTCGACCATGATCCCTTCCAATTCGATCTCGGACATGTCGGCGCCGCACTTCGGGCATTTCATCCAGTGTATTTCCTGCGCCTGATCCGTGGCGCGTTTCTTGCGCGCCGCGTCGAGCTTCTCACGCATCTGTTTGAGCTGCTCGGCCTCCTTCTCGTGGAAGTACCGCTCTTCCTCGTCGTAACCGGTGGGGAGTACGTCTTCATGCGCCATTGGTGATTCTCACGAAGTCCACGAAAAGTTTTCCAGATGCTCACGAAGGTGTCGCGCCGTGGGAAACACGCGGCGGATCAGATCGCGTCGCAATCCACGGCAGACAGACTTGATCTCCGGCGGCTGGGTGGGATACCAACGGGCCCCACCGACGGCGTCGTACAGCAGCCGCACCAGATCGGCGACGTCGTCGCGGAGATGCGCGGCCGTGGGCCGGCCCCAGTGGAAGAAGTCCACGATCTTGACGTCAAAGAAGATCCCCTGTCGCTTGATCAGGACGTTGCTGTCGTGCAGGTCCCCGTGGTACTCGTGGACCTTGTGGATCTCTTCCACGCCACGTGCCAGCGCGTATATCAGGTGCAGGGCCTCGAACGGGCGGAGCCGCCCGCCCGGCTGGCGGGCCACGAAGTCGCTGAGCAGCTCACCGTCCACGAAGTCGCTGATGAGGCAGGTGATCGGCACACCGCGATACTGCAGCGATTCGGAGTGGTGGTACTGGATCACGATGGGGCAGCGTCGTAGCCGCTCGAGCTTCTTGGCGTAGAACCGCACGGCTCGGTCCCGGATGTTCCGCTTGGGGTAGAAGAGCTTGGCGGCGCGGTGGATCCCCGTCCGGGACTCCACGACCTTGTAAACCTCGCCCTCCCAGCCGCTGCCGAGCTTGACGTCGACGGTGTACTTGCCCCCGATCAGGCGGCCGGGCCGGAGGCTGAACGATTCGATTGAGTTCGCGGTGGTTGGCATCGCCGTGACATACTACGTCTTCCCGCGTTTCGTTCCACGCGCTTCCCGAGAACGCCGGTAGATGATGAACGTCAGGTCGTCCGGGTGCGAGGGGTGGCCGGGCTCCGGCTCCTGCATCCGGCGCCGGCACGCATCGGCCAGGGCCGCGGCGACCACCGCCAACGGTCCCTTGCGGATGACCTCGACGACCTCGGCAACGTGCATGTTGTCGAACAACCCGTCGCTGCCGATCAGCAGGGTGTCGCGCGGCTTGAGCGCGAGCGGGCGGCCGACCTCGATTCGCATTTCCGGGGAGCCGACGATATTGGACACAAGGTGGCGGTCCTCGTGGTGAATCGCCTCCTGCTCGTCGAGCAACCCCGCCTCGACGGCGTAGCCGACCGGCGAGTGCGAGACCGTCAGGAGCTCGATCCGGCCCCGCTGGCCGGCGACAAGGATCGTCGAGTCACCGACGTGGTAGGGCCGGATCGTCGAGCCGTCGATCTCGACGGCCGCCAGGGTGGTCCCCGCCCCCACGCCGAGATCGGTGACGGACCGGTTGGCCCGCTCAAAGCCGTCCAGGATCGCAGCTCGCAGACCCGCATCGCCGTCAGCGGCGGTCACACAGCCGACCACCGCCTGCACCGCCAGCTCGGCGGCTCGGGCGCCGGACCGCTGGCCACCGAGACCGTCGGCGACCGCCAGGATCGCGCCGCGGTTGGCCGCGGGAACGATCGCCGCGGCATCTTCGTTGCTGGTCTGCCTGGATGGGTTCCGAGCCGAGAATACGGCAGCCTCCCCACCGGCGACGGCGACGACCTCGGGGCGGCTCATCTCACCGCACCTGACGATCAACGTCTGTTGGGAGCCGTCGGCGGTCATGGCCGCGAAATCATCGCCGGGGTCAGCCGGCCCGTCCACCCGGTCGCACGTACGTATGATCCTCCCATGCCGGAAACAGCCCCACAGCGATCAAATACCGCCAGATCGCTCGTCACGGCACGGGTCACGAAGCGCACACGGGAATTCCCGCAGCTGTTCCCGAACCCGCTTCGGACGGACGGGCTCGACTCCCGCGACGTGGCGCTGGCCAACGCGATCGACCAGGCTGTGGCTCGGCGGTGGCTGACCCTCGTCGCCGTCATCCAGAGCGGCGTGAGCCGACCGTGGGACCGGCTCGAGGCGCAGGTGCAGGGATCCCTGCTGGTCGGCGCCGCGCAGATCCTGCTGCTGGATCGAATCCCGGATCACGCCGCGATCAACGATGCCGTGGATTGGATCAAGTCACGACGACCGAAGGCGGCGGGGATGGTCAACGCGGTGTTGCGCCGGGTCGCCGAGTTGCGGAAAGACACACCTGGGCAAAACACACCTGGTGTAATTTCCCGGCCGCCGGAAATTACACCAGGTGTGTTTTTCGCCCGCGATGAACTGCCGCTGCACGACGGGCGTGTCGTGACACTTCGGAAGCCGGTCTTCGACGAGGATCCACTGCAGCGCATCGCCGAGCAGACCTCGCACCCGGTCGAGTTGCTGGAGCGGTGGATCGAACGGGACGGTTTCGACAGGGCCGCCCGCCTTGCTGTCCACGGCCTCGTTCACCCCCCCATCATCCTCACCGGTACCGACCTGGGGCAGGCGCTGTCCGCGACCCAGGCCCACTGCACGCCGCACGAGGAGCCGGGATTCGTGGTCTTTGACGGCGACCGGACCCAACTCGTCCCGTTGCTCGCCGGACACACCTCGCGGCGTGTCCAGGACCCCGCGTCGGCCGCGGCCGTCGCCGCGACCGCCGACCTGATCCCGAACCTGATTGTCGAGCTGTGTGCCGGTAAGGGCACGCAGACCCGACAGCTGGCCGAGGTCCATCCCCAGGCAATCATCATCGCGACCGACGAGAACCCCCGGAAACGGGCGATCCTTCGTGAGGCCTTCGGCGGTCATGACCGCGTACGCATCATCGATCCGGATCAACTGCTGGCTCATGCCGGGCAGGCCGACCTGGTGGTGGTGGACGCGCCGTGCTCGAATACCGGGGTACTGGCCCGGCGAGTGGAGGCGCGATACCGCTGTACGCCCGAGACACTGAGCTCGCTCGTGGATCTCCAGCGTCAGATCCTGGTCGAGGCATTACGCCTGAGGGCCACGGATGGGCACATCCTCTACTGCACCTGCAGCGTTGAGCCCCAGGAGAACCACGAGCAGGTCCAGTGGCTGAGAAAGTGGCACCGGGCAGACGCCCGACGCGAGGTCCGCCTGGCGCCCGCCGGCGAGCCGGGCGGCCCACCGGAGGGGTATCGGGACGGCGGATACTTCGCGATTCTGCGCCTTCCCTGATCAGCGGAGTGGCTACTATTGCCGATTCGTGTTCCGGTCGAGACACCTCTCGACGACAGACGATTCGTCATGAATATCACGGACATACTCTCACCCGCGGCGGTCAAGGTTCCGCTCGTCAACACCGAGAAACACGCGGCGATCGACGAACTCGTCGATCTGCTCGCCGAAGCCGGTCTGATCACGGACCCGGATGGTTTGAAGCGGGTCGTGTGGGAGCGCGAACAGCAGCGCTCCACCGGCATCGGCGATGGCCTGGCCATTCCGCACGGGAAGATCGAATCGTCGCAGGAGCTGGTGATGGCAATCGGGCGCCCGCCCGAACCGATCGACTTTGACGCACTCGACGAGCAGCCCGTCGAATTGATCGTGCTGCTCGCATCCCCACAGACACGGACCGCCGACCACATCCAGGCGCTCGGCAAGATCAGCCGGATCATGTCGGAGCCGAGTTTTCGCGCTGCGGCGTATTCGGCGACTTCGGCGGAGACCTTGTACCAGTTGTTCAGGGAAGCTGAAAAGCCTGTTGTGAGTTAGTTGGAGCGCTCGGGTGGCACGGCCGAGCGAGTGCACGCGAGCTCGCCCGTGGAGCGACGTCCAACCACGGGCGACGTCGCTCGCGCTCCGTCGGCCGTGCCACCCGACTAAAAAACCCCGGCTCGTGCCGGGGTGTGGGGGCCTTGATACGCGGGCGACTCAGTTGTCCGTCACGCCGGTTTCACCGTCGGGCTCGCCCTCTTCGCGTTTGGCGTTCTCTTCGATGGCGAGCCGGATCTTTTCCAGCGCCTTGTTCTGGATCTGCCGCACGCGCTCCTTGGTCACGCCGATGATCTGGCCGACCTGCTCGAGCGTGAGCGGGGCCGTGTCCTTCTCGCCGGCAAGACCGAAGCGGTGGAAGATAACCGTCCGCTCGACCCGGGTGAGTTCCGCCTCGTTGGTCTCGACGATCTGCTTGACCTCGGCGGCCGCGTCGAGTTCGCGATCACGTCGCGTCAGCTCGAGGTGGTTGGACTTCTCCATCGCCGGGTCGAAGTCGGTCGGGAACCGCTGACGGTACTTGCTGAGCTTCATGCCCTGGCGGGAGAATGCCTTGAGAATCGCCCGGCAGGCGTAGGTCGAGAATTTGAATCCGCGACCGCAATCGAACTTGTCCACCGACCGCAGCAACGCCATGTTGCCCTCGCTGACCAGGTCGGCAAAGTCGACCTCGCTCATGCGGGTCCGCTTGGCCATAGCGAGGACCAGGGCGAGGTTGGTCTCGGCAATCTGCTCGCGATACTGCGTGGCGGTGCGGTACCACCGGAGCAACTCGCGAGCTTCATCCTCGGTCGGCTCGTTCGGGCCGATCTCCACCTGGAGGTTGCGTACACGGTGGCGGGCGTAGTTGTACTTCAGGAACAGCACCCGCTCCTGGGCGGCCGTGAGCAGAACCGTGCCACTGTTTCTCGTGCTGCGGTTTGGGTCCGGATCGTCCATCAGCGGGCGATACCACGAGACGTCGGGGCGCTCGATGACCGGGGCCTTGGCGTAAATGCGATTCTCGGCGTCGGACCGGGCGAACTCATCGCTCGTGATGTAGTCCATCGGCTCGGCGAGAATCTGGTGGAGCAGCCGCTCCTCCATTCGAGTGAAGCCGGGGCCGCCGGCGCTGGACCGTCGGCCCTGGCGCACGAGTACCCGCTGCTTCTGGCGAAGCCGGCTGAGGGGTGAGTTGTGTCCGATCATCCGCTGGAGCATTGCAGTCCCTTACCAACCACCGTGTCCTCCTTCGGAAGGGGACACGATGTCCTTACGCCGTAATCGCGACACACGTCGCAAACCGGACATCCCATAAACTCTTCGCAGTCCTTATACCCAGATATCAACTAAACGGTTCGCTTGCTTGGATATATTCTAAATTGACACCATTTTCTGCCTCGGGCCACTTCAACGGCCCAGAATCATCAACCCATGCGGCCATGGATTATTCGCCCCTGCGTCCCTTTTTCAGTCCAACATTGTCAGATATCACTCTAAATTACGCGAAATATTGGCTAACTTCCCTTAAAGAAGCCTCTTCTGTCGCTATCTTCGCAGGACACTACTCTGGGACGCCGGAGGAAAGGTCGTAGACCCAGCCCTCAACGGCACGGTCGTAGTCCAACAGCTCGCCGGCCCCGAAGAACAGTCCCAGCTCCCGCCTGGCCGACTCCGGGCTGTCGCTGCCGTGAATCAGGTTGAAGCTGTTGGACACCCCGAAGTCACCCCGGATGGTGCCCGGATCGGCCTGGGAACCAAACGTGGCCCCCATCATCTTGCGGCTCATTTCAATCACCCCCACGCCGCGGATCGCCAGGACAAGCACCGGCGATGAGGTCATGAACTTTATGAGACCTTCATAGAAGCCCTTGCCCTTGTGAGGCTCGTAGTGTCGTTCGGCCAGCGCACGCTCGATGAGCATCATCCGGGCCCCCACCAACTGGAACCCCTTGTCCTCGAAGCGACCGATGATCCGGCCCATAAGCCCACGTTGCACGGCGTCGGGCTTGAGAATGATGAGCGACGTTTCCATGGGTCTTTCCTGAACCGGGGAAGGATACACGATGCCGCGTTTTCACCGAAGATTCTGCTGTCGGGGCCTTGTCCGACCGATCCGATACTCTTAAGAAGACACCCGATGACGAAACGGCCACCGAAGAAAACACCCAAGACCGCCCCGACCGCCAAGAAGCCGCGTGAGCGCGGCGCCACCGCGGAGGCGATGGCTGCCAAGCAGCGTGATATCTCCGTCAGCGAATTCTTCGCCAAGAACCGCCACCTGCTGGGCTTCGACAACCCGCGCAAGGCGCTGCTCGTGACGGTCAAGGAGGCGGTGGACAACGCGTTGGACGCCTGCGAGGAAGGCGGGATTCTTCCGGACATCTTCGTCAGCCTGGAATCCAAGAGCGAAACGCGCTTCAGGGTGACCGTCCGCGACAACGGCCCCGGCATCGTGAGGCAGCAGATCGAGAACATCTTCGGGAAACTGCTGTACGGCTCGAAGTTCCACCGTATGAAGATGTCACGCGGTCAGCAGGGCATCGGCATCTCGGCGGCCGGCATGTACGGGCTGATGACCACGGGCAAGCCGGTGCTCATTATCTCCAAGGTCGCCCGCAAGAAGCCGCACGAGATCGTCCTCAAGATGGACCTGACCAAGAACCGGCCGGATGTCGTGAGCGACGAGGTGCACGCCGAAGACGCAACGCTCTTTCCGGACGGCCACGGCACGCACGTCGAGTTGGAGATCGAGGGCCGCCACACAAAGGGACGCCAGTCCGTCGACGAATACCTCGAGCAGACGGCGATCGCCAACCCACACGCGAAGATCACCTACGTCACGCCGTCCAACGAGACGATCGAGTTCCCGCGCACCGTCGACGAACTGCCCGACGAGCCACGTGAAATCAAGCCGCACCCGAAGGGCATCGAGCTGGGAACGCTGATCCAGATGCTGGAGCGGACAAAGTCCGGGCAGGTCGGCGCGTTCCTGCAGAACGACTTCTGCCGGGTCGGGCTCCAGAAAGCCAAGGAGATCACGACCAGGGCGAAGATGACCAACCGCACCTGGGTCAAGCAAATCGGCCACGAAGAGGCCGAGGCGATCTACGCGGCGATCCAGGAGGTCAAGATCACGGCGCCGCCGATGGATTGTCTCGTCCCGATCGGCTCCAAGGCGCTTCTTGCCGGCATGCTCAAGGAGGTGAAGGCCGAGTTCTATGCCGCATCGAGCCGGCCACCCGCGGTGTATCGTGGCAACCCGTTCATCATCGAAGCAGCGATCGCCTACGGCGGGGCGCTCCAGTCCGAGGAGCAGGCCAGGGTGCTGCGTTTCGCCAACCGCGTGCCGCTGCTCTACCAGCAGTCGGCGTGTTGCGCGTTCAAGTCGGTCATCGACACGAACTGGCGCGGCTACGAGCTCACCCAGCCCAAGGGGTCGCTGCCGGTGGGCCCGCTCATCGTCATGATCCACATGGCCAGCGTCTGGGTGCCCTTTACGAGCGAATCCAAGGAGGCGATCGCCGACTACGACGAGATCCGCAAGGAGACGAAACTCGCCTTGCAGGAATGCGGCCGCAAGCTCGGGACGTACCTGCGACGACGCAAGCGGATGCAGCGCCAGTTAGATGTCCGTGACGTGCTGGTTCGGTACATCGGTGAAATCGCCAACGGCTGCGAGGGGATCACGGGTACGCCCGCCAAGAAGGTCTACGACGCCCTCATGAAGCAGGTAAAACGCAAGACCGCCGAGGCCGACGCGATCCTGAATGAAGAGGGCAAGGTCGTCGCCAAGATCGACGACGATGTCGTGATCGTCGAGGACCGCATCGGCGGCGGGGGCTTCAAGGAGTCGCTCTTCGAGGACGATGCCCCGAAGCCGCGGACGAATCGATCGACCACTCGAACGAAGAAGAAGACGCGACGCAGGAAGGTCGCGTGAGGCGCCCATGGCAAAGAAGACAACAAAGAAAAAGAAGACCACTCGACGAACGACGACAAAGTCGTCCGGGGGGTCGTCGAACACCGCCGTTTCCAAGTCACGGGACCGCGAGACGATCAACAAGATCAAGGCGATGGGCGAAGCCGTCGTCAAGGACAGCCTGGCGCTCAAGGAGCCGGTCGTCGACATCCCGTTGCGGACGGTCAGCAACACGAAGTACAGCAAGAAGCGGCGCATCCTCGAGATGGGGTCCAGCAAGCAGCACCGCGAGTTGTTCAACTTCGGCATGTCCCGCAAGTTCATGCAGACGGTGTTACTGGCCAACGGCTGCAAGGATCTCGTCGAGGCCCAGAAGACACTCAGCCTCCGAGGCATGTACTACAAGACGCTGCACACCATCCCCGGCACCAAGGAGAAGACCTTCGACGGCCAGGACGAGTCCGACCCGATCATCGAGGACCTCGAGGTATCGCTCGGCGCGTTACGCGAAGAACTGCACGTCTTCGCCAAGAAGGCCGGCACGATGGTCGGCAACATCACGGTCGTGGACTCCGGCGACGAGATCGACTGCCGCAGGATGGGCTCCGGCGGCTACGCGATCCCGTCGATCGTGGAACCGGGGAACCTGCAGTTCAAGAAATGCGAAGCGAAGTTCGTCCTGCACGTCGAGAAAAACACGGTGTGGTCACGCTTCAACGAGGACAAGTTCTGGAAGACGCACAACTGCATTCTCACGGAGGGCGGCGGTCAGCCACCGCGTGGTGTAAGACGCCTCTTGCGACGCCTCAACGAGGAATTGAATCTGCCGGTCTATTGCCTGCTCGACTGCGACCCGTGGGGACACTACATCTACAGCGTCATCAAGCAGGGCTCGATCAATCTCGCGTTCGAGAGCCAGCGGATGGCCGTGCCCGACGCGAAGTTCATCGGCCTGCGGGCAAGCGATTACGAGCGGTGCGGTCTCACTGACGACGTCAAGATCACGCTGACCGACCGGGACATCACCCGCGCCAAACAGATCGCCGCCTACCCGTGGTTCAGGGAAAAGAAGGACTGGCAGCGCGAGATCAAGAAGATGCTCAGCAACGGCTTCAAGATGGAAGTCGAGAGCCTCATCACCAAGGACATCTCGTACGTCACCGACACGTACACGCCCCAGCGTCTCAAGGACAAGGATTTCCTGGACTGAGAAAGTGTCGGCGGCTGAGCTCGTGGGACCCCTGCGACGACAACTGTGTGGCGGACTTCGACCGCGACGGCGAGATCGGCATCACCGAGATCCTGTTCGTGCCGAGCGCGTGGGGCTGCCCACGTAGGCTCGAAGTGAATGAGCGATTGGCTCTTCCTTCGTGCCTTCGTGGCCATTTCGAGTATCCTCCCCACCCTAGCTAGCTAGTTCATGGCCACGACCAAGTACAAGACCGCGCCGCTGCCTGTGGACACGATGCCCAAGGGGGTGCCGTACATCATCGGCAACGAGTTCGCCGAGCGCTTCAGCTTCTACGGCATGAAGGGCATCCTGGTCGTCTTCATGACCCAGTACCTGATGCGGAGCAGCGGCGAGCTCGACTTGATGTCGAACGAGTCCGCCACCGCCTGGTACCACATTTTCACATCGGCGGTCTACTTCACACCGCTGCTCGGCGCGCTGATTGCCGACATCTTCCTCGGTAAGTACATGACCATCATCTCGCTGTCCGTGGTGTACTGCCTGGGACATTTCATGCTTGCCCTCGATGACACGCGGTTCGGCCTGGCGCTCGGCCTGGGCCTGATCGCCCTTGGCGCGGGCGGCATCAAGCCCTGCGTTTCCGCGCATGTCGGAGATCAGTTCGGATCCAAGAACAGGTATCGAATCCCGGCGGTCTTCGGATGGTTCTACATCGCGATCAACATCGGGGCGTTCATCTCCAACCTGCTCACACCGTGGCTGCTCAACAACCCGGATTTCGGGCCGCAGTGGGCATTCGGCCTGCCGGGTGGGCTGATGCTCCTGGCAACCTGGGTCTTCTGGCTGGGGCGCTGGAAGTTCATCCACATCCAGCCGGGCGGCGCCGCCTTCGTCAAAGAGACGTTCAGCAAAGAGGGTCTCTCAGCGCTCGGGAAGCTCAGCATCATCTATGTCTTCGTCGCCGTGTTCTGGGCGCTGTTCGATCAAACCGGCTCGACCTGGGTCATACAAGCCCGCAGTATGGATCGCACCATTTTTGGGTACACGCTCTTCGAGGCGCAGTTCCAGGCCACCAACCCGTTGCTGATCCTGATCCTCGTGCCGATCTTCACGTTCGCCGTCTACCCGGCGATCAACAAGGTCTTCCGGCTCACCCCGGTCCGCAAGATCGCGATCGGCATGTTCATCACAGTGCTGGCGTTCTCCGTCCCGGCGGTGATCGAGACCAACATCACCGGGGGGCGCGTCGTCGACGTTTCGTCGCAGGCGGCGCGACGCACGGCCGAGGCCGACTGGTCTCCCTGGAACATGATCGACGGCGAGTCGGACGGCACCGGCTGGGCGACGGGCACGCTTTCCAAAGACGAGCCCAGCGCCGAGGATGGCCTGGGCACCGTCGTCATCGAGCTCCGCGAGAGACGGGCATGGACCATCTCCGGGATCGAGGTCAACCCGTTCGTTCGGGGCGTCATGGACGCCGACGATGATCCCGGCGAGGACAACACCACGTGGCCCGATGCCGACCGGTTCGCGAGGGACGTCACCGTCTTCGGGGGCGACACCCCCACCGGACCGTGGAACGAACTTGCCAGTTTATCGCTCGAACAGGCGGACCGGTTCCAGAGGGTCTCGTTCGATCCGGTCGAGGCGGTCTACGTCAAGTTCAGGATCGACTCGAACTGGGGCG
>Ga0209988_10000841_pt1 | contig 19529 bp, 13 predicted proteins | sample N075metaG_FD_183115 | JGI IMG/M metagenome (GOLD analysis project Ga0209988, IMG submission 183115) | Deep subsurface microbial communities from Kermadec Trench to uncover new lineages of life (NeLLi) - N075 metaG (SPAdes) (version 2) | ecosystem: Environmental > Aquatic > Marine > Ocean trench... | reverse complement strand
TTTCGTTGCTCTTTCGTGAGTTGGATGATTGGTGCGACTCGCACGGCTTGCGCTCCATTCAGGAGTGACAAGGATAGCCCATTACGCATGGTTATTTATGCATCAGACCACTAGTGCATGACCGGTTGGTCGGATCCGAATTCTCGACCCGACTCACCCGTTCCCAGACCCCGTCGCTGCGTCGCAGCTCGTAGGTCGGCCAGTATTCCAGATCGACTTTCAGTGTGATCACGTCCGGTTTCCCATCGAGATCCAGTGTGTCGAGCCGCACCGCCGCACGATCCGCCTTGCTCGCCACGACCGCCAGGAACTCGTCGAGATTCGAGATCGGCTGTCCATCGACTTCGACGATCCGGCTCGTCGCCTCGAGTCGGTAGCGCGTCGACGGGGAGCCGTACCAGTGCCTCGACACGTAGACCCCACCGCGTGGAATGCCGTACTGGGCCGCGATCGCCGGATGTGGCGCCTGGAGCAGAGCCCCCGCCCATAACACCGCCCGGGTCGTGCCCTGCCCCGACATCGCGGAGGGCGAAACCTCGATCGTCTGCTCCTCACCCTCACGAAGAATCTCGATCGCGAAGCGCCCTCCGTGACTCACCCGGGAAAGATCTCGACTGCGACTCACGGGGTCCCCATCGATTCCCAGAATCAGATCACCCTCCCGAAACAGCGCTTCGCCGGGCATCCCGACGGTTCGTCGAACGACCGCGAGCACGCGCCGCCCCTTCGGATCATGTTTTTCCAGACGGCGTGCCTGTTGCTCGGACAGCCCCCGATCCCGTGCCGCCGCCAGGGTGAGCGGATCGAGTTCGAGCCCGAGCGAATGCCAGGCCACGGGAGCGCCCTCCCGAAGCGGCTCGACCATCCGCAAGATGTGATGGCCGGGAATCCCCCCGAAGAAGCCCTCCGTCGCGATCCCGCTGCCCATGCTGAACGAGGCCCAGAAAGCGACCACGCGACCCCAGCGATCGGTCAGGACTCCGCCCACGGTCTGCGCCGGATCCTCGACCGACGCGACCTCAAGATTCGCTTCTCGAAAACGGGGCGGATGAGTGAGCGGCATGCGAACCGGCTCGCGCCGCGCGATCCGAGTGCGGCGCGAAACGATCCGCTCGGTCGATGTGAGGCCGACCAACCAGACGTCGTCCCCCACCTCGAGATCGATATCCCGAATTCGTGCTTCCCGAACGGGCGTCTCCCCGATCAGCACCGGATCATAACTCACGACCGCGAGATTCCGTTCGGGATGCAGATAGACCAGAGCGCCGGGCACCTCGACGGAACCGTTGAATGTGAGCGTGATATCCGAGAGCGCGATCGGCACGGTCTCCCGATCGACGACCACCAGCCCGCGCTCCCGATCGACGATCAACCCCGTGCCCTGGAACTGCTCGCCGTGGACCCCGTCGAGGCGATAGGGAACCGAAGTCGTCACCATCACCAGCGAAGGCGCAACCCGACGCACGGCCCACGGCGCTTCGACATCGAAATCGGTCTCGCCGCCGGTGGGCTTCGGCATCGCTGGGGGCAGCGGCGAGTTCACGCAGGGCCAGCGCCCCGTAGAATCGTCGCGCTCACAATGTCGCATCGAAAACCAGCGTCGATCGTTGCGCAAGAGCGCGACCATCGGTGAGCGCGGCTGATTGAGCATGAAGAAGCGCACGAGTAGCCGGGCGTCGTTCGGCTGTGATGCGAGCACCTCTTCGAAGCGTTCGAGGGTGGGGGTCGCCTCGCCCGCGATCTCGGTAATCACCGCGCGCCGCGGAATGCCTGCCCGACTGAGCGCATACCCGGCACTGGCCACGTACACGCCCCCGACGGCGACCGACGCGTTTCGCGCCTGATGGTAGGAGAGTGGATTGAGTACTCCGCCGCCGTATTCGAGGTAGGTCGACGGCGAGATCGAGTGCAGATCGGCCACCGGGATTTCTACGTTGGAAGCCTGCCCGCCGCGCTCGATGTCGAACGTGACCGTCTGCCCCACCCGCGCATCCAGCGTCGACTCGATTGGAATAAAGGCGTTCACCGGTCGCCCCTCGACGCCCACGATCACATCGCCCACCTGGAGCTTGCCTTCCGCGGGGCCTCGCGGAACGACCTCGCGAACGACGATCATCCCGGTGCCGTCCGGGAAGCTGTGGCGAATTCGCGCTTCGGTTTCGCTGCGGAGTCCGAGACGCCGGACCTCGTCGAAGGGGCGATAGGTCAGGATGGCCTGGATGGTTCCGCGCGGGACCGGCTCGCCTCGGCGAATGAGTTCGACCGCCCGCTTCACCCGATCCAGCGGCAGGTAGTAGCTCGAAGCTGCCATCCGCTTGCCCCCGGCGTTCAAGCCGATCACATGACCGTCGATGTCGATGACGGGCGATCCCGAGGAACCGCCGGACGTTCCCGAGGCCGCCTGGATATAGAACGTGTTGAAGTCGTTGAAGGAAGTGCGGCCGTATTCCGGCGCATCGCGATCGAGCCGAGCGATCGTGCCCTGAAGAATCGAGAGCTTCTCTCCCGCATCGTTCCCGACGACGCGGATCTGGGTGCCGACCCGGGCGCGCTCCGGGGAGAGTTCGAGACGACCGGTCTGGATGAACCGGACATCCTTCGGGTCGTATTGAAAGATCCCGAAATCGTGGACCGGATCGCGATAGACGGCCCGAATATCGACCTCTTCATTGTTCTGGAAGATGGCTTCCGCGACGACCGGTCCCGCGGTCACGACGTGGCGGTTCGTGAGGATCAGGCCGAGTTCTTCGTCGACTACGAAACCCGTCGCCGTCGAGGTTCCGGCGGTCACGTCGTCGAAGGAACGCGGCATGCTGACGCGCAAAACGACGACGGCCGAAGCCACCCGGTCGAGCGTCTCACGCCAGGCTCGCGCTTCGGTAACCGCCTCCGCCGGCGCGGCCAAGCCGTGAAGAACCAGAATTGCCAATACGATTGCCCTTCGAATCGCGCCCATCGCGTTCCCGTCTGAAACGCTCGCCCGTTCGAATCCACTGCGATTTCGTTGCATCGTTCCCCGTGCTCGATCCGGCCTAATGGGCCTGTGCGCTCGCCACCAGATTGGGGAGCACTCGATCGAGATATTGTTTGACGTATTTCCCGAAGAGATCGACTTCGAGATTGACCCGATCGCCCGCGACAAGATCCGAGAGCGTGGTTACGTCGAGCGTGTGCGGGATCAGGGCCACATGAAAACCATCGGGCGTGACCGCCACGACCGTGAGCGACACGCCATCGATCGTGACCGACCCCTTGTCGACGAGCTGTCCGGCGAGTACCGCATCACACTCGATGTGGAGTTCGACCTCGTTGCCGTCGCGCTCGAGTCGGCGAACCCGACCCGTCCCGTCGACGTGACCCTGCACGATATGACCGTCGAAGCGTCCGCCCACACCCATCGCCCGCTCGAGATTCACTCGCCCGCCTGCTTCGATTGCACCGAGGCGAGTCGTATCGAGGGTTTCCTGGATCGCTTCGAACGTGTGGATCGCGCCCGCGATCTCGGCGACGGTCAGACAACATCCGGAGACGGCGATACTGTCCCCGATCTTCACCCCGTCGGCGATCGGACCGAGGTCGATTCGTATGCGCCGGAGGTCTGAGAGTGGCTCGACCGATTCGACCCGGCCGATGTGCTCGACGATGCCGGTAAACATCAGCTCTGCGATCCCTTTGACCCTTTTACGAATCTCGTTTCGATTTCGCGCAGCATCTGATCCCGTACGACCTGATAGTCCGCCGCGAGTTCGATCGGGGGATTTGGGTATTCGGGGACGACACCCTCGAGTTTCATGGAGTGATAGTCGAGCTTCGAGTCGACGAATTTGAGTCCGTGGGCGGTCGAGATGACGACGATCTGATCGCTGCTCTTGACGAGACCCCGTTCCTGAAGCTTACGCAGGGCGACGAGTGCCACCCCGGTGTGCGGGCAATTGAAGAGTCCGGTGCGGTCGGCGCGAGCGCACTCTTCCATGATCTCGGACTCCGTGGCCTGTTCGACGACACCGTTGTAGCGACGAAGCACGTCGACCGCCTTGGCGTAGGACACCGGATTCCCGATCTGGATCGCCGAAGCAACGGTCGTCCGCGCCGCGATCGGCTCGAAAACCTCGAAGTCGCGCTGATAGGCGAGATAGAGCGGGTTGGCCGCCTCCGCCTGTCCCACGCAGATGCGTGGGCGCTTCGAAATCATTCCGAGTTCGAAGAGCATGTCGAGCCCCTTCGCAAGCGCGGAGACATTCCCCAGATTGCCACCGGGGATCACGATCCAATCGGGCATCGACCAATCGAGCTGCTGCGCGATTTCGATCCCAACCGTCTTCTGTCCTTCGATTCGCAGGCTGTTCATCGAGTTCGCGAGGTAGACGCCGTCGGACGTCGAGATCCGCTTGACGATGTCCATGCAGCCATCGAAGTCCGTATCGAGCGCAAATACGATCGCACCATTCGCGACGGGCTGAATCAGCTGAGCCAGCGAGATCTTGCCACGTGGCAGGAACACGACCGCCGGGATTCCCGCCGCCGCCGCGTAGGCAGCGAGCGCCGCCGAGGTATCTCCCGTCGAGGCACACGCCACCGCCGGGATATCCGCCCCGTTCGCGATCATCTGCTTCACCTGGGAGACGAGCACGGTCATCCCGAGATCCTTGAACGAACCCGTATGCGAGTTTCCGCAGAGCTTGAGCCAGAGATCGTCCAGACCGATTTCTCGACCGTAGCGCTCGGCCCAGAACAGATTCGTGTGGCCCTCGTACATCGAGACGACGTTTTCGTTATCGATATCCGGGAGTACCCATTCCTTCTTGCCCCAGACACCCGATCCGTAGGGCCACTCGTTCTTGCGGGCCCGACGCTCGAAGAGCGCCTTCCATTCGTCGCCGGTCGTCTTTGCGAGTTCCTCCATGTCATGGACGACCTGCAACAATCCACCCTGGGAGTCGGTGTAGACGACCTCGTCGAGGTCGAAGCGTTCGGGGGTCTGCCCCGAGTCATCCGTGAGACTCTCGAACCAGGCGCGACGCCTGGGTTTCGGGCCCCCATCGGGAGCGGAGGACACGACTAGAGCTCCTCTTCGATTCGAATTACGCGAGGGGCTTCGACGACTTCTGCGAGCGCTTCGATCTTCTCGAGCGCTGCGCGCAAGGCGGCCTCGCTTGCCGAATGCGTCAACACGATCACCGGGACCGTCCCGCCACCGGCCAGTCCGAGCTCGCGCTGGACGACGGAAGCAATTCCGACGCCCTCTTCCCCGAGCGCGCCCGTAATCCGACTGAGCACACCCGGCTCGTCCTTCGCGGTGAAGCGGAGATAGGCGCGGCCCATGATTTCGCTGTCGGAGACGACAGGCTTCGGGACGATGTGCTGCGGGAGATAGGAGAGCGGCGACACCCGTCCGCAACCGCCGCGTTTGATCTCGCGCGAGATCTCCATCAGATCGCTCACCACGGCACTCGCCGTCGGCATCTCGCCGGCCCCCGCGCCGTAGTAGAGCGTCGGCCCCACCGCGTTGCCGCACACCTCGATCGCGTTCATCGCACCCTCGACATTGGCCAGCATGCTCGTCACGGGCACCATCGTCGGCCGCACCCGGGCCTCGATGCGTTCGATTCCCTCCGCGCCATGCTCCGAAGATCGGTGACATTTGGCAACGCCGAGAAGCTTGATGCGGTAGCCGAACTCCGCCGCCAGCTCGAAGTCGATCGGCAGCAGCCCGCGAATCCCTTCCGTCGGAATCTCATCGATGGTCAGTTCCGCGCCGTACGCCATCGCCGCCAGCAACGCGAGCTTGTGTGCCGCATCGATCCCGTCGATATCGAAAGTCGGATCCGCCTCGGCATATCCGAGTTCCTGTGCACGCTTCAAGACGACCTCGAAGTCCTCACCCGTCGACTCCATCTCGGTCAGCATGTAATTCGTCGTACCGTTCAGGATTCCCAGCACCCTCTCGATCTTGTTGGCGGACAACCCCTCGCGCAGGGAACGAAGGACGGGAATGCCGCCCCCGACAGCCGCCTCGAACGCGATGTCGAGTCCGGCCGATGCAGCAGCCGCGAAGATCTCCCGACCGTGAAGGGCGAGCAGCGCCTTGTTGGCCGTGACGACATGCTTCCCGGCGGCGAATGCCTCGAGGATGAATTTGCGCGGAACGTCGTAACCGCCGATCAGTTCGATCACGATCTGCACCTTCGGATCGGCGATCAAGCCCGCGGCATCGGCGTCGAACTGGATCTCGCCGAGGTCGACGCCGCGATCCGTCTCGGTGTCGAGATCGGCGATCCGGACGAGGCGCAGCGGAAACCCGAGCCGCTGCTCGATTTCCGTCGCATTTTCCGAAAGCACCTTGACGACACCCGTCCCGATCGTGCCGAAGCCGATCAGCCCCACTCCGATTCCATCCTGATTCGCTTGCCCACTCATCTCGATCCTCGCCCTGCCATTATTTCAGACCTGTGTCGTTTCGTTTTTCGGATTCGCATTCAGATTTCCGCTTCGCGAAAGAAGCGGCGAATCCCTCGAACCGCCTGTCGGATCCGGTGCTTATTCTCGACGAGGGCGAAGCGCACGAAGCCCTCACCCTCCGAACCGAAGCCAATGCCCGGCGAGACCGCGACGCCCGCTTCCTTCAGAAGTCGCTTCGAGAATTCGAGGGATCCCATCGCAACGAAGGGTTCGGGGATGGGCGCCCAGACGAACATCGTCGCCATCGGCTTCTCGATCTTCCACTGCCCCCCGCCCGGCGCGCCGAGTCCGTCGATCAAGACGTCGCGCCGCTCCTTGTAGACCGCGCAGTTCTCCTTGACACAATCCTGGGGTCCGCGCAGCGCCGCGATCGCACCGATCTGGATCGCCTGAGGCATGCCGTAGTCGAGATACGACTTGATGCGCTTCAGGGCATGGATCATCTCGGGATTCCCGCAAGCGAATCCGACCCGCCATCCCGCCATCGAGTGACTCTTCGACAAGGACACGAATTCGATCGCGATCTCCTTGGCGCCTGGCACTTCCAGAATACTCGGGGGCTTGTAGCCATCGAACGCGATCTCCGCGTAGGCGAAGTCGTGCAACAGCATCAGCCCGTTCGTCCGTGCGAACTCGACGATTCGCTCGAGGAAGGCGAGGTCGACGATATGGGTCGTCGGGTTCGCCGGGAACGAGATGATCAGCATCTTCGGTTTCGGCCACGTCCGGCTCATCGCCGTCTCGAGATTTTCGATGAAATCCGATTCATGATTGAGCGGAACCGTGCGGAGATCGGCGCCAGCGATGATCACGGAGAACTGATGGATCGGATAGGCGGGATCGGGCACGAGCACCACGTCACCCGGGCCTGCGGTCATCAAGACGAAATGCGAGAGACCTTCCTTGGCACCGATGACCGCGACCGCTTCGGTCGCTGGATCGAGGTCGACGTCATGTAGGCGCTTGTACCACTCGGTGATGCCCGCGCGAAGATTCGGAAGCCCCTGGGAGGACGAGTAGCGATGATTGCGAGGGTCCTGCGCCGCTTCGCAGATCTTGTCCACGACATGTTGTGGCGTCGCCAGGTCGGGATTGCCCATTCCCAGATCGATGATGTCCTCACCGGCGCGACGACTCGCGCGGGTCAGCTCGGTCACCTCGGAGAGAATGTAGGGAGGCAGGCGGTTCAGCTTGTGGAAGTCGTGTCGAATTTCGTTGCTCATGGTTGTCGATCCTGTTGCCCGGCGTTGACGGACCCCGTCGCCTCTCGATCGAGGCTTCGAAACCCGTCGTTGACCGGTCGAAGGGGCTGGCGGGCAAAAAGTGTCTCTCGGTTGGCTCCCGACGGGTGTGTCCTTGGACCCGTCCGAGAGCCGATTCGTTCAACACGCTCGGCGTGTTCAACGTGCATTGATCGATCCGCCCACCGTTCCTGATGATCCTCGGCCTATCATTCCCGACGCGCTCTCGATCGAGCCATGGGATCGGCCATGGGAAAAGGCCCGGCGGGCTAATGAGCTGCCGTCGTCCTCGTCCCGGCCGCCCGCGAAATCCGGTGGCGCCCGATTGGCCGAAGCACGCTGGGCGGTTGGGCCGCCCATGCGCTCCCCTTCTCGGGTCGAGTCCGAGGTCGAGCAAGAGTGGCCGGAACAGGTCGATTGCGAAATCTCATCCCTTTGGGACCCCTTCGAATCGCCCGATCTTACTGAAGAATTCGGCTTCGAGGAAGCGGCGAGTCCGTTATGGCGACCGTTTCAGGGTCCGGATTTCGACTCCTGCCCTACGCGATACCGAGTCAAAGCCAGATAGATGAGCAATCCAAGGGCAAGCAAGCCGACGGTGGTCACACTTTCCCGCGGACTACCGATCGCGATGGCCACTCCGATGGCGAAATTGGCCACCAGGTAGAGGGCGGGAACCCAGGGATACCCCCAGGCACGATACGGTCGCGTACGATCGGGCTGCCGCCATCGAAGCGCGAAGAGCGCGATCGTGTCGGCCGACGTCGCCAACACGATTCCGAAGACCGTGAAGTCGAGGGCCTTCGGAAAGGTCTCGAGAAAGACGACGAGTCCGATGGACACCCCGGCCTGCACTCCGATCGCGATCGCCGGAGTCTGATACCCGGCGTGGACCCGATCTGCCACACGCGGGAAATGACCGTCGAGGGCCATCGCGTAGGCGATCCGCGGCCCAACCAGGATCGTGGCGTTCAGCGTCCCGAGCACCGAAACGAGCACGAACGCCGCGACCAGGCTTCCGCCGACCGAACCGAAGAGCGCCCGCGCGGCCGCCTCTCCCGCGTCGACGGATGCGACCAGTTCCGCTGGCGTCAGCGCATACAAATACACACCGTTGATCAGGATATAGAGCCCCGCGCAGAGCCCCAGCCCGATAAAGAGTGATCGTGGCACGTTGCGCGTCGGATCCTTGATCTCGCTCGCAACGTAGACACAAGCATTCCAGCCGAGGTAGCTGAAGAGGATGGGCGAGAGTGCCTGACCGAAGCGAAGCCATGTCGCTCCCATGCGGCCATCTGCGACGGTGGCCGCGGGGGTCTGCTCACCACCCATCCAGGGTGCGAACGTGCCTTCACCCAGAATCGGCCCGATCAGCACGAAGACGACCAGAGCCACGATCTTGCTGACCGAAGTGATGCTGTTAAGCGAGGCGCCCCACCTCGTCCCGCGCAGGTTCAAGAGCGAGCAGCCGACGATCACGAGCGCGGCCAGTCCGACGATTCCGGCCCGATCGAGCCCGAGGGCCGGGGCCATCGACTCGGCAAAGACGACCGCAAGAGCGGCGATCGTGCCGGCGTAGATCGCGAAGAAGGAGAGCCATCCAACGAGGAAGCCCGCCGCCGGATGGATTCCCTCACTCAGATAGACGTAATCGCCACCGGCCCGCGGAAACATCGCACCGAGTTCGGCATTCGCGAACGCGCCCGCGAGCGATAGCGCCGCTCCAACCAGCCAGGCGAAGAGGATCAGACCCGCACCCGGAAGCAGCCCGGCCACCTGGGCGGGCGTAAAGAAGATCCCGCTTCCGACCACCGAGGCTACGATCAACATCGACGCGTCCCATAACGTCAAGACGCGCGGAAGCCGGTCGCGGGGATGCGCGGAGGGAGAGTCGGAGGGCGGGTCGGAAGACATCGCCCAACGTTCTAGCCCGCATTATTCATGAAGTCCGTAGCGAAGACGTCAATGGTGACGAAGAAACACGGACCTCGGACCGGAGGCGCGCCTTGCTTCCTCGTCTGGGACTGAGATCTGCGATGAGTTCTCGGGTGTGTCCAGCCTTTCTACACGCCTCTGGCGGGCGAGACCCGACGCGCGAAATCCGCAGAGAATGGCCGTGATCACGACGAGAGCCAGAAGTTCCTCGACGCCCTGAGGCCAGGCGAGAGAGGGGTCCGAGCGGCGACCTTCGAGCGGGCCCTCCCGGTAGGGTTGGGCCGCGTCGCCCCGAGCGTCGAATCTGGCGCCTGCCTCCGCGTGGGCCATCCCGACGACTGCGATCGCGATTCCGAGGAACGCGAGGATTGCCACGATCGGCGTCCAACGCCTGACTCGACCCATGCCCGACCCTCCGAACGGAACCCACTTCGAGTGGATCCGCTGAAGAGTTGTGCCAGCCCTTCCGCGAACGGTTCCGGCCCCGGTGGGTCCGCCGCAGGTCGTGGCGCGAACCCGATTCAGTCCGGCGTCGGTGACGAGCGGTTAGGAGTCGGTGACGGGCGGTTAGTCGTCAGTGACGAGCGGTTAAAGCTCGACCACGAAAACAGAAGAACCAAAATCCCTTGCAATATTAGCTACATGCAGATGATGGCGAAACAAGAGGATCTGGGTTTTTCGACCCAGCTCGGCGAGCACTTCGAGGGTCGCCCGGGTGCGCTCATCGTCGAATTCGATCAGGATATCGTCCGCGATGAGCGGCATCGATTCCCCGCGCTCGAGCGACTCTTCGAGGCTTGCCAGCCGGAGCGACATGAAGAGCTGATCTCGTGTGCCCGCACTCAGTCCCTCGACCGCAACCTCCGCGCCGGTCGCGGCAATCGCGATCAAATGGGCACTCGCCCCGTCCTCCCCCACCTGGCTCGTCACCCTCGGGTAGGCGCCTCGGGTCAGCGCACCGAAGATCTCACCCGAGCGCTTCAGGAGCGGCGCTTGATTGTCGTTTCGATACTGCTCGATTTCGCGCTCGAGGATCAGCTTAGCCATCCGCAGCTGGACATAACGCTCGACGTCGCGACGAATCGCCGCGAGCCGACTCTCGGCCGCGTCGGCCAGTTCGGCGACGCGAGCGCTTCCGTTCATGCTCTCGAGCCGATCGCGTTGGGAGCGCAGCTCCGAGATCGCCTCGGCCTGATCTTCGATGCGCGCCTGATTCTCCTGCACGAGCGTCCCGATCCGAGCCGCGAGGACGTCCGGATCCGCATCGACACTCTGCGCCTCGAGTCCTCCGACCGAGCGCCCCTCCGCCAGATTCTCGAATTCCACTTCCGAATCGTGAAGCGATCGTCTGGCCCCCTCCAATTGCCGCCATTGCCGCAAGGCCTCATCCAGGTCGCCCTCGCGCTCGACGCCGGCGACCTCCCGAAGTGATTCGAGAGCCAACTCGCTCTTGCGGTGCTTCGCTTCCGCCTCGTCGAGTTCTTCGCCCGCTTCGGCCAGCGCTTCGACACATTTTCCGTGCAGGACTTGCTGATTCAGGGACTCACTCAACATCCTGTGAAGCCTGAGTGTGGCGGGTGCCGGTGGATGATCCGTAAGCTCGGGTGCACACTCCGCGACCAGACTCGCAACCGAGGCCTCGAACGCGGCGACGTCTCGCCCCATCTTCTCGACCCGATCCACGAGCTGGTCGCGCTCGCGCAGGCGTTCGAGAAGAGCCTGCATCGCCTCGATCCGTTCGAGCGCTTGCTGCGGCGGACTACCGGGTGCCAGATCGAGGCTGGCCACCGCCTCGTCCCAGGCATGCGCCCACTTCTCGAGCGCAGCAACCGCCTGATCGGCCTGCCGGATCGTCCGAGCCACACGATCCGAGGCCCGCCCGATTGCCTCGCTCCTCTGTCGACGGGCGGATTCGGCTTCGGCCTGACGCTCGAGAACGGCTCCCGTCTCGGCCGTCCATTCATCCAGACCTGCCCCGAAGGAATCCAACCGATCCGACGACAAGCACAACGCCGACCGAAGCGAAGCCACGGCCTCGGCGCGCGCCGATTCGTCTCGCCGAGCAGCCTGATCCGCTTCTCGCCGCTGCGACAGAAGCCCGCGCAGTAGATCGAGTTCCCGTCGCCAACCGCGCATCACCTCGGGCGCCCGAGCCTCGATCCCCGGGCGCTCCCAGAGCGCCGCCCAATCCGCTCGGAATCCCGCCCCTTCTGCGTCGAGGCTTTCGAGGCGCAGGGCGACCTCCGCGTGATCGCGATCCAACCGATCCCCGCGCGCGCGGAGAGACCCCTCCTCTGCGACTCGCGTCGCATCGATGCGCAATTGATCGGCCAGGTCATCCGCGTCGTCCAGTTCGCGCTCGAATTGGTCGGCCATCGAGCGCCCCTGCTCCGAATCGACCGGCTCATCCGACTCCACGACGGTTCGCCGGATCCGACGCCAACTCTCGTTCCGTAGGCTGCGACGTGCGTCGAGTTCTTCTGGATCTGGAATGGCACCCTGGATCCGAACCCTCGCCAGGTCTTCATCGATTCGGCCCCGCTCGCCGCGAAGCTTTCGTCCCTCCTCGCGCGACGACTCCTGTCGAGCCGCCAGCTCGGCGAAGCGCTGAAGCGTCGCGTCGATCAGATCGTGGCTGGGGAAAAATGTCTCTTCGCCATTCTCGATCCGCTCCGCCTCGAAACCCAGCTGCCGGGCCAACTGCTGCACTTCACGATCCAGCGCGGCAAGCGTGCCCCCCTGCTCTGTGATCCGCTCGTCAATCGCCCCCAGTTTCACGGCCCGACCGAGCGAGAGTCGCAGCGAACCCACATCCAATCCTCTTTCCAGGTCGATTTCCAGGCCCAGGCCCAGGTCGGGCTCGAGGCATTCGGGCTCGCTTGCACCGAGACGTTCGAGATCCGCCCCTGCCTCAGCGACCTCCGCTTGCGTGCTCGAAACGCGATCCTCGAATTTCGCGGCCTCATTGGCGAGCGTCCGGATCAGCCCGGATCGTCCGAGGGCGGCGCGAAGCGAAGCGATCCGCTCGGGACCGACCTGCGCGCCGCCGCCCAGATGCTCCTCGATCTCGCGATCGAGCCGCGCGAGTTCCGCTTCTCGACGCGGGAGCTGCTCGACGGTATTCGAGATTCCGTCGACCTGCTGGTGCAGGGCTTCGATGCGTTCGCGGGCGCGGACGAGGCCCGGATCGAGCGCGAGCCCATTCTTGGCTGCAGCCTCACGTTTGATCTTCGAGAGCGCTCGACGCTTTCCATCGAGGACCAGCTCTCGAGAGGCACGGGCATCCATCAGCCGTCTCTCGAAACCCTCCGTCAGCTCGTTCACGTCGGCGAGTTCCGCGAGCCGTGCCCGTGCCAGACGTCTCCTCTCCAGCGCAGGCAGCGCGCGCTTCACACGTTCGAGTCTCGACAACTCCGTACGCGTCTCCTCGATCCCGCGCGTCAGCGATTCGAGCTGCTCACGGCCCTCTCGAACGACACGCTCCTGTGCCTGCCAATCCCTGGGATCGAGCGCGAGGGATTTGATCTCCTTCTGTGTCTGCTTCCATTCGGCGATTGCCAGATTGATGCGCCGGGTATTCGCCCGCGCCGCAAAGAGTTCCCCCGCCTCGATCTCGAGGCCGTCGAGTACTCCTCCGAGGTTGGCAAGCCCGAGGCCTGCTCCGAAGAGCGCGGGCCCACCTCCCCATCGTCCCGAAGGAGCGCAGCGGAGCCCTCGCGGAGACTGAGGTGGTCGAGACCATAGAATCGCTCGAAGAGGAGTTCGGGGACCGCCTCGACGAGTCGGTCCATTCGATCGCTCTCGAGCACCGCCGAATCGGCGTAGTCGTAGAGCGAGGCCTTGGCCCGCTTCCGCCGCATCACGGAGAGCTCTTCCCCGTCATCGAAGCGCATGCGCGCTCCGATTCGCAGATCGGGATAGCGATGGATGAAATCATCCGGGCTGCGCGCCGGGATGCCGTAGATCAATCCACGAATCGCGCGCAGGGCCGTACTCTTGCCGGCCTCGTTCGCGCCGTGAAACACACAGAGCCCCGGGCCTCCGGCGTCGGGCAACTCGATTCGCCCCTCGGTAAACGATCCGAAGGCCTTGAGATAGAGCTCGAGAAGCCTCATCGAGCACCTTCGACGTCGAGCAGACGCGCCAACAGAAGGTCTCGCACCGCCGGAAGCCTGCCACGCAGCGATTCGGGATCCGTCGGATCGAAAGCCTGTTCTCCGACCTGTAGCGGCAGCTTCTTCTTGAGATCGGCGAAGCTCGCTGCGATCTCGCCCAGCTCCATCGGAGCGCGCTCGAGTTCGGCGACCAGACGCAGAAGATCGCCGAGCGCGTCGGGACGCTCGAGTTCGCTGCCGAGATCCTGCGGCCGCCGCGTCTCGAGAACGACTTATTCGAGCCACACCCCGGGCTGCCCGAGGCCGACCGCCACGTTCCGGAATTCGTGTTGCCAACGATCGGGATGCGAGACGAGTTCGTCGTGGGCCGGGCTGGTCCCCACGAGAACGAGTCTCACCGCCAGCAACCGTCCCTCGGCATCGGACATCGCCCGACCCAGGGCGTCTGCGACCGAGTCGACACTGTCTGAAGCGGATTCGGCGGTGGAGAGATCGACCTCGACCTGCTGCCAGCGCACGACATCGAGAGCCTGATGTTCGACCGCGACGACCTCTCCGCCCTCGACGCTCACGAGACTACAGCCCTTGGCCCCCGTTTCCCGGGCGTGGCGACCCTGGAGATTCCCCGGGTAGACGATCCACGGATCCCGCGAGACCTCCTCTCGCTCGTGCACGTGGCCCAGCGCCCAGTACTGATAGCCCTTGGCAGCGAGTCCCTCCCGCGAGCAAGGCGCGTAGTCATCATGACCCGGACGACCGTTCAAGGAAGTGTGGAGCAACCCGATATCAAAGCGCCCGGGCTCGCCCTGGGGATACCCGGCACTGAGATCATCCGGCACGCTCCGACCCGCAAAGCTCTGACCATGGATCGCGACATCGTATTCGGGCAACTCGCTCGTCTCGGGCCGGCGGCTCGAGTAGTGTGTCACGTTAGGCGGAAGCGAGAGTCGCTTGGTGATCTGGCTGTGAGCGTCGTGGTTCCCCGAGACGATGTGAACGGGAATCCCGGCTTCATGAAGCCGGCGCATCTGCCCCACGAAGAAGATGCCGGTGTTGTAGTCCTTCCAATCCCCGTCGTAGAGATCACCCGCGAGCAACACGAAGGCCACTTCGCGATCGATCGCGAGCCCGACGAGGTTCTCGAAGGCCGCTCGCGGCGCGGCGCGGACCTCCTCGACCGGCGCGTCTTCGTAGCGCTCGAGTCCCCTGAGCGGACTGTCCAGATGAATATCCGCCGCATGAATAAACCGAAACATCAGCTCGCCGTCGCCCCACCCGTCCGAAATCGATAGAGCCAGTGTAGGGCAAGGCCGAGCCAGATCCGGTCACAGCCCGGCTGGCTCGGCCCGCTTGCTCGTCAACCCGCTCCCACCCGCGTAGCAGCCTCCGCCGACGGCGATTCGATCCAGCCACACCCGACCGCCCGCGCGACCGCCGACAGCACCGCCGCAAAGGACGCATCGACGATGCTCGGCGCGGCCCCGGCACCAAAGAGCCTCCGGCCCGGACCGAACACGATCTCGACGTAGGCGACAGCCGTTGCGGCCGCCCCGGCGCCCAGCGCGTGCTCGTGATAATCACCGACCCGCAATTCGACTCCAATCGCCTCGGCCAGGGCCACCACGAACGCATCGATCGGCCCTGCCCCCTTGCCGGTGAGCGGAATCCGGGCCGCGCCCCAGGCGAGCATCGCCGTGACCTCGTCCTGAGACCCGTCGCCGTGCGCCGCAATCGTGCGATCGCCGACCAGTTTCGGCCCACCCTCGACGTCCAGATACTCCCGCTCGAAGAGCGTGCGGACCTGCTCGCTCGCGACCTCCTGACCCGTCGTTTCCGCACTCGTCTGCACGACGCGCGAAAACTCGATCTGCATCCGGCGGGGCAGCGCGTAGCCGTGCTCGGTCTCGAGTACGTACGCGATCCCCCCCTTTCCGGACTGGCTGTTGATCCGGATCACCGCGTCGTAGCTCTTGCCCACGTCCGCCGGATCGATCGGCAGATAGGGAACCTCCCAACGCGGGGTCTGCTCGCCTTCGAGCGCCGACAGGCCCTTCCGAATCGCATCTTGATGCGAGCCCGAAAAGGCCGTGTAGACCAGCTCCCCGGCGTAGGGATGCCTCGGATGGACCGGGATTCGATTGGCGTGCTCGACGCGACGAACCAGCCCGGGCAGGTCGCTGAAATCGAGCTCCGGATCGACGCCCTGACTCATCAGGTTCAGCGCCAGGCTGACGACATCCACATTCCCCGTCCGCTCCCCGTTCCCGAAAAGCGTTCCCTCGACACGGTCGGCTCCCGCCAACATCCCGAGCTCCGCCGCCGCAACGCCGCAGCCTCGATCGTTATGCGGATGGACGCTGACGATCGCCGCGTCCCGATTCGACAACATTCGACAAAAGAGTTCGATCGAATCCGCGTACACATTCGGCGTCGAGACTTCGACCGTCGCCGGCAGGTTCAGGATCACCGGACACGCGACATCGGGCTCGAGCACATCCATCACCGACTCACAGATCTGGACCGAAAAATCGAGCTCAGTCGATGAGTAGCTCTCGGGCGAATACTCGAAGCGGATATTCTCGTTGGGCCGCGCGACGGCCTCCGCCCTCACGAGCTTCGCCGCGCCGACTGCGATCGCTTCGATGCCCGCCCGATCCTCCCGGAATACGACCCTTCGCTGGAGCGGCGAGGTCGAGTTGTAGAAGTGGACGATCGACGCCGGCGCCCCTTCGATCGCCTCGAAGGTCCGCCCGATCAGGTCTTCGCGACATTGCGTGAGAACCTGGATCGTGATGTCCTCGGGGATGCGATCCTCTTCGATCAGCCGACGAATGAAGTCGAATTCGGTGGTCGAAGCACTGGGAAAACCGACCTCGATTTCCTGGAAGCCGATGGCCACCAGGGTTTCGAAGAGTCGGATCTTGCGCTCCCAGCCCATCGGCTCGACGAGCGCCTGATTCCCGTCCCGCAGATCGACGCTGCACCAGCGCGGCGCGCGTTCGAGCACGCGATCGGGCCAGGTCCGATCGGGCAGATCGATTCGGACGAAGGGTTGATAGCGCGCGTAGGCCATCACGTTCGGACGACCACCCGCCGGCTGACACCCCACTCGCCGGGGTTCAACGATCTTTCGTGGCATTTTCATGTCTGTCTCCCTGCCCTTTGCCGCCCGATCTTCCGGAAGGGTTTGCGTCTCGATCGTCTCGGCGAATTCCTGCTGATTCTCCAGGAATCGGATCCGACAACGACGAAGCCCCTCCGACCAATCAATCAGGCGGGAGGGGCTTCGTCGTCTTCGAACCTTTTCGGCTCAGCGCACGCTAGACCCCGCCCACCCGCATAAGCAGGGGCGATAGAAGGAGGCCAAGCGGAAGCTCGAACTGCATTCGCGTCATTCGCGTCAGTGCGGGGCGCTGGATGCGCCGGCTGTCATGGTTGTCGGACTGGTTCATGGCGTTGGGTGTAGTCTACGGATCGCAGGCGGTCAAGCTTCCGCCCTTCGCGCTGCTCGAGGAGCATCCCGCAGGCCATCGATTCATTCCGGCCGGGCCACGCCAGACCCGCTCAACCGACCCCGGACAGATCGATCCGCTTCCCCCAGCGCGCTTTCACCGCCCGCCGCGTAGCCGGCAGCTTGCTTAGTTTCGGGTCCTCGTCGATCTCGCCGCGGGCCACGTTTCGCGCCACCGCGACCAACAGTACATCTCGAAGCAGATCCGCGATCCGAAGCTCGGGCAGATGACCGCTCTGCTTCGTCCCGAGAAAATCCCCCGGACCACGAATTTCGAGATCGGCATCCGCAATCCTGAACCCGTCGACGGTCTTCGTCATCGCGCGCAAACGCGCTTCGCTCTTCTCGCTCGATCCCCGCGCCACCAACACACATCGACCCCGTTCCCCGCCACGCCCAACACGTCCGCGTAGTTGATGAAGCTGGGCGAGACCGAAGCGTTCCGCGTGTTCGATGACCATGAGCGTCGCCCCGGGAACATCGACACCGACCTCGATCACGGTCGTGGCGACGAGAATCGAAGACTCCCCCCGCGCGAATCGCTCCATGGCCCGCTGCCGTTCCAATGTTTCGAGTCGCCCGTGCACGAGGTCGACGCGATGCTCGGGAAAGGCCCGCGCAATCCGCTCGCTCGATTCGATTGCCGATCGCAGATCCATCTTCTCGCTCTCTTCGACGAGTGGATACACGACGTAGACCTGTTCGTTTCGGGTGAGGGTCTCACTGATCAGATCCATTACCCGCTGGCCCTCGCCCGCGCGCAGGAGAATCGTCTCGATCGGCTTCCGCCCGGGTGGCAGCTCGTCGATCACGGACAGATCGAGTTCGCCGTAGAGCGTCATCGCCAGGCTGCGCGGGATCGGCGTCGCAGTCATCACGAGACGGTGCGGGAAGCGGCCGTCCGGGCGTGCCGCCGAGAGCGCCGCGCGCTGCATCACGCCGAAGCGATGTTGTTCATCGACGATCGCGAGGACCAGATCCTTGAATTCGATTTCGCCCGCGACGAGCGCGTGGGTCCCGACGACGAAATCGATCTCGCCCATCGCGAGCAGACCGCGTACCCGCTTGATCTCCGCCCGCGGCAGCGAGGCCGTCAACAACCCGACGCGAAGCGGAATGCCCTCCCCGCCGCTCTCGATCATGTTGGTCAGCGTCCGAAAATGCTGCTCCGCAAGAAGTTCCGTCGGCGCCATCAACGCCGTCTGACCGCCACACGCCGCCACGCCGACCGCCGCCAGGATAGCGACCGCCGTCTTGCCACTCCCCACGTCACCCTGGACGAGTCGATTCATCGGGTGCGGCCGCCCCAGATCAGCCAGGATTTCGCCGACGACCCGTGCCTGTGCCTTGGTGAGCTTGAAGGGCAGGGCCTTGGCGGCGGTGCGCGACTCCGGACGCGTGGAATCGATCGCGATCCCGGGCCGCTGGGTCGCCTGTGATCGGCGCATCGCAAGTCCGAGTTCAAGCAGGTAGAGCTCCTCGAGCACCAATCGCTCGTGGGCCGGCGACGCGAAGGCCTCGTACTGATCGACGTCGATTCCCGCGTCCGGTCGATGCAGCATCTCGAGCGCCGCCGCAACCGAGGGGAGCCCACGTTCTTCGACGAGCCATGCTGGGAGATGGCCCTGGACCAGATCGCCATGGGCGTCGACGGCCTGGCCGATCAGGCCGCGAAGGGTGCGCGGGTTCATGCCCTCCGGTGCGGAGTAGATCGGGACCACGCGGCCGAGTTCGGCCCGGGCGGCGATCCCATCGCGGGGCGGCGCCGATTTGGCGGAACTCTGCGCTCTGCCTTCGGACTTGCCCTCGCCCCGCTCGGTCGAGGCGTCGGCCTCTGCGTCGACCGGCGAGGGAATGACCTCGACTTCTGGATGGATCAACTCCTTCGAGAAACGGTATCTCCGAACATCACCGCTAATCAGAAGCCAGCGCCCCTTGACGACGACGTTCGCGATCGATTCCCCCCCCCGAAACCACTTGAGGGTCACGATGGCGTCGTCGTCCCCCACGACCGCCTGGAAGATCTTGCCGAAGCGCCCGCCGCGACGTGTCGACACCCAATCAACGACCTTGACCTCCGCCACAAAGGTTGCATTTTGACCGACCTTGATGTCCCCGACACCGGATACGCGACGGCGATCCTCATAGCGGATCGGGAGCATGAAGAGCAGATCGCTGACCCGTTCGAGTCCCCGACGTGCGAATCCATCGGCCCTTTTCGGACCGACGCCCGGCAAAGCCGCCAGCGATCGACCCAGCAATTCGTCG
>Ga0209988_10000839_pt1 | contig 19549 bp, 14 predicted proteins | sample N075metaG_FD_183115 | JGI IMG/M metagenome (GOLD analysis project Ga0209988, IMG submission 183115) | Deep subsurface microbial communities from Kermadec Trench to uncover new lineages of life (NeLLi) - N075 metaG (SPAdes) (version 2) | ecosystem: Environmental > Aquatic > Marine > Ocean trench... | reverse complement strand
GTTGCGTTCGGAGACGACCAGCCGATGCGGGATTCCAATCAGTTCGGCATCCGCGAATTTGACGCCCGGTCGCACATCGCGGTCATCAAACAATACCTCGAGCCCCATTTCCTGCAATTCAGAATAAAGGACTTCGGCTGCTTCCCTGACCGCATCAGAACGTTGCAGATTGATGGGCACGAGTACGACATCGAACGGTGCGAGTGACGGCGGCCAGATGATGCCGTTGTCATCGTGGTTCTGCTCGATTGCCGCGCCGACGATGCGGGTGATGCCGATGCCGTAGCAGCCCATCGCCAATGCACGATCCTTGCCGTCCTGATCCTGGACCGTCGCACCCATCAGGTCGCTGTACTTGGTGCCAAGCTGGAATATGTGACCGACTTCGATACCGCGGGCAAGCTTTATTGTTCCTTTGCCGCCGGGCACCGGATCTCCTGCCACGACGTTGCGAATATCGACGGTTTTCGGTTCCGGCAGATCACGTCCGAAATTAACGCCCGTGAAATGCTGTTCAACCTCGTTTGCACCGCAACTGAAATCCGCCATCGCGGCGACCGCATGATCAAAAAACACAGGCAATTCGAGACCAACAGGACCCAATGAACCCGGCTCGCTGCCGGTCGCTTTCTCGATGGTCGCGGAATCGGCCATTGTCAGCGGAGTTGCGACGCCGTCCAGTTTCTGTGCCTTAACTGCGTTGAGTTCGTGATCGCCGCGCAAAACTAACGCGACCGGACCGTCGTTGCCGTCGACGATGAGTGTTTTGATGGTTTGCGAAGCCGGCACGGACAGTAGTTTGCACAGTTCATCAATCGTCCGGATACCGGGAGTCGGAATTTTCTTAAAGGGCAAAGTAGCGGCAGGCCGCGCGTCGTTGGAAGGCAAGGTTTCCGCAGTCTCGATGTTCGACGCATAGTCGTCTTCGTCACTATAGGCAATAGCATCCTCACCCGAATCCGCAATCACGTGAAATTCCTGCGACTTGTTGCCGCCAATCTCACCGCTGTCCGCCCACACGACGCGAAATCTCAAGCCCAGGCGTTTGAAAATAGCCGAATAGGCTGCATGCATCTTCTGATAGGCATGCTCGAGCCCCGCCGCGTCAATATCGAACGAGTACGCGTCCTTCATGATGAACTCACGCGAGCGCATGATGCCGAATCGCGGTCGAATTTCATCGCGAAACTTGGTTTGAATCTGGTAGAAGTTGACGGGCAGTTGCTTGTAGCTTCGTAACTCCCGCCGAGCGATGTCCGTGATGACCTCTTCGTGTGTCGGGCCAAAGCAAAACTCGCGCTGGTGCCGGTCGACCATACGCAGGAGTAATGGACCGTATTGTTCCCAGCGCCCGGTTTCGGCCCAGAGTTCGGCGGGCTGCACGGCCGGCATCAACAGTTCCAGTGCACCAGCGCGATTCATTTCCTCGCGGACGATCGCTTCGATTTTTCTAAGCACACGGACCCCGAGCGGCATCCATGTGAACAGGCCTGAGGCCAGTCGACGGATCAGGCCCGCACGTAGCATCAACTGGTGGCTGACGATCTCGGCATCCGCAGGAACTTCTTTGAGCGTCGTCAAACCGAATTCGGAAAATCGCATAGACCGTACCTTGTAGTCATACTCTGAAACCGGAACCCGAAACGGTACGGCGCGAATTCTAGAGCAAAAGTTGCCGGAATTGTGGCTTATGTGCCGGACTGTATTGACGCTAAAGTGAAATACGCCATCTGCCGTGGCAGACTAAGGGCTTCCGAACCGTGAGCAGTAAATCCGTAATGATTCAGACAGAACACCAACGCCGCGCCTATCTCGAGGCGCTCGGAATTGATGTCTGGGTCCCCAGCGAGCAGGCGGATCCGGTTGATGATGGCGCCGTACAGCAGTCCGATGCCAGCGCAATGGACTGGCCGCAACTTCGGGACACCGTCGCATCCTGTACGCGATGTCCGCTGCACGAAAGCCGGACACAGACGGTATTTGGTGTCGGCGATACGGAGGCGGATTGGCTCATTATTGGTGAAGCACCCGGTGCTGAGGAAGACCGGCGCGGGGAACCGTTCGTTGGTCGCGCCGGCAAACTCCTTGACGAGATGTTGCGCGCGGTAGGCTTGGGGCGCGACCGCGTCTTTATCGCGAATATCCTCAAGTGCCGGCCGCCGAGTAATCGCGATCCGGAGCCCGGTGAGGCGGCCGCTTGCCGCCACTATCTCGATCGTCAGATCGAACTCATCAAACCGAAAATTATCCTGGCGGTCGGTCGCATCGCAGCGCAACAACTGCTTGGTACAGACTCTCCGGTCGGCCGGCTACGTGGCAGACTGCATTACCTCGGCGACATTCCACTTGTCGTCACTTATCACCCCGCCTACCTGTTGCGTAGCCCAAGTCAAAAGCATAAGGCCTGGGATGATTTGTGCCTGGCAATGAATGTCATTGCAGGGCACGCGGCATGATTGCGGCCATTCATGAGGCGCCGGTTGTCCTGCGGACCATGTCGCATGAGGATCTTTCGCTGGTATCGGATATTGAACGCCGCAGTTACGAGTTTCCGTGGAGCCATGGCGTATTTCGTGATTGCTTGTTGGCCGGCTACCAGTGCGTCGTGCTCGAGCGCGATGGCGATGTTGCGGGCTACAGCGTTTTGTCGATCGCAGCCGGCGAGGCCCATATCCTGAATATCTGTGTCGATCCGGATTACCGCTCGATGGGTTACGGTGAGCTGCTGCTCAACGAAGTCCTGTTTCGTACGCGTACGACTTCGGTGCGCGAGATTTTTCTCGAGGTGCGGCCGTCGAATACCAATGCGCTGGCGTTGTACAGGAAAAAGGGCTTCCACAAAGTGGCGAAGCGGCCTGCGTACTATCAGGCGCATGATGGTCGTGAAGACGCCGATGTACTCGTCAAGAAGCTGATTGCCCACAGCTAACGCGTCGGTACTCGCAACAGCATGTCGAATATTTCCGAACAGGTCAGCAAACGCCGGACGTTTGCAATTATCTCGCACCCGGATGCGGGTAAGACGACGCTTACCGAAAAATTGCTGTTGTTTGGTGGCGCCATTCAGCTCGCTGGTACGGTCAAGGGTCGCAAAGCGAGCCGGCACGCAACCTCCGATTGGATGGCGTTGGAACAGCAACGCGGCATCTCAATAACGTCTTCAGTCATGCAATTCCCGTATCAAGAGTACGTCATTAATTTGCTGGACACGCCTGGCCATGAAGACTTCTCGGAAGACACGTATCGCACATTGACGGCAGTCGATTCCGCGCTGATGGTGATCGACTGTGCAAAAGGTGTTGAGCAACGCACGATTAAACTCATGGAAGTCTGTCGATTGAGAGATACGCCGATCATGACGTTTATCAACAAGCTTGATCGTGATGGCCGTGAGCCGATCGACTTGCTCGATGAGATCGAGTCTGTACTGAAAATTCCATGTTCGCCGATCACCTGGCCGATCGGCATGGGTCGGTCGCTGAAGGGCGTGTATCACCTGTTGCAGGACCGTATTTACCTGTATGAAAACGTCGGGCGGCAAAAGAAGTCAGGCCGGACCGTGATCGATGGTCTGCAATCCGCCGAGGCGAGCGCCATGCTCGGTCGTGATGCTGACGACTATCGTGAGCAAATTGAGCTGGTCAGAGGTGCCTGCCCTGAACTGGATGTCGACGAATACCTGCACGCCCGCCAGTCGCCCGTCTTCTTCGGCTCGGCACTATCAAATTTCGGGGTTAAGGAGCTACTGGACGAGTTCGTTCAGCATGCGCCGGCGCCGCTGGACCGGGAAAGCGAGCAGCGTGTCGTCTCGCCAAACGAGGACAAACTGACGGGCTTCGTTTTCAAGATCCAGGCAAACATGGATCCAGCACACCGAGATCGCATTGCATTCATGCGGATATGCTCGGGCGAGTACCGTAAAGGTCAGCGTGTGCTGAATGTCCGTTCGGGTAAAGAGATGAAAATAGCCGACGCGATCACTTTTATGGCCGCCGATCGTCAACACGCGGAGTCGGCGTATGCCGGTGACATCATTGGCTTGCACAATCATGGCACGATCAACATCGGTGACAGTTTTTCGGAAGGCGAGCAACTGCGCTTCACGGGCATTCCCAATTTTGCGCCGGAAATATTTCGTCGCGCTGTCCTCAAAGACCCCTTGCGACTCAAAGCGCTGAAGAAGGGACTTGCGCAGTTGTGCGAGGAGGGTGCGACACAGCTTTTTATGCCCATGCGCAACAATGATCTCGTCCTGGGCGCTATCGGACCGCTGCAATTCGAGGTCGTGGCGCATCGGTTGCACCACGAATACAAAGTCGAATGTCAATTCGAAGCCATCAACGTGGCCACGGCACGCTGGGTGAATTGTGACGACGAAAAAATGCTGGCCGAATTCGAACGCAAGGCGCACGATAATCTCGCCATGGATCATGGCGAGAGATTGGTTTACATCGCACCGACCCGAGTCAACCTTAAGCTGACCGAAGAACGTTGGCCGGACATCGAATTCGCCAAGACCCGCGAGCTCTGATGATCAATCGGAAAGTCATTGCCTGGGCAATGTATGACTGGGCCAACTCCGCTTTCGCATTGAGCGTATTGGCCGTTCTGTATCCAATATTGCTCGGCAGCTACTGGAGTGCCGGTGACTCCGGCGCGGCGGTTACTGCGCGGCTGGCGTTTATCACCGCTGCCGCGAGTGGCATCGTCAGCATTCTTGCGCCGATTTTCGGCACGATTGCGGACGCAGGTGGATACCGCAAGCGATTTCTGCTCGTTCTGGCACTGGTCGGCGCCGCGATGACGGCGTCACTGGCACTCGTTGGAGAAGGGAACTGGCCCTGGGCGCTGGGCTTGTACCTTTTTGCCTCGATCGGCTTTTACAGCTCGACAGTCTTTTACGATTCGCTGCTCATCGACGTTACCGAACCGAAGTATTTTCATTTCGTATCGTCATTGGGTTTTTCGCTGGGCTACCTGGGCGGCGCTATCCTGCTGGCTCTGCATGTGTGGATGCTGCTTAGCCCGGCAACCTTTGGTCTGACGTCGTCGGTTGAAGTCATCAAGTTTGCGTTTGTTTCGGTGGGTGTCTGGTGGGTCGTATTCCTGATCCCGCTTATTCTGTTTGTGCCTGAGAACAAAAGTCGCGCACTTGCCGCGGGCAATGTCGTGCGGGCAGCCTACGCAGAACTCAAGAAAACGGCGCTGGAGGTGCGGAAGTACCGCAACGTGGTTGTTTTTCTGGCTGCCTACTGGTTGTACTTCGGAGGTGTCTTTACGGTTATTTTTCTGGCGGCCAACTACGGTCAGCGGCTCGGGTTCGAGCAAACCGATCTCGTCACAGCGTTGATGATCACCAATTTTGTCGGATTTCCCGCGACGCTGCTGTACGGCGTCCTGGGTCAGCGATTCGGTGCAAGAGCCGGCATCTACCTGGCGTTGATCGTGTATATCCTGGTATCGAGTTGGGCCGTATTCATGACAGACGTCAGGCAGTTCTACGTCATGGCGATTATCATTGGCTGTGTGCAGGGCGGCGTGCAGGGTCTAAGCCGGTCCCTGTATGCATCACTGATTCCACCCGATCAGCCGGGCGAGTTTTTCGGTTTTTACAACATGATTACCAAGTTTTCGCATGTGCTCGGTCCTATCCTTGTTGGCCTGGCCGCAACGTTCTCGGATGATCCTGGTCACGTCCTGCTCGCGGTGTTGCCGTTATTCATCGGCGGTGGCTTGTTGCTCTCCCTGGTCCGTGTTGGAGCGCCTCTTGAGGCGCGATCGAATTCCGTGTAGGAGCGGCTTCAGCCGCGACTTCGAACTGTCTCACGGCTCGGCGACCGGGACGTTATTCTCCCTCATGGCTCGGTCCGATAGTTTACTAATCTACGGGCTGATACTTAGCACCTTGTTGAATACGCTGCGCTTTACTTCGGTCGATTAATGTCCGGACCGCCGGCTATGTGGTCTCGTGCGATGGCCTGCAGTCGCGGCTGAAGCCGCTCCCACGAGGTGCGGTCGCGCCTCGAGAGGCGCTCCTACAGTTGGCGGACCTGCGATTCCAGTTGCTGTAGGGCGTTTGGGTCGGGAAAGCCATAGCGCGCGGCAAGATAAGTAGACGTGATTGTATCGATAGTCTCTGCCGCGACTGACGATTCTGCGTGCGCTCTACCCGCAAACGACGCAGGTGATTCGCCCAGGCTCTGCGGGATTCCGGTCTTCTTGACGAACTTCCGATACAAAATGGCGGCTCGATCCGGTCGCGGTGCACGATAGCGCCAAGCCAGCAGTAAACTGATCAGCAGAATCAAGCCGATGACTACGCCTAAGAGCGTGAATACCTTCTTTTGCCAGTCAGGATCTTCCATGCCGAGCCATTCCATGACCTTGTCCTGATTCTCCGGACCGTAGCCGAGGACCCAGTCATTCCACTTGGCATTGAGCGCGTCCCAGGACAATGTCAATTGATGCAGGAATTCGGAGGGGGCTGACAGACCCCAGGCCGCAGCAGCGCCGTCAATTAAAGAACCACTCATGCCGGAATCAATTCGTTCCGGTGCAACAGCGGCTGTTGGGTCGACGCGGTACCAGCCGACTCCTTCCATCCACACTTCGGTCCATGCATGCGCGTCAGACTGACGCACGATCATGTAGTCACCCAGCGGGTTCATCTCTCCGCCTTGATAGCCGAGCACAATGCGCGATGGAATGCCGGCCGCACGCATCATCACGGCGAAAGCAGACGCGTAATGTTCGCAAAATCCCTGCTGGGTGTTGAACAGAAACCGGTCGACAGGATTATGACCGAGCGGGGGTGGTTCGAGTGTGTAGAAATACTCTTCCTCGTGAAATTTGAGCAGTACTGATTCGATATAGGCGGTCGGCGATCCGGCTGCCGCGAACATGTGTTGTGCCAGCTCGACGGTCCTCGGGTTGCTCCCGTCAGGCAAATGCAGGTACCTGGATCGCGACCAGTCGGTCATCTCGAGGTCGGTCCGATATTCGGTGTACGACACGGCGTCGTAGGCTTTGCGCTGATCGATCGGTTTTTCCGTGGTGAATTGCTGTTGCGGGCCCATAAATGCGCCAGGCAATGATACGAAATAGGGGATGTCCAGTGCGAAGACCCAGTGCTGGCGAGTCGGCTCGAGGGTGACGGTGTAGGAGACGGGTTTTCCGCTGACAACGACCTGCTCCTCCGGGGAACCGCCGATCCTCGGTTCATTGCCGGACCAGGTACGTCCATTGAATCGATACAGGACAAGGCCGCGCCAATACCGGTCTTTTCCCGCGGGTATCGCATCCCGGAAATTGACGCGAAATGCTACTTCATCCGAGAGCGACAAGGAGCTGATGTCACCGGGACTCATGGTATCGCTGAGTCCCGATGTGGCAGCGCTGGTATCGATTGGCACGGACCAGAATGGCGTCGCGATTCGCGGAAAGAAGATCCACATCGCGAGTGCCATCGGTACTGCGTAGAGCAGCAGTCGCCCTCCCGTCCGAAAACTCTGCATCGCGGACTCCTGACGGGTTGCCGACATTCGCAGCCACGCGGTCATTATCAATAGCACCCCGAAGAGCAAGTAGGGCAAGGACCACAGGTACTGCTCTCGCAACAAAGAGGACATGACCAGAAAAATCGAGATAAACAGCAGCACGAACTGGTCACGACGCTTGCGGGTCTCGAGTAACTTCAGGGCAGCCATGATCGCGAGTAGCGCGGAGCCCGGCCCGACGCCGCTGATCGACGAATAGGTCGCGAACACGCCGAGAAAGCAGATCATTGCCAACAGCGCTCGCAACCATGTCGATGGTAGCGGGCGGCGACGCTGCTCGACGACATAGCGCCAGGTGGAACAGATAAAAAACGCGGCCGTGATCCAGACCGGCAGGTATTGCATGTGCGGCGCCAGCGCGAATGCCAGGGCTGCGAGCGTCCAGGGCAGGCTGGCGAGCAGTGAACCGTCTGTGCCGCGCGGTTTAGCCACGACCGCTGTCCAATCCGTGCAATGCCAGTGCTTCAAGACACCGACGCCTTTGCACCTCGCCGTGCGCAGGTGGAAATTCCTGTCCGGGCATTCGCAGACCATAGTCCGCACGGGTTCGGTCGGTGTCTGTAATCCAGCGTGTCAATATGGACAGTCGCGACTCCAGGTCGTCCTCCGGCACTTCGTCGAAGTCGAACCACTGGCTACTGGTATCGGCGCCCGCGAATTGCTTGGAAAGGAGTTGGCCGCTGCGCGCGTAGGCTTTCCAGGCAACTTGCCGCGGTGAATCACCCTCCTGAAATTTACGCAATCCAGCAAAGTCTTCCTCGCCGCGGGCGTCGTGCTGACGGTGACCCTGTGCGGACTGAGTTGGCGGCGGTTGAGGTACATCAACGGCGGCCTCAGGGTAAACCAGGCCCCTGAGGTCCATGTGCAGCCATGCCCAGGATCGAAACAACTCGAACGGGAAGAACGTACGGATGCCAAAGCGCTCGAGCTCGATCCAGCCGCGCTGGTCGGTGGACACCGCGAGCGTGAAAACTTTACTTTCGCCAGGCAGCAGGTCGCGAATTTCGCTGACGGAATTGTCCGTGTAGAGCATCAGCCCGTGTCGTTGACTCTTGCTCCGATTGGTAACGGCAATCCGGAATTGTGCCGACTGGCCTGCAAAGACGGGTTCTACGCCGGCGAAACTCATCTCAAGCGCGACCAGGTTGCGCTGGCATTGGTGCATCGCGACGAATCCCAGGCCGGCAAGCATGAATGTCAGTACAAACGACAAATTGTTGTTGTAGTTCATGGAACCCAGCAACATTGCAAATGACATCAGCGCGAATATCAGCCCTACGCCGGTCGGCAGGATGTACACGCGGCCGGGTTTGAGGCGTGTGATCGTCGGGTCAATGCCCTGACGTTGCTTCGCCCAACGGCCGACCCGCCGGCGCACAGCCGCGGAAATGCCCGGGCGGATCCGGGATTTAGGGAATGGCCACGGTATCGAGGACATGTTGGCAAAGCTCGGCAGCCGAACGGAAGCTGGTGTTACCAGCCGGTTTCAGGCGGTGACCTGCGACAGCGGCGAAAACGGCCTGGATGTCGTCGGGAAAAACGCCCGAGTGATGCTCGACAAAAGCGTGCGCCTTGGCGGCCGCGGCCAGCGCGAGCGCTCCGCGCGGCGACAGGCCAATGTCAATGTCGGGCGATTCTCGGGTTTGTCGCACCAGTTCCTGGATGTAGTCGACGAGAGGATCGCTCATATGCACCGTTGCTGCGGCTTTCTGCAGCGTCGTCAGCGTCTCCGGCGTAACGGCGGGCTCGATATTCTTGAGCATGGAGCGGCGATCTTCGCCGATTATCAATTCGCGTTCGTTCTCTGCATTCGGATAGCCGAGTTCGAGCCGCATCAGGAAGCGGTCGAGTTGCGACTCGGGTAAGGGAAACGTGCCGATCTGATCGGACGGATTTTGCGTCGCAACCACGAAGAAGGGATCGGGCAGCGGCCGAGTGTTGCCATCGACGGAAACCTGGTGCTCCTCCATCGCCTCAAGCAACGCGCTTTGCGCCTTGGGCGTCGCTCGATTGACTTCGTCAGCAAGGATCAGCTGGGCAAAAATTGGGCCGGGCTTAAATTCGAATTCGCCTGTGCTTTGTTGAAAAATAGAAACGCCGACAATATCGGCGGGGAGTAAGTCGCTCGTAAACTGAATCCGTCGGTAGCTCAGGCCAAGAACGTGAGCCAGCGCCTGCGCGAGTATGGTTTTTCCGAGTCCCGGCAGGTCTTCAATCAGCAGGTGGCCCCGGGCCAGCAGACAGGACAGCGCGAGGGCAATCTGAGCATCCTTGCCGAGAATAATGCCGCCAATCGCCGTCCGCGCGCGATCGAGGGCAACGCGGTTCGCGTCTTTACTCGTGGGCAATTTTTCGATCGTATTTCCGCCTGCCATTCAAGTGTCCTGGTAAGTATCGGGGTCAGAGCCCGAAGGGCTCTGACCCCCATCGTCGCGGATACTGGGCTCGATTGCACTTCAGGCCCGTCAGATTGTGATGCAGTACTCAGAAAATCCGGGGTATCAAGTCAGCTCCGCCAGTTTCTCAAGTTGCTCGGTAAGTTGAGAAATAGTGCTCGCAAACTCCACGGCCCGTTGCTGTTCCTGTGTGACTACGTCGCTTGGTGCATTGTTCACAAAATTCTCATTGTCGAGCTTGCCACGCGTCCGCTCAAGATCCGTTTTGACGCGTTGTATCCGTTTTTTGAGGCGGTCACGTTCTGCGTCGACATCGATAATGCCTTTCATCGGAACGAGTAAGCGCAGGTCTCCCAGCAATGCGGTTGCGGCCGCGGGTGGTTCCTGATCGTTCTTGAGCACCGCGACCGATTCGACGCGTCCGAGTCGTTTCAATAGATGCAAGTAGGTGTCCGCGCGAGCCGCATCCGCTTCGTCGGAATTCTGCAATATTACGGGCAGCAACTTGCCGGGCGAGATGTCCATTTCGCCACGGATTTGGCGAATGCCGAGAATAAATTGCCGCACCCACTCGATATCCGCAACTGCGGCATCCTGTCCGGCACCGTCCCCGGCGACAGGGTAGGGACGTAGCATGATCGTGTCGGCCTCGATACCGGCGCGCGGCGCGACCTGTTGCCAGATTTCCTCAGTAATAAACGGCATGAACGGATGCATCAGTCGCAGCAATGACTCAAGCACATTGATCAGCGTTCGTCGGGTGCCGCGCTGCAACGCGGCCGAGGCATCATCAGACTGCAACACGGGTTTCGATAGCTCGAGATACCAATCGCAGAATTCATGCCAGGTAAACTCGTACATCGCTTGCGCCGCAAGGTCGAGTCGATATGCGGTCAGTTGCTCGTTCACGGTCGCGATCACATGGTCAAGTCGAGCGCGTATCCAATGATCGGCGGCGCTGAGTTCAATGTCGCCGTCATCGATCTGGTCGGTGTTCATCAGAACGTAGCGCGCGGCATTCCAAAGCTTGTTGCAGAAATTTCTGTAGCCTTCAATGCGACCGAAATCAAAACGAATGTCGCGACCCGTCGTAGCGAGCGCCGCGAACGTAAAACGTAACGCGTCACAGCCATAGGCGTCGATTCCATTCGGAAACTGCTGCCGAGTTGCCTTCTCAATCGCGGGCCGCAGATGTTCCTGCATCAATCCGGCCGTGCGAGCGGTGAGCAATGATTCGAGGTCGATGCCATCGATCAAATTCAGTGGATCGATTATATTTCCTTTTGACTTCGACATTTTCTGGCCGTCCTGATCGCGAATCAAGCCATGGATATACACCTCGCGAAACGGCACGTCGCCCATGAACTTGAGGCCCATCATGATCATGCGTGCAACCCAGAAGAAAATAATATCGAATCCGGTAACGAGCACATTACCCGGATAGAATTTGTCGAGTTCCGCGGTTTTTTCCGGCCAGCCCATAGTGCTGAACGGCCACAAGGCGGACGAGAACCACGTGTCGAGAACGTCGTCGTCCTGACGCAACGCGACATTGTCTGCAAGCCCGTGCTTGTTGCGAACGTCTTGCTCGGTCCTGCCGACGTAAATGTTACCGTCGTTGTCGTACCACGCGGGTATGCGGTGCCCCCACCATAACTGCCGGCTGATGCACCAGTCCTGAATGTTGTACATCCAGTCGAAATAAGTCTTGGACCAGTTTTCGGGCACGAACCGAATACGGCCCGACTCGACAGCCTCAATCGCCGGTTTGGCAAGGGATTCGATCTTGACGTACCACTGATCGGTCAGGTATGGCTCGACAACGGCGCCGCTACGATCGCCGCGAGGAATTTTTACAACGTAGTCTTCAACTTTTTCGAGCAGATTCATTTTTTTGAATTCGGCAACGATTTTTTCGCGGGCAACAAATCGGTCCAGGCCGCGATACGCGTCGGGCACGTCGTCGTTCAGTGCTGCGTCGTCGGTCAATACGTTGACCATCGGCAAATCGTGTCGTTTGCCAATGTCGTAATCATTGAAGTCGTGCGCCGGTGTAATCTTTACGCAGCCAGTTCCAAACTCCGGGTCAACGTAAGCATCGGCGATGACGGGAATGCGGCGGCCGACGATCGGCAGGATGATTTCCTCGCCGACAAGATGTTTATAGCGTTCATCGTCGGGATGCACTGCAACCGCGGTGTCGCCAAGCATAGTTTCCGGGCGCGTTGTGGCAACGATCAGGTGGCCGTCACCGGACGCCAGCGGATACCGGAAGTGCCACAAGTGACCGTCTTCGTCGGCCGACAATACTTCGAGGTCCGATAACGCGGTGTGCAGCACCGGGTCCCAGTTGACCAGGCGCTTGCCGCGATAGATCAGGTCCTCATCGTACAGGCTGACAAAAACCTCGGTGACTGCCTCGGACAGGTTTTCGTCCATCGTAAAGCGGTCCCGGGTCCAGTCGACCGATGCGCCGAGGCGTCGCATCTGGTTGCCAATTTTGCCGCCGGATTCATCCTTCCATTGCCAAACGCGCTTAACGAATTCGTCGCGGCCGATATCGCGTCGATTCTCACCCTCGCTGCTCAGCAGTCGTTCGACCACCATCTGGGTTGCGATACCGGCGTGATCCATGCCGGGCTGCCATAGAGTGCTGCATCCTTGCATACGCTTGTAACGTGTCAGCGCGTCCATGATGGTGTCCTGAAACGCGTGCCCCATGTGCAGGCTGCCCGTTACATTGGGCGGCGGAATCACGATGCAATACGGATCTCCGTCGCCGCGTGGTGCGAAATAGCCATTTTTCTCCCAACGCTCGTAAACGCGCCGTTCGATCTCTTGTGGTTGGTATGACTTGTCCATGCAGTGCTGGGCTCAGGCGGGCCGGGAAGGGCTATACATCGTGAGTCTGTAACGTGTGTCCCTTCTCACGGTATTCGGCGAATCGTTTGCGGCTCTCGCGTTTACATGGCTCGTCGGAGCTTACAAGCTCTGCAACGCGCGGGAAAGTCTCGGCAAACACCGGAATTTCATCGCACAAGTTAATCAACAAATCCCTGGGCGCGATTTCGTCGTCGCCACAGCCGATCGTTATCGGGGACTGCCTGTTGCCGCCTGCACCGGTGACCATATGGTGTGGCACGAAACTGCCGTCGCGAAACGTCCACAACAAGTCATCGATGCGTTCGGCGTCGGCGCGATCGACGGTGTGAATGTGCACGGTGTTTTCAAGCCGATACGCTTTCTCGGCGAGCCGGCACGCAAAGGTATGGCGAGATTGAGGGCCGGCCTGCTTAAGAAGATAGAAGTCGACGCGGGCCATTAAGGCAATGCGCCGCATCGGGCCAGCAGGAACTCCGTCAGCATGGGCACAGGCCGCCCTGTGGCACCTTTTCGTTTGCCACTTTTCCAGGCGGTGCCAGCAATATCGAGATGTGCCCAATTGAGGCCGTCCGTGAATTTACCCAGAAAACATCCAGCGGTTATTGCACCGCCATCTCGTCCACCGACATTGGCGAAATCCGCAAAGTTACTCTTGAGCTGGCTGGCGTACTCTTCCGCAAGCGGCAATTGCCAGCCGCGGTCATCGGACGCAACACCGGCGGCAACAAGGCTGCTCGCCAGTTTGTCGTTGTTGCTCATCACAGCGGTGTGATGGTGGCCCAGCGCAACGACACAGGCACCGGTCAATGTGGCAACGTCGATAATCGTATCCGGCTTGAATCGACGCGAATACGTTAGTGCATCGCACAGGATGAGGCGGCCTTCGGCATCGGTATTTAAAATCTCAATCGTTTTGCCCGACATGCTCTTGACGATGTCGCCGGGTTTGGTCGCGCGACCGCTAGGCATGTTTTCAACGGCGGGAACCACGACGGTGAGATTTATCGGCAGTTTGAGCTTTACGGTCGCGGCCATCGTACCTATGACGCTGGCGGCACCGCACATGTCATACTTCATCTCGTCCATAGCGGGACCGGGCTTTAAGGAAATGCCACCCGAGTCAAAGGTCACGCCCTTGCCGACCAATACCACCGGAGATTGTCGTGTGGCGCCTTTGTATTGCATGACGATAAGTTTGGCGGGCTCGTCGCTTCCAGCCGTTACGGACAACAATGAATGCATGCCGAGCCGCTTCATCTCCGCTTCACTCAGCACGCGGGTCTGCAATTTCTTGTTCTCGCGTGCAAGTTTCTGTGCCACGCGTGCAATGTATCCTGGCGTGCAAATATTGGCGGGTAGGTTGCCTAGATCTTTCGCAAGCGACATGCCGATACCGATGGCATCGCCATGCTTGACACCGAGCATCACTTTGGCGGCGTCACTGCGTTTACTGATGGCGAAACCGATCTGTGTCAGCGAACTCGCCGCCGGGTTGCGTTCACTTTTCATCTGCGTGAATCGATACAAAACACCAGCCGTCGTCTGAGCTGTGTGGCGTGCCAGGTAATAGACGCTGGCGTCCGAAGCACTTTCAAGCGTGAGACAGTTGAGAACCTGTTTGCTATTGGTTTGCGATATAGCATGCAGTGCCGTCGACAGGGCGACGCGAAACTGTTTGATGCCAAACGCTTTGAAGTTTCCGAGCCCGACGACTGCAACACGTGGTGCACGTACGCCAGCAACGTCATTGAGGATCGTGCAGCTGCCAATCCGGGCCGACAAGTCGCTGCTCTTGATCAACCGTTTAATGGAGCCATTGCTGGCTGCATCGATATCGGCTGCTCCGGCGCCAAGTTTGCCACGCTTGTAGATGCCGACAATCACGCAGTCGACAGCCCGGCGCGACGCTTTGCTCGTCGTTGTGAAATATTGCATAGAGTGTCTGATAATCGTTAGCCGAACGGCCCTGAATCGTTGTGAGCCAAGGGCTGTCGCGAGCAAAACAAAAAAGGTAGTCTAACCGATTCCGCCGATATTGGTTAAGCAATTCAGGGCATTGAAGTTGCGTATTCTTGATCGCTACATATTTCGCGAGATCGCCTCGACCTGGCTCGGCGTGACCCTGGGTTTGCTGTTGATCCTGCTGACGAACCAGTTTGCCCGGGTACTCGGAGATGTCGCCAAAGGTAAATTGCCCAAAGGCGCTGCATTTGAAGTTATCGGGCTGTCGGCGGCACAGTATTTGACGATCCTGGTGCCGATTGGATTGTTTCTCGCGGTCATGCTCGCGTTGGGTCGGCTGTACCGCGACAGTGAAATGCCCGCAATGATGGCTTGTCGGGTCGGTCCGTTGGATATCTATCGTCCACTGATGTGGTTACTTGTACCACTAACTCTCGGCGTCGCATGGTTGTCAATGGACCTGGGCCCGCGCGCATTGCAATCCATCGAACGGGTGGGCGCGGAGGCGCGTCGCGAGGCCGATCTTACGAGCATAGAACCGGGCCGGTTCGTCAGCATCGGACCCGACCACGCCGTTGTCTACGGTGAACGCATTCGCGAAGACGGCATGATGGAAAATGTCTTCATGCAACGACGCCTGGACGACGGCAAACTGGAAATCGTCGTCGCTCGCCTTGGCGAGCAAGTTGAATCGGACGATCCCGACATTCGCTTCCTCGTTCTGCATGAGGGGCGACGTTACGAAGGGATTCCTGGCACCACGAAGTTCACCGTCGTTGAATTTCTCGAACACGGCATTCCGTATCGCTTGCCGAGCCTGGACGCGCCAGATCCACGGCCGCGAGCAATGTCGTTTCAGAGCCTGTTGCAGTCCGATGAGCTCGAGCATATTGCCGAGCTCCAGTGGCGCCTGAGCGTGCCGTTGGCGACAATAATTCTGAGTATATTTGCTGTCCCATTGAGCCGGACGCAACCCAGAACAGGGCGGTATAGCCGCATAGCAATAGGTCTGCTCGTATTTATCATATACATGAACATGCTGAGTGCGTCCAAAGCATGGATAGAGCAGGGGACACTATCGCCAAGTATCGGCGTCTGGTGGGTGCACGGCGTTGTGCTGTTATTTGCGCTCGGTCTGTTGGGCAAGCAAAACCTTATTTATCGCAGGTTTCGATCGTGAACGGTATTTTGACGCAATACATGATGCGCACGATTCTGTCGATGACAGCATTGGTGCTTATTGTATTGCTGTCGCTGGCGGGCTTGTTTGAATTCATTGCCGAACTCGACGATATACGAGGTGACTACCAGACGCCGCAAGCCGTTTTGTATACGCTGTTGCGAATGCCGCAACTTGCGTTTGAAATGTTGCCCGTTGCCGCATTGATCGGTTCGCTGCTTGGACTTGGCGCCCTGGCAGGCGGCAGTGAAATTATCGTCATGCGATCGGCGGGCTTGTCGGTCATGCGCCTCGCCGGCATGGTGGCCGTGGCCGGACTGGCACTGCTGATATTGACCGGCTTACTCGGTGAGTTCATCGGTCCGCCGCTGGACTACTACGCGCGCAACATGCGACTCGAAGCCCGCTTTGGGCAGGACGACGACCGGCTGGGTCAGGAGGCATGGGTTAAAGACGGCCAGGTGTTTCTGCACCTGGAGCGGGTGAATTCGGAATTCGAATTCGGCAGCATTGACGTGTATCGCTTCAATGAATTCAACGAGCTTGAGTCGATTGCACGGGCCGAGAATTCAGGAATTGACGACAACGATCAATGGGTGCTCGAAAATTTTCGCGAGACGCGCTTTATCGACGATGGCGTCCAGATTGTCGAGTCGTCGCTGGCCATAGAGTCGTTTGATATCGATCCTGAAGTTCTCGGCATTTCTCTTGTGAAGCCACAGAGCCTGTCGGGACGGGGTTTGTTCAGCTATATCGACTACATGAAGCGAAACAATCTGGATGCCGATCGATACGAAACCGAGTTGTGGTATCGAATAGCGCGGACCGCAACGATCATGATAATGCCTGTTCTGGCACTCGCATTTGTTTTTGGTTCCTTGCGAACGGGGGGCGCCGGTGCCCGCCTGATGATGGGCGTTGTGATTGGTCTTGGCTATTATCTCGCTAGCGAAATGCTCGCCAACTCCGGGCAGGTCTTCGATCTGAATCCGGCAATAGTCGCCTGGCTCCCGTCGGGGTTGCTGCTGATCATTACGGTGTTCGCGCTGAACCGCGTACGCTGAATAACAGAGGGGTCAGTAACTAGAGGGGTCAGAGCCCTTTTGAAAAAAGGGCTCTGACCCCTCTTCGGGCTCTACGAATCTTTCGGCTTCGGGTAGTACATCAGCCGCGTACCGCTAATCCGGTCGTGCCACGTAAGGCTGTCTTTGTCCCAGAGCTGCCAAAAGAAGCCGAGCCCAAGCGGCAGCCAGGATAATGCAGCGGCAACGAAGCGCACCGTTGCCTGTCTTACAGATGGCGTCTGCCGATCGCTGGTCTCGACGCGCAGCCCCCAGGATTGCATGCCCAGGGTGCTGCCAGACTGACTCCAGAACCCTACAAAGAAAACATATGCCACTGACAGCAAGGTGATCTGATGTGGCAGAGTGTACGGATCAACCGCTTCGCCGCCACGAACAATCAGGAACAGCGCAGTTGCCAACATCATAAGGGCAACGACCAAAATCGTGTCATAAACGATCGCGCCGAAACGCCGTAATAAGCTCGCTACGTTCAAAGCTGTTCTGCGCCGATGCCCAGCTTGTCACGACGCAGGTAGTCGCGACCCAGCCATAGCGCTATCACCACCCAGACGACTGCGAACGGCAGCATGACGACGGCAATGCCGGATATGCCCATCGCCCACATGAATTTGACGGACAAAGTGCCTATCAGGTCGCCGCCGCGGTACACCACCGTATCGATAAAATTCTTGGCCTTGTATTTTTCTTTCGGCGTGACGACCGAGTACAGCATTACGTGGGTTGGTTTGGCGAGGCCGAATCCGATTCCCCTCCGCAACGCTTGCAGAACTGCGACGACGAGGAATACCGGATTCATCGCGAGCACCATAAATCCGATTAACGAAAGAAGCGGCATAATGGCGAGCGTCTTGCCGACGCCGAATCGTCGGACCGATCGATTGACGAGGAAAAGCTGACCGACCAGCGACAGAATATTGGTCGCGCCGTCGAGAAGACCGAACACCTCGGTTCGCTCATCCGGCGTTGCAAAAGCAGTGCCGACGAGGTCGGTCATGAACATGTACAACGCTGTGCCCATCAGGCTTGCAATGACTGAAATAACCGCTATTGACAACAGGTACTTCGAGGCTATCAATTGCCGGACTCCGCCCAGCGCGCTTCCGCCGAGCGGCTTGTCGCTAGCCACGGTTGTCGCGGTTTCGTCGGGGTGCTCCGTCACCACCCAAGCCCGAAGTCGGGTGATGCAAAAGACGCCGAACAATAACAGGGCGGCAGATATCGGCAACAAGTTTTCAAAGCCGATCGGCACGACTAAAAACTTGGTTGCGAATGGTCCGACCAAAGCGCCGACACTGCCCCCGGCGGAAATGATGCCGAACAGTCGGCGCCCCTGATCGCGTGTGTAGATGTCCGCCATGAAGCTCCAAAAAACGGATACGACGAACAGGTTGAACACACTGATCCAGACGAAAAATGCTCGTCCCAGCCAGACGAAACTTAGCTCGTTTCCAATCGCATACGAGAATCCACCCCAGAACAATAAGATGTTGACGACGAAAAACAGGTAAACCCAGGGCAGGAACTGTTTTCGCGGGAAATGCGAAGTCACCCAACCATACAGTGGCGCCACGATCAGCATTACGACAAATGTCGTGGCGAAAAGCCACGGCACGTTTTCCACACCGCTTTCCACTGCCATGGTTTCGCGGACGGGCCGCAGCATGTAGTACGACGAGAGAACACAGAAGAAATAGACGAATGACCAGGCGACGGCCACGTATTCGTGCTTCTCGAGACTAAAAAGTCGATCAAAGAAGCTCGGCGGGCCCGTGCCGGGTGATTGTGTACTCATGACCCTCGCCATCTTAATGACCACCCGTCAAATGTCATCCGTTTTCAATGGATTCGGTGGAAACATATATTCAATAGCTTATGTCCGTTACTGCAAGTAGTTTCTGACGAACCGGTCGATCGTACAGGAGTACAATAGACCGCCTCGGATACGGCGGAATGGGCGCCGTATCGCCAATCAATACACTATGAAGTACCAAGGAGCGAACCATGAACACGATATCTCTAAGACCATGGCGGTCAATTGCAACTGCCAGCTTTATTGCGGTGTTGCTGGTTGCTTGCGGGCAGTCAGATCAAGCGGGTGACGATTTCAGTGCAGTCGATCGGGCGGCGGCAAAGGTCCCGGTCACGACGACATCGGATGAGGCACGCGACCTTTACATGCAAGGCCGAGCCTTGTTGGACGATCTGCATATCGTCGATGCGAATGGAATATTTACGCAGGCGGTTGAGGCCGATGAAGATTTTGCGATGGGATACTTTATGGTGGCGACGACGTCGCAGACGGCCGCCGAGTTCTTCGTTGCGATAAATATGGCGAATGAACGATCGGCAAGTGCGTCCGACGGAGAGCAACTTTACATTAGTGCATTGGTTGCGGCTTCGGAAAATGATCAGGCCGCACAACTCGACGCACTTGAGCGGCTTGTCGCAATGTTTCCAGAAGACGAACGGACATACGTACAGCTTGGG
>Ga0209988_10000837_pt1 | contig 19618 bp, 24 predicted proteins | sample N075metaG_FD_183115 | JGI IMG/M metagenome (GOLD analysis project Ga0209988, IMG submission 183115) | Deep subsurface microbial communities from Kermadec Trench to uncover new lineages of life (NeLLi) - N075 metaG (SPAdes) (version 2) | ecosystem: Environmental > Aquatic > Marine > Ocean trench... | reverse complement strand
CGGCGAGTGCTGCACGGGCGTTCTGCTTGAACTGCGGCGTGGTCGGGTGGAGGGCGCTCATCTCAGGTCTCCCCGATGGCGGGGGTGGCGACATCGCCCGCCAGCACCTCGACCACGTGGCGGGCCTGGACCGGGCGGCCCTCGCGAGAGAGCTTGCCGGCCATGTTCATCAGGCAGCCGAGGTCGCCGGCCAGCAGCAGTTCGGCCCCGGTGTCGCCGATATGGCCGGACTTGTTGGCGACCATCTTGTTCGAGATGTCGGGGTATTTGACGCAGAAGGCGCCGCCGAAGCCGCAGCAGACCTCCGCCTCCGCCATCTCGGTCAGTTCCAGCCCCTCGACCGAGGCCAGCAGCTGGCGCGGCTGGGCCTTGATGCCGAGCGAGCGCAGGCCCGTGCAACTGTCGTGATAGGTGGCGCGGGCGGGGAACCGGGCTTCGAGCGCCTCGACGCCGAGCACGTCGGCAAGGAAGCTGACGATCTCGTGGGTGCGGGCGGCAAGGGATTTGGCTTTGTCGGCCCAGGCGGGGTCGTCGGCCAGGATCTGCGGGTAGTCCTTGATCACGGTGGCGGCGCAGGAGCCCGACGGGACGACGACGTGATCGTAGCCCTCCATCGCGGCGATCATGGTGCGGGCCAGCGCGGCGGCGCCGGCCCGGTCGCCGGAGTTGTAGTTGGGCTGGCCGCAGCAGGTCTGGGGGGGCACATCGACGGTGCAGCCGGCGTCCTCGAGCAGCTTGACGCTGGCGAAGCCGACCGAGGGGCGGAGCATGTCGACCAGGCAGGTCACCATGAGGGCGACTTTGGGTGAATCGGGCGGTGAATCGGAGTTGGACACGGGCGGCTCCTCGGGTTGGTCAGTCGGGTTTAGAGCGCAAGGAGCCGTGCGGCAAGGCGGTAGCGGCAAGGTGGGCAGGAGAAGGGGCGCACAAGCATGTCCGCCCTACCGGGACTGCGCCAGATCATCGAGACCGACGCCAAGGGCCGAGGCGATGCGTTGCATCACGTCAAAGCGGCCATGGCTTTTGCCGGACTCGATATCGCTGATCGTGGCAGGCCGAACGCCCGCCTTTTCGGCAAGCTGCGCCTGCGTCAGACCACGCTCTTTGCGCCAGGCCTCGACCGGGGGCATCTCGCCCTTGATGACGGCCATGGCCAGATCATGAGAAATGGTGGGCTCGTCGCGCCGCACCCGGACATCGATCAAGTCCTGCGCCTCATCGGCGGCGTCGATCAGCGCCTCATAGGCGGCGCGGGGCATGATGGCCAGTTCCTCGCCGCCCTCGGTGATGATGAAACTGGTGCGCATGTCGGGTTCTCCTTACCTGTAGGCCGCGCCGCGCGGGGCGATCTTGACGATGGTCAGCGTCTCGCCTTCGATGGTGAAGATCAGACGCCAGTCCCGGACCCGGATGCGGTAGGCGCTATCCTCACCCTGCATCGCCTTGACATCAACCGCCGCATTGCGGTTCTCGGCGTAGCGGGCAACGGCTTCGATCAGTTTGATGGTGATCTCGACAGGAGCCTTGCGGGCTTCCTTGATCGCCGTCTTCGCAATCCTGATCTGCATCGCATCTTCCGTTTCCGCATGAGAATATATACGTTTTTGCGGACATGCTATCAATAGTAAAATTCGGAAAACCGTAAGAAAAGGAAGCAGCGGAGTCTCACAGCCGGTAGCCGCCGGCGACCTCGATGTTGGCGCCGGTGACGTAGTCGGCCCCGAGCAGGTATTCGACCGCCTGGAACACGTCCTCGAAGCTGCCGTCACGGCCGATCGGCACCCGGCCCGGGGTGCCGCCGAGTTCGCCGATCGAATTGGCCAGCTGGCCGGGGGATATCATGTTCAGCCGGATGCCGTCCGGGGCGTATTCCGCCGCCAGGGCGCGGGTGAGTTGCAGCAGTGCAGCCTTGCTGATGTAGTAGTCGGTGGCGAAGCCCTCGGCCTGGTTGAGTTGGTTGCCGGCGACGCCGATATTGATGATCTGGCCACCGGATCGCAGCCGGCCCAGCGCCTGGCGGCAGACATGGAAGGCGCCGTTGAGGTTGGTGGCGATGGTGCGCTCCCACTGCTCGGCCCCGATCTCGCGCAGGGGAACGGGATTGTAGATGCCGACATTGTTGACCACCAGGCCCAGCTCGCGCCCGCCCGAATTGGTAATATTGTCGGTGGCGTCGAACAGCGCCGCGACCTCGTCCGCCCGGCTGACATCGGCGCGGTGCTTCCAGGCGGCGGCGCCAGCCTTGCCGAGCTGGGCGACCAGTTCATCCGCCTCGGCCTCGGACGAGAGGTAGTTGACCAGGATGTCGTAACCCGCCTCGGCCAGCCGGAGGCAGAGATGGCGGCCGAGTCCCTTGGCCCCGCCGGTGACGAGCGCCAGCTTGCGTGGGTTTCCCGCCATCTAGAGCCGGACCCCGCGCGCCGGTTGCAGCACCAGTTCCTCGACCGCGAGGTTGCCGTGCGGGGCGCAGTTCCTGAACACCGCTTCGGCGACGTCGGCGGCCGACAGCATGGTCGCCGGGTCGACGTCCTCGCCATCGAACGAGGCGGTGTAGGTCAGGCCGGGGTAGATGTTGGTGACGGTGACGCCGTCGTCCGCGATCTCGTCGCGCAGGCAACGGAACAGCGCCGCCTGCGCCGCCTTGGTCGCCGAATAGGCGGCCTTGCCCGGCAGCGGCCTGAGCGCCGCGATCGAGACGATATTGGCGATCCGGCCGCGGGCGCGGATCAGGGCCGGGAGCAACGCCTGGGTCACGGTGAAGGCGCTGACCACGTTGCCCTGCCAGAGTGCGTCGAGCGTCGCCGCCTCGGTGTCGCGGAAGCTGCCGTGGCGGAACCCGCCGGCGTTGTTGACCAGCAGGTCGAGGCCGGCCTCGCCGCCGGTGTACTCGGCGGCGACGGCGGCGATCTCCCCGGCCTCGGCGGCGTCGGCGCGCCAGAAACGCGCCGTGCCGCCAGCGCCGAGCCGGTTCAGGCTTTCGACGTCGGCGGCCGAGCGGGTGACGCCGGCGACGTCCCAGCCGGCGGCGGCGAAGCGCTCGACGATGGCGCGGCCGATCCCCTTGCCGGCGCCGGTGACGAAGATCGACGGCATGGTCCCCCCCTTTTGCCCCTGTTCAGGCGAGATAGTTGACAAGCGGCGCCAGCGGCACAAGTGGCGCCGCCGACAGCGGCACCTCGTCCTCGGGCATGAACCGCGGCCTGTCGAGGCAGAGGATGCGCCGGGGCTGGCCGGTCGGGTTGCGGTAGGCATGGACATGGCCGAGCGGCCAGGCGAAGGCGTTGCCCCGCGCCACCGGCCGGTCCTGTTGCAGCAGCCCGTCGTCGAGGATCAGCTCGCTCTCGCGCATCACCCGGTGGTAATGGGCCGGGATGATGCCGCGCGGCGCGATCTCGAGGATGTAGAGGCCGAGGGTGTCGTCCTCGTGGACGATGTGGGCGGCGCCGAAGGCGGTGTGTTCGACCTCGAACTCGGGCCGCTCGACCAGCACCGTGGCCCTCTCGCCGCGCGTGCTGGCGAGCGACACGGTGACGCCACCCCCCCCTCCGGTGCAACCGGAGGCGAAGAAATAACGCCCGATCATGCGCGCCAGCGTCGCCGCCGGCACCGCGCCATGGGCGGTATCGACCAGAAACGCCGCCGCCGCCCGCAGGCCGGCCGTGGCCGGCCGTGGCGCGCTCGGGCCGGCGCCGGGGGTCAGCGTGACAGTGAAGCCGAGCCGCCGCCCGCCCCCCCCAGGCGCTTCGAACGACCGGTAGGGGAAGCTGAATTCCGACCCGGCGCCGGCCTCCTCCGCCGCGCTTGCCGCGCCGTATCCGGCGCGCCATGAGCCCTCGGCGAGCGATGTCTTGGTGTTCGCCACCCCCATTTCGGCCCCCATTACGCCTCCTCGATGTCCCCATGCCCTCCAGCGCCGCCGCGCCGCCGCCATGGCGCGCGCCGCGCCAGTCTCGGCGGTGCGGGTTAATCGTTCGTTAACCCTTGACCGGGCCTCGGCGCGGCTCCGGCAGGCCCCGGCCAGGCGGATCGGGAGATTCCGCTGCGCCGTCCGGTCGCAGGCAGAAAAACATGCAATATATCAATGACTTGCAAGGTTCGCATCGACGCGCGTGGCGGCTTGACACCCCCCTGCCTCCTCCGTATTGTCCGCCACGTCTTCCGCCGGGTGCGCCTCGCGCCCGGCGCCGCGTTACGAGGTACCGCCAATGGGCGCGCCCGAGGAGAGGTCCGCGAAGCTCGACGAGCTCGACCGGCGGATCAGGGCCGCGCGCGAGGCGCGGGCGCCGAAACGCGGGAATACGGGGGACAAGTTCACCGCGGCCGGCATGGCGTGGCGAATGACCCTGGAGCTGGTCGTCGGCGGTATGGTCGGCGCGGCGATGGGGTGGGGGCTCGATGCGTTGTTCGGCACGCTGCCGATCTTTCTCGTCGTGTTCATATTGCTGGGCTTCGCAGCCGGAATCCGCACCGTGATGCGGTCGGCCGAGGAGTTGCAGAAGACACAGGCGGCAGAGGCCGCGAAAGAAAAACGGGCGGCAGAGGCCGCGAAAGAAAAACAGGCGGCAGAGGCCGCGAAAGAAAAACAGGCGGCAGAGGCCGCGAAAGAAAAACGGGCGGCAGAGGCCGCGGCTGAAAACCAGGCGGCCGAGGCTGCGGAAGAAGACTGAAGCGTCCGCCGGGGAACCATCCGGCGCGGGGAATGACGGGGATCCGAGCATGGCGGCGAGCGAAGCTTCCGAAGGCGGCCTGAGCATCCATCCGATGGAGCAGTTCGAGGTCAGGCCGCTGTTTGGCGGTGGCGACGAGATGGGGCTGCTCACCATCACCAACTCGACCATGTGGATGGCGCTGGTGCTGGCCGCGGTCTCGGCGCTGCTGATTCTGGGCATGCGCGGGCGCGCCCTGGTGCCGACCCGGGTGCAGTCGATCGCCGAGATCCTGTACGGTTTCGTGCGCCATATGGTCACCGACGTGCTGGGCGAGGACGGGGTCAGGTTCTTCCCCTATATCTTCACCTTGTTCGTCTTCATCCTGTTCTCGAACCTGTTGGGGGTGCTTCCCTATTCCTTCGCGGTGACCTCGCATATCGCGATCACCGGGGTGCTGGCGTTGGTGGTGTTCAGCACCGTGATCGTGCTCGGCTTCGTCAGGAACGGGATCGGGTTCCTGAAGCTGTTCTGGGTCAGCGCCGCGCCGGCGCCGCTGCGCCCGGTGCTGGCGATGATCGAGTTGATTTCGTTCTTCGTCCGGCCGCTGAGCCATTCGATCCGGCTGGCCGGCAACATGATGGCGGGGCACGCGGTGCTGAAGGTGTTCGCCGCTTTCGTGCCGGCGCTGAGCGTGTTCGGCATCCTGCCGCTGGCGCTGATGGTGGCGATCACCGGGCTGGAACTGCTGGTGGCCGGCGTACAGGCCTACATCTTCACCATCCTGACCTGCATCTACCTGAAAGACGCGCTGCAGCCGGCGCACTGATGCAATGCCGCCGGCGGCGCGAACCCGACAACCCGAGATATCCATTCGAGAGGAGTAACCACGATGGAAGCTGAAGCCGCGGCCCTGCTGGGCAAGTATATCGGGGCCGGTCTGGCCTGCATCGCGATGGCCGGCGCCGGCATCGGTATCGGCCAGCTGGTCGGCAGCTACCTGAGCGGAGCGCTGCGTAACCCCGCCGCCGCCAAAGAGCAGGTCGCGACCCTGTTCCTGGGTATCGCGTTCGCGGAAGCCATGGGCATCTTCGGCTTCCTGATCGCGATGCTGCTGTTGTTCGCGGTCTGACAAGGGGCCTGATGCGGGCGGGCGCAGAGGCGGCCGCCCGGGGTTTCTGAAGGGTTGCGTCCGCGCAGCCACGGACTGTTTGGCCCGGACTGTATGGAGAGCCACATGGCGACGTCCCCCGACACAGCGCACGACGCAGCCCAAGCTGCGGCCGAGACTGGGGCCGAGGCCGCCTCGAGCGGGCTGCCGCAGCTCGATTTCGCCACCTTCCCGAGCCAGATCTTCTGGCTGGCGGTGACTGTCTTCGTGCTGTTCCAGCTGATGAGCAAGGTGGCGCTGCCGCGCATCTCCAGCGTGCTGGAGGAGCGGGCCGACGCGATCGCCGACGATCTCGACCGGGCCGAGGACTTCCGGCGCCAGGCGGCCGAGGCGGAGGCCTCCTACGCCCAGGCGCTGGCCGATGCCCGGGCCAAGGCCCAGGGGATCGCCGGCGAGGCCCGGGCCGAGATCCAGAAGGATCTGGACGCGGCGGTGGCCAGGGCGGACGCCGAGATCAGCGCCCGCGTCGCCGAATCGGAAAAGCGCATCCGCGAGGTCCGCGACTCGGCGCTGGCGGCGGTGGCCGAGGTCGCCAACGATACCGCGGGCGCGATCATCGAGGCGGTGATGCCGGATGTGATGGATGCGGGTGCTGTCGAGGCCGCGGTCCAGGCACGGCTCGGCTGAGGGGGTAAGGGTAGATGTCGCTTCTGCAAGACAGCCATTTCGTCGTTGGCATCAGTTTCGTCGTGTTCTTCGGGCTGCTGGCCTATCTGGGGGTCCACAAGCTCATCGGCCGGGCGCTGGACGACCGCGCCGGGCGCATTCGCGAGGAGCTGGACGAGGTGCGCCGCCTGCGCGAGGAAGCCCAGGCGATCTTCGCCGAGTTCGAGCGCAAGCATCGCGAGGTCGACACCCAGGTCGGCGAGATCGTCGCCCACGCCAAGCTCGAGGCCGAGCAGGCGGCCGAGAACGCCAAGGCCGATCTCGCCGCCTCGATCGAGCGCCGCCTGCGGGGTGCCGACGAGCAGATCGCGATGGCCGAGGCCAATGCGGTGCGCGAGGTTCGCGACCGGGCGGTGCAGGTCGCCATCGCCGCCGCCGCCGAGGTGATGGCCGCCCGGCTGACCGCCGATGATGCCGACGCCCTGGTCGACGACGCCATCAGGAGCGTCGGGGAAAGACTGCACTGAACCCCGGCAAACGGCGATTACGGCGGATCGCGAGACAATATCGCGAGGGACAGGAGGCCCGGCCACTGCGCCGGGCCTTTTCCGTTGATGCCCTGACGGCGCTGCCCCCCGCCCCGCCTCCCCCACCAGCGGGGAGGGGGCGCCGCGCGGCGAGGTCCGGGGCGGCGTGTGGGCGGGGCCATGGACAAGGACCGATGGGCCGGGGCATGACTGCGGGCAATCCGCCCGACGAATTTTGATTCGATCCGTGGGGCGGGATGCGATAGCCTGACAACCATTAGGGGAGCATCGAAGAGGGCAACCGTCATCATTCCAGGGAGAATGACATGTTGCGTTTCTCAAGCCTGTTCATTGCCGCAGCTTCATTGGCGATCGCATTTCTGGCCGTGCCCGGCACCGGCCAGGCGGGATTGCCGGAAGGCGTCACCATCGAGGTGATCGCCGAATATCCCTCCCAAACACCGGGCGTCGAAAAGATCCTGTTCCGCAGGATAGTCCTGAAACCCGGGGCCACCTGGACTTTCACCATACCGGCGCAGAGTGTGTGCCAAGCCACCAAGGGGGAGCTGGAAGTGGTTGATCACACCAGTGGCGAAACCGTTGTACGCAAAGCCGGTGACCGCTGGGATACATCTCCGGGCCACGAGGTGACGCTCACCAACAGGGGCACGGTCGACCACGAGCATCTGTTCTACACGATGGTTCCAACGAAGTAGCCGCGACTGCATCGGTCTTCGTGGAACCGCCCGAGCGTCCGGCCTGATCCCATCAGGCCGGTTAAGGTTCCATGCTGCGCGGCGCGCGGTCAGGCGGCCTTGGCGCCCGGGGTGAAGCGGGTGTAGAAACTGTCGCCGTTCTCGGCCAGGTCGTGCAGCAGGTCGGGGGCGGCGAAGCGTGGGCCGTGGCGGGCGGCGAGGTCGTCGCAGATCGCGATCGCCTTCGACGCGCCGAGGATGTCGAGCCAGCTCAACGGGCCGCCCGACCACGGCGCGAAGCCCCAGCCCATGATCGCGCCGACGTCGCCCTCGCGGATATCGGTCAGGACACCGTCCTCGAGCGCCCGGACCGCCTCCAGCGCCTGCGCCAGCATCAGCCGGTTCTGGACCTCCTCGAGGGAGGGCTGTTCGGCGGCGGCGGGCCAGATCTCGGCCAGGCCGGGCCAGAGGCCGGTGCGTTTGCCCTTGTCGTCGTAGGCATAGAGCCCCGCACCCGATTTGCGGCCCAGGCGGCCGCGTTTCTCCGCCAGTTCGGCCAGCAGGTCGTCGGCGCCGGAGCGGGGGTAGTCCGCCCCCATCGCCGCCTCGGTGGCCCGGGCGATCTTGAGGCCCAGTTCCAGCGAGGTCTCGTCGGTCAGTTGCAACGGGCCGACCGGGAAGCCGAGTTGCCTGGCGGCGTTCTCGATCAGCGCCGGGGCGACGCCCTCGGTGACCATGATCAGCCCCTCGTTGATATAGGGGATGATGCAGCGGTTGGCGTAGAAGAAGCGGGCGTCGTTGACCACGATCGGCATCTTGCGGAGCTGGCGGGCGAAGTCGAGCGCCTTGGCGACGGCCTCGTCGCCGGTCTCCTTGCCCTTGATGATCTCGATCAGCGGCATCTTGTGGACCGGCGAGAAGAAATGGATGCCGATGAAGCGCTCCGGGCGTTGGCTGGCCTGGGCCAGTTCGGTGATCGGCAGGGTCGAGGTGTTGGTGGCGAAGATCGCGTGCTCGTCGAGGTGCGCCTCGGCCAGTGCGGTGACCTTGGCCTTGAGGCCGGGATCCTCGAACACCGCCTCGACGATCAGGTCACAACCTTTGAGGGCGGCGTAATCGGGGGTCGCCAGTACGCGGGCGAGGATCTCGTCCTTCTGTTCGGCGGTCACTTTGCGCCGCTTCACGCCCTCATCGAGAATGCCCTCGATGGTGGCGCGGCCCGCCTCCGCGCTGGCCTGGTCGCGGTCGATCAGCACCACCTCGATGCCGGCCCGGGCCGCGACGAAGCCGATCCCGGCCCCCATCATCCCGGCGCCGAGGATGCCGAGTTTACCCACGCGCATGTCGGGCACGCCCTTGGGCCGGACCGCGCCCTTCTCCAGCGCCTGCTTGTTGATGAACAGCGAGCGGATCATCGCCTCCGAGGAGGGGTTCATCAGGAGCGAGGTGAACCAGCGCGCCTCGATCCGGATCGCGGTGTCGAAATCGACCAGCGCGCCCTCGTAGACGGCGCTCAAGAGTGCCTTGGGGGCGGGATAGGCGCCCTGGCTCTTGCCATGGGTCATGACGATGCCGCCGAGGAACATCTCGAAGCCTTCGCGGGTGAAGGGGGCGCCGCCGGGGATTTTGAAACCCCTCTGGTCCCATGGTTTGACGGCGTCCTTCTCGGTGGCTTCCGAGAGCCAGTCGCGGGCCGCCGACAGCAGGTCTTCCGGGGCCACGACGGCGTCGATCAGGCCGGCGGATTTGGCCTGTCTGGGCGCCGGGGTCCGGCCCTCAAGCAGGAAGGGCGCGGCCCCCATCAGGCCGAGCATGCGGACCAGCCTGGTGGTGCCGCCGGAGCCGGGGAACAGGCCGACCAGGATCTCCGGCAGGCCGATCTTGGCCTTCGGGTTATCGGCGGCGATGCGGCGGTGGCAGGCCAGCCCGATCTCGGTGCCGATGCCCATCGAGGTGCCAGGGCAGGCCCAGACGAAGGGCTTGCCGCCCTTGCGGGTTTTCGGGTCGGCTCCGGCGCGCTCGATCTTGCGCAACAGGCCGTGGAGGCCCATGACGAAGCCGAAGATGGTCTCGGCCGGGTTGCCGCCCGCCGCTTCCGCTTGGCGTTTCATCCGGGCGATGACGTTGAGGTCCATGCCGCCGGCGAAATCACGTTTTCCACTGGTGATGATGACGCCGGTCACGGCGCTATCGGCCAGTGCCGCATCGACATGGGCGTCGAGCTCGGCGATGCCCTGCTCGTTGAGCACGTTCATCGAGGCCCCGGGCTGGTCCCAGGTGATGGTGGCGATGCCGTCATCGGTGGCGTAGTGGAAGATCTCGCTCATTGTGTCCGCTCTCTTCAGGAGGCTTCTTTGACGAAGGTGCCGTCGCGCAGGGTGAACCAGTTGCGCGCGCCTTCGGTCCGGTTGATCAGGTCGACATCGGGATAGGTGCAGGTGTCGCTTGCCGCCCGGGTGCCGATGACGAGGAAGCTGGCGACCGCGCCGGAGCGGTTCCGGAGGTGGTGGCCGTCCGGGTCGCCCGCCTTGAAGGCGGCCGCGTCGCCGGCGCGCAGCACGGTCTCGCCGCCGTCCTGCACCAGCACCAGCTCGCCCGAGACCACCCAGACGAACTCGTCCTCGCCCGAGTGCCAGTGGCGCAGCGACGAGAGTGCACCCGGCTCCATGGTCACCAGGTTGACGCCGAACTGGGTCAGCCCGGCCGTGTCGCCGAGAGCCTGGAACGAGCGCCCACCCATCTGTGAGGCGTAGGGCTCAGGGTAGGTCGATCCGGTGAAGGTCGCGACGGCATTGATGTCGATCTTCGGCATCGTTCATCCCCTCTCAGCGTGGCGGGACCGCTCCCGATAGAGGTCGGGCATGAGGGACGTCTGTCAAGGTTGACGTGACGTTCACACCGTGCGGGCAACCACGAATTCGGCGATGTCCTCCAGCGCCGTGCGCATGGCACAGGCCTTGAAGCCCGCCAGTGCCGCCAGCGCCCGGTCGGCGTGGCCGCGCGCCGCCGCCTGGGTGCCGGCCAGCGCGCCGGTCTGACCGAGATAAGCCATGGCCTGATCGAGGTCGCCCGGTTCCTGCTTGCCGCGCCCGATGGTGCGACGCCAGAAGGCGCGGGCTTCGTCGTCGGCACGGCCGAAGGCCAGGATCACCGGCAGGGTCACCTTGCCCTCGCGGAAATCGTCGCCGGTGTTCTTGCCGAGTTCTGCCGACGAGCCGCCGTAGTCCAGCAGGTCGTCGGTCAACTGGAACGCCATGCCGAGCCCGTCGCCAAAGGTTCTGAGCGCCGTCACCTGTGCCGCACCGGCCCCGGCGATGACCCCGCCGACCTCGGTGGCGGCGGCGAACAGCGCCGCGGTCTTGCCGCGAATGACCTGGTCGTAGCGGGCCTGATCGGTGGTGAGGTCGCGTGCCGTGGTCAGTTGCAGCACTTCGCCCTCGGCGATCACGGCCGACGCGTTGGACAGGATCCCCAGCACCGCGATCGAGCCGGTCTCGACCATCAACTGGAACGCGCGGGCGAACAGGTAGTCGCCGACCAGCACGCTCGACTTGTTGTCCCACAGGATGTTGGCGGTGGCGCGGCCGCGGCGCTTGGCGCTCTCGTCGATCACGTCGTCGTGGAGCAGTGTCGCGGTGTGGATGAACTCCACCGTCGCCGCCAGCTTGACGTGGTCGCCGCCGGTGTAATCGCAGAGCCGGCTGGCGGCCAGGGTCAGGATGGGCCTGAGCCGCTTGCCCCCGGCCTCGATCAGATGGGCCGAGATCTCCGGGATGCGGGGCGCGTGCTCGGACGCCATGCGGTCGCGGATCAGCGCGTTGACCAGGGCGAGGTCGTCGGCAACCAGGGCGAGCAGGCGCTCGAAGGGGCCGGCCCCGGTCATGGCGGCGGATTGTGCGGCGGGCACGGTCATTGGCACTTCGGTTCTCTTGTGGCGACGGGCGGTCCGGTCCGGCTCGACCTCGCTCTCCCGATCGCTTAACTCTTGGTCTGACATGGAAGAGCTTCTGCGCACCACCGACCCGACTCTCGTCCCCTACGCTCAGGCGTTGCTGGACGCCGAGGATATAGCTTGCTTCATCTTCGACGTAAACATGAGCATTCTCGAAGGCAGCCTCGGCATTTTGCCGCGCCGGGTGATGGTGCTGCGCCGCGACCTGTTCCGGGCCCGGGCGATCCTGCGCGCGAACGGGGTCGAGCCCTATGAGCGGGAGGAGTGGATTTGAGTGCCTCCATCCTTGGCGCCACCTTTGACGCCGCCTTCGCCGCGCATGAGACCCGCGAGGACCGGCTGCTGGGCGGCCGGGTGCGGCTGCTCCAGCCGCTCAAGGGCTACCGCGCCGCGACCGATCCGGTGCTGCTGGCCGCCGCGGCGCCGGCGCGGCCCGGCGAGCGGGTGCTCGATCTGGGCTGCGGCGCCGGGGCGGCGGCGTTCTGCCTGGCGGCAAGGGTGCCGGGGCTGGAACTGCACGGGCTGGAGATCCAGCCCGCCTATCTGGCATTGGCGCAAGAAAATGCGCGGCTGAACGGCGTGGCGATCACGCTGCACGAGGGCGACGTGGCGGCGCCGCCCCGGGCGCTGCGCCAGCTTGCCTTCGACCAGGTGATGCTGAACCCGCCCTATCACGCCGGGACCGCCGTCGCCTCGCCGGTGGCCGGGCGCGATATGGCGCACCGGGAAGGGGCGGGCGAGGGCGGCGTCAGCCTCGGCGACTGGATCGCCGCGGCGCTGGCCCGGCTGAAGCCGAAGGGCTGGCTGAGCGTGATCCACCGGGCCGAGCGCGCGCCGGAGTTGCTGCGCCTGCTCGACGGCCCGGCCGGGGCCATCGCGCTGCTGCCGCTGGTGTCCAGGGCGGGGCGCGAGGCCGGGCGGGTGATCATCCGCGCCCGCAAGGGGGCAAAGGCGCCGTTCCGGCTGCTCTCTCCCCTTGTGCTCCACGCGGGCAGCGCACATGTTCGCGACGAGGACGATTTCTCGCCCGAGGCCGCCGCCATCCTCCGCGATGCGGCGGCGCTTGATTTCCCGGAAAGGACCACATGAAACCGATCCCGAACTCGATTGCCGCCCAGGCGGACGAACTGGCGGAATGGCGCCACGATTTTCACCGCCACCCGGAACTGGGCTACCAGGAGCACCGGACCGCCGCGAAGGTGGCCGAGCGGCTGGCCGCGCTCGGCTTCGACGGCATCGAGACCGGCATCGGCGGCACCGGGGTGATCGGCGTGCTGCACGGGCGGTCCGGGCCGGGTGGTGCTGCGATCATGCTGCGCGCCGACATGGACGCCCTGCCGATCGAGGAGGCGACCGGCGCGCCCCATGCCTCGACCAACCCGGGCACCATGCATGCCTGCGGCCATGACGGCCACACCACCATGCTGCTGGGCGCGGCGAAGTACCTGGCCGGGACGCGGAATTTCGACGGCACGGTCTATTTCTGCTTCCAGCCCGCCGAGGAGGGTGGGGCCGGGGCCAAGGCGATGCTCGACGACGGCCTGTTCCGGCGCTACCGCCCGCGCGCCGTCTACGGCATGCACAACTGGCCCGGCCTGGGCGTGGGCCAGTTCGCGGTCAAGGACGGGCCGGTGCTGGCGGCGGCGGGCGAGTTCACCATCACCATCACCGGGCGCGGCGGCCACGCTGCCGTTCCCCAGGACACCCGCGACCCGATCGTTGCCGGAGCGCATATGGTCACCGCCTTGCAGACCGTGGTCAGCCGGGTCGTCGACCCGCTGCAACCGGCGGTGCTGTCGGTGACCCGGTTCAGCGCCGGCTCGACCCACAACGTGATCCCCGACAAGGCGGAACTGATCGGCACCACGCGCTCGTTCGACGACGCCGTGCAGCGGCTGATCGACGCCGAGATGGACCGCATCTGCACCCAGACCGCGGCCGCTTTCGGGGTCGAGGTCGAGCTTACCCGCGGCCCCAACCCCTATCCGCCGACCCTCAACGACGCGGCGGAGGCCGATTTCACCGAGGCGGTGATGCGCGAGACCTTCGGCGACGCCAATGTGCATCGCGGCCACCCGCCGACCATGGCCGGCGAGGATTTCTCGTTCTTCGCCCGCGAGGTGCCGGGCTGCTATGTGCTGATCGGCAATGGCGACAGCGCGCCGCTGCACCACCCGGAATACGATTTCAACGACGAGGCGGCACCGCTCGGGGTCGCCTACTGGGCCCGGCTGGTCGAGAAAGCCCTGCCCGGACCGGCCGCCGCGGGGTGAGTCGCGGGGCTCCCGCTGTGGAAAAGCTGTGGGTAGCGGGGGCAAGCTCTTGGATTGAGGGAGAATCCAACTATATCGTGACAATGCGTTGAAACGCTGCTGTAATTCCCCTCTTAGGACTGCGATAAAGGAGGACTGCCCATGAGTGCGTCGTCTCACATCAGCCAGTTGCGCCAGAAGCACCAGGCTCTCTCGAAAAAGATCGTGGATGAACAGCAACGGCCCGGCAGCGACGATCTCCAGATCACGGCGATGAAACGACAAAAACTGCTCCTGAAGGAGGAAATCACCAAACTCGCCGCTCAGCAGTGAGGTTCAGGGCCGGCACAGCCGGCCCTTTTTGCTGGTGACCATCGTTCCGGCATAGAGCAATTTCCAGCCAAACGAATTCATTTGGCGACTCGGAAATTGCGGGAAACAGAGGGATAGAGCCTCGGGCCTGATTCCATCAGGTCGGACAAGGCTCTGGCGCCTGGGCGACCGGCCCGGGTTCAGCCCGGAATCAGGCAGCGTTGCGCCGCGCGGCGGCGGCGCGTAGATAATCCACGCACCAGCGCGCGAAATCCTGCTGATTGACGGCGCGCCCGAAGCTCGCCAGCGCAGCCGCGCCGCACGCCGCCGGGATTGCGACCCCGGTGCGCATTTCCACCAGCGCCCTTGCGTAGTCCTCATCGAACTCCGGATGGGGTTGGATCGAGATCGCGTCCGGCGCCTCCGGGTCGCCATAGGCCAGCATGGCGAACCTGCAGAACGGGCTCGCCGCCAGCACGGTGGCATCCTCGGGGATCGCCGTCACCTGGTCCTGATGCATGGCGTGGATGGCGAAGCGGTCCGGCCCCCCGTTCATCCAGCCCGGGCGGCGCACGACCTGGTAGTCATGGACCCCCGCACCCCAGCCCTTGGCGGATTTCACCGCCCGGCCGCCCAGCGCCTCGGCCAGGAGCTGGTGGCCGAAACAGACCCCGACGATCGGCCGCCCGGCGGCGCGGGCGGCGCGCAGGAACGCCTTCAGCGGCTCGATCCAGGGCAGGTCGTCATAGACCCCGTGCTTCGAGCCGGTGATCAGCCAGGCATCGCATTCGGTCGGGCTGGCCGGAATCTCGCCATCGTGGGCGGCATAGGCGCGAAAGGAGAGCCCGGGGCCGGCCGGGCTGAGCCAGGCCTCGAACATCGGCGCGTATTCGCCGTGGCGCTGGACCAGCGCCTCGGGCACGTCCCCGGTCTGCAGAATGCCGATCAGCATGAGCGTCTTTCGTTGGGGTTGCAGGTAGCGGCACAACATAGGAGGGTTTTCGGGCCGCCGGAAGGGGTCAGGGCGCCGGGATGCGCAGGCGGACGAAAAGGCCGAGATGGTCGGAACCGGGCAGGTCCAGGGTCTCGACCGACACGACGCCGATGTCGCCGGACAGCAGGATCTGGTCGATCTGGTGGCCCCAGGGCTCGGGCAGCGGCCCGAGCGGGGTTCGGTAGCGGCCCTTCCAGGTGACCCGGTAGCCGCCGAGGACATCGGTGCCGGTGACCTCGGCGGCGCGCGCCACCACCCAGGACCAGGGTGCTGCGTTGAAGTCGCCGGCGACGATCAGCGGGTGCCCCAGTTTTTCCGCCATCGGGCCGAGCGCCTCGGCCTGGACCTGGTGCAGCCGTTCGAACGGGCGCGAGAAATGGGCGCCGATCAGGCCCAGCGTGGTGCCTCCGCCGAGATCGGCGAGTGCGGCGGCGCCGGTCGGAGCGACCGTGTTGTTGAGATAGAGCTCGCCGTCGCTGAGCGGGTATTTCGACCAGATCGCGGTGCGCAGCGCCTCGCCGGGGCCGGAGCTGACCAGCCGGTAGGGGTAGGTCGCGCGCAACCCGCCGGCCCCCTCGACCACCGCGCGGGTGGTCTCCGAGGTGATCAGGATATCGGCATCGATGGCCCGCAGCATCGCGGCCAAGGCGTCCGGTTGCGGATTCCGGTCCCGGAGATTGGCGTAGAGCAGCGTCAGCGATCGCCCCTCCCCGGGCCGCTCGGCCGGGTCGAAGAACGGGCCGAGGCCGGCCGCCGCGATCAGTGTGGTCAACATGGCGAGCCCGGCGCTGCGGCGCAGCCTGGCGAGGCCCAGGACCATGCCCAGCACGCCCGCCAGCACCGCCAGGTGCAGGCGGAAGTTGGCGATGGCCTCGAGGGCGGGGTCCCAACGCCCGGCATAGCCTGCCAGCGTCAGGACAAAGAGCCCGGCTGCCGCGCCGAATGCCAGGGTCGCCAGTGTTCGCTGCATCGCATATCCTCGTCGTGGCTTTCGAGCCTAGGCACCGGATATGGCGCAAAAATGTCGCCCGGCCTTGCACCGCGCTGGAATGCAAAAGGCCGGCCCGCAGGCCGGCCTTGGAAATCTTCGATGCCGGGGCGGATCAGATGAAGTACTGACCGCCATTGGCCGTGATCGTCGAGCCGGTGACGAAGCCGGCATCGTCCGCGGCCAGGAACACCACGCAGCGGGCGATCTCGTCGGCCGCGCCCAGGCGGCCGACCGGGATCTGGGCGATGATCGACTCGCGGACCTTCTCCGGCACCGCCATCACCATGTCGGTGGCGATATAGCCGGGGCAGATCGCGTTCACGGTGATGCCCTTCTTGGCGCCTTCCTGGGCCAGCGCCTTGGTGAAGCCCAGATCACCGGCCTTGGCGGCCGAGTAGTTCACCTGGGCGAACTGGCCCTTCTGGCCGTTGATCGAGCTGATATTGACGATCCGGCCGAAACCGCGCTCGCGCATGCCGTTCCATAGCGGATGGGTCATGTTGAAGACGCCGTTCAGGTTGGTGTCGACCACCGCCGACCACTGCTCGCGCGTCATTCTGTGGAACGGCGCGTCGCGGGTGATGCCGGCATTGTTGACCAGCACCTCGATGGGCCCGAGATCGGCCTCGACACCGGCGATGCCCTCGACGCAGGAGTCGTAGTCGGCGACCGACCACTTGTAGACCGGGATGCCGGTCTCGGCCTTGAAGGCGGCGGCGGCCTCGTCATTGCTGGCGTAGTTGGCGCCGACCGTGTAGCCGGCCGCCTTCAGCGCCCTGGAGATCGCCGCGCCGATGCCGCGCGTGCCTCCGGTGACCAGTGCAACCCGTGCCATGTGTTTCTCCTTTGCATTCAAGGGAGGCGGATGCGTTCGCCCCTACTCAACCGCGCTCGACGCACATCGCCACGCCCATGCCGCCGCCGATGCAGAGCGTGGCCAGGCCCTTCCTGGCGTCGCGGCGCTTCATCTCGTGGAGCAGGGTGTTCAGGATACGGCAGCCCGAGGCCCCGATCGGGTGGCCGATGGCGATGGCGCCACCATTGACATTGACGATCGCCGGGTCCCAGCCCATGTCCTTGTTGACCGCGCAGGCCTGGGCCGCGAAGGCCTCGTTGGCCTCGACCAGGTCGAGGTCCTCGACCGTCCAGCCCGCCTTCTCCAGCGCCTTGCGCGAAGCCGGGATCGGGCCGGTGCCCATGATTGCCGGGTCGACGCCGACGGTGGCGTAGCTGACGATGCGGGCCAAGGGCTCGATGCCGCGGCGCTCGGCCTCGTCGGCGGTCATCAGCAGGGTCACCGCCGCGCCGTCGTTGATGCCGCTGGCGTTGGCGGCAGTCACCGTGCCCTCGCGGTCGAAGGCCGGGCGCAGCTTGGCCATGTTCTCGATGGTGGCGCCGTGGCGGATGTACTCGTCGTGCTCGACCACGGTCTCGCCCTTGCGGGATTTTACCGTGACCGGGGCGATCTCGGCGGCGAACCGGCCCGCCTTCTGCGCCGCCTCGGCCTTGTTCTGGCTCGCCAGCGCGAAGGCGTCCTGCTCGTCGCGGCCGAGCTGCCATTGACGCGCGACATTCTCGGCGGTGACGCCCATGTGGTATCCGTTGATGGCGTCCCAGAGGCCGTCCTTGATCATCGAGTCGATGAACTTCAGGTCGCCCATCTTCTGTCCGGCGCGCAGATGCGCCACATGGGGGCTGAGCGACATGCTCTCCTGGCCGCCGGCGATGACGATGGCGGCGTCGCCGAGCTGGATGTGCTGGGCGCCGATGGCGACCGCGCGCAGGCCCGAGCCGCAGACCTGGTTGAGGCCCCAGGCGGCGCTCTCGACCGGCAGGCCGGCGGCGATATGCGCCTGGCGGGCCGGGTTCATGCCCTGGCCGGCGGTCAGCACCTGGCCGAGGATGGTCTCCGAGATATCCGTCGCATCGACCCCGGCGCGCGCCAGCGCGGCCTTGATGGCGACCACGCCAAGCTCGTGCGCGGGCGTTTTGGCGAAGGCTCCATTGAAGCTGCCGACGGCTGTGCGCGCTGCCGAGGCGATGACGATGTTGGTCATGGGGGGTGTCCTTTCTCCCTTGGGACGCGGCGCGAAGGCCGGAAAACTTTCGCTTGTTGTCTCACGCTACAGGTGGTTCTGCAATGCGATAATTGCTGCGCCGCAACAACCGTTCCTTCTGGCATCCCCGGCGCTTGGCTGGTGCGGAACGGTGCTTCGCAACTGCAAAATTCCGATTGCACTGCGGCACCGCGAGTGCAAGATAATAGTGCGTCCTCCCGCCGGAGGATGCCGGATGACAGGGAGGAGAGGCCGTGGTGGAGGGCGACAACGACAACAGCAAAGCCGAGACACCCGAGAAGATTGTCATCAAGAAATATGCCAATCGCCGGCTCTACAACACGGCGAAGAGCAGCTATGTCACGCTCGACGACCTGTCCAAGATGGTGCGCGCCGGGCAGGATTTCGCGGTCTACGACGCCAAGAGCGGCGACGACATCACCCGCTCGGTGCTGACCCAGATCATCTTCGAGGAGGAGGCCAAGGGGCAGAGCATGCTGCCGACCAACTTCCTGCGTCAGATCATCAGCCTCTATGGCGATACGTTGCAGGGGGTGGTGCCGAGCTATCTGGAAGCCTCGATGGAGACCTTCGCCCAGAACCAGGAGCGCATGCGCCAGGCCTTCAGCGGCAATCGGCCGGCGGGGGATTTCGAGTCCATGGCGCGCGGCAACATGGAATGGTTCGAGCAGGCGATGCGGGTGTTCTCGCCTATCGGGGCTGCGGCGGGCGGTGTTGCGGCGGGCGGGACCAAGCCCGCCGCGCGCCCGGCCGAGCCGGAGCCGCCGCGCGCCGACAAGCCGGCGCCCGATCTGAGCCAGGATCTCGAACAGTTGCAGCGCCAGCTCGGCGAGATGCAGGCGCAACTCGAACGCCTGACCCGCGGCAAGGGGTGACGGCGCAGGGATGCGAGATTGGAATTCACGAAGGTCGAATAGGGGGGAACATGGCGCAAATTGGTGATTTCTACCTAGCCGCAATTATTCACGAGCGCCGCATGATTTGAGCGAGGCGAGCGACATCGGCCGGGTTGACGGCGGTGTTTCGAGACGGGTTTTCAGAACGGGGTTGGAGGTTGACGTTCGGGGCTCTTGCGGCGGCACATGCCGCCAGGATCAGGGGCCTTGGGCGGCGATGCAGCCTGTCATCGCGACGAGGGCTTTCTGATATGGATAGGCCGAGGGCAGGGCGATCTTGACGCGGGACTTGAGCTCTTCGATGCGCACGGCGATCTTGAGGAATGAGGAGGATCAGAAAAGCGTCCAGTGGACGGTTTTCCCGACGAATGCGGCGGATGGTCTCGAACGTTGCCTTTCGCCAGAGGGATTTCCGGGGAGCGGCCTGGCGAAGCTGATGCAACAGCCAATAGGCGCCGGTGTGGAGAAAGAGGCGGAACTGGTTGGCCTCCCAGCGGT
>Ga0209988_10000835_pt1 | contig 19643 bp, 16 predicted proteins | sample N075metaG_FD_183115 | JGI IMG/M metagenome (GOLD analysis project Ga0209988, IMG submission 183115) | Deep subsurface microbial communities from Kermadec Trench to uncover new lineages of life (NeLLi) - N075 metaG (SPAdes) (version 2) | ecosystem: Environmental > Aquatic > Marine > Ocean trench... | reverse complement strand
CACAGACACAGCCGTCGGGCTGACGGCGACTTTGGAGATAAGGAGATTGCCATGAAACGGGTGGTCGTCACCGGCATGGGGATCGTCTCCTCGATCGGCAACAACACGCGCGAAGTGCTTGCCAGCCTCCGCGAGGCGCGGTCTGGCATCGTCTTCGCCGACGACTATGCGGAACTCGGATTTCGCTGTCAGGTGCATGGCGCGCCGACACCCGATCCGGCCGAAGCGCTGGAGCGGCGGACGAAGCGCTTTATGGGGCGTGGGGCGGCATGGAATTTTATCGCCATGACACAGGCCATCCAGGACGCCGGTCTGGAGGCCGACGAGGTCTCCGATCCGCGCACCGGCATGATTATGGGGTCCGGTGGCCCCTCGACCCGAACCATCGTCGAAGCGGCCGACATCACCCGCAAAAAGGGGCCAAAACGGATCGGACCGTTCGCCGTTCCCAAGGCAATGTCGTCGACAAATTCGGCGACGCTGGCGACGCCGTTTCACATCAAGGGCGTGAATTATTCGATATCATCGGCCTGTGCCACATCCAACCATTGCATCGGCAACGCCTATGAGATCATCCAGATCGGCAAGCAGGACGTCATCTTCGCCGGCGGCGGCGAGGATCTGGATTGGACCCTGTCCAACATGTTCGACGCCATGGGCGCCCTGTCGGCCAGTTTTAACGCCACGCCGCAGACCGCCTCGCGGGCCTATGACGCCGACCGGGACGGATTCATCATCGCCGGAGGCGCCGGCGTCCTGGTGCTTGAAGAACTGGAGCACGCCAAGGCGCGCGGCGCCAAAATCTATGGCGAGATCACCGGCTATGGTGCGACCTCGGACGGCTACGACATGGTGCAGCCATCGGGCGAGGGGGCGGTCCGGTGCATGAAAATGGCGATGGCGACGGTCAACGAGCCGATCGACTACATCAACCCGCATGCGACATCGACGCCGGTCGGCGATCTGAAGGAAATCGAGGCGATCCGCGAGGTCTTCGGTTCGGGTGAGAAATGTCCGCCGATTTCGGCGACGAAATCGCTGACCGGTCATTCGATGGGCGCCACCGGTGTGCAGGAATCGATCTATTCGCTGTTGATGATGAACAACGGATTCATCTGCAAAAGCGCCAATATTGAAACTTTGGATCCGCAGTTTGCGGACATGCCGATCGTGCTGGAACGGCGCGACAATGTCGAAGTCAATACGGTGCTGAGCAATTCCTTCGGATTTGGCGGCACCAATGCCGCGCTGGTGTTCCAGCGCCTTGGCGCGTGACCGGGCCGAGGCGATGAGCGATTTGATGAAGGGCAAACGGGGCCTGGTCATTGGGGTTGCAAATGATCATTCGGTCGCTTGGGGAATTGCCAAGGCGCTCGCCGGCGAGGGCGCGGAACTGGCCTTTACCTATCAGGGGGAGGCGTTCGGCCGGCGCGTCGAGCCGCTGGCAAAGTCGCTTGGCTCCGACCATATTTATCCCTGTGACGTTGAGGATGCACAATCGGTTAGCGCCGTTTTTGACGGATTAAAGCGTCGCTGGGGCGGGCTCGATTTTCTCGTTCACGCCGTGGCATTTTCCGACCGATCCGAATTGAAGGGCCGTTACGTCGATACGTCGCGTGAAAATTTCATCCGCACAATGGTCATTTCCTGCTTCTCCTTCACGGAAGTCGCGCGCCTGGCCGCGCCGCTCATGAAGGATGGCGGGGCGATGCTGACACTGACCTTTGCCGGAGCGGTGCGGGTCATGCCGAACTACAATGTCATGGGCATCGCCAAGGCGGGGCTGGAAGCGTCGGTGCGATACCTCGCCGCCGATTTCGGTGATCAGAACATCCGCGTCAACGCCATATCCGCCGGGCCGATGCGCACGCTTGCCGGCGCTGGAATTACCGATGCACGGATGATGTTCAACTATCAGCGGCACAATTCACCGCTTGGGCGGTCCGTGACGATCGAGGATGTCGGCGGCGCCGCAATCTACCTTCTCAGCGATCTGTCGCGGCTGGTGACGGGGGAAATCCATTATGTCGATGCCGGCTACAACATCGCTTTCATGCCGCGCCTGCAGACGCTGAAACGCTTGGACGAGAGCGAAGAGCAGGAAGCGGCGGAATAGAGCCGCGGCGTAGTTTGTCATGTCAATCCGGCAATTGGAGCACTTTTGACGAACTCGTGGTCATTTGACCGGGTATTCGCAATTGCCAAATTTGCATTTCGCTAACCGAAATTTTACGCCATCGGGTTCATTTGGTCCGGATAAACACCGGGACTGCGTCATGAACTTGTTCAAGTACCACGGCAGCGGCTTAATCGCCGGTGCTATCGTCCTTGGCCCGATAGTGTGGCTTTGCCTCTATTTGGCGGCTCGCATGGTGGCCGGCGGCGCTGATTCGGATGCCAGCGGAACGGCTTCCGCGCTTCCGCAATTCGGCTTTTATGCCGGCCTTTTCAGCGCGCTCGTCATCTGGGGATACGGCTTTGTTGTGTTTTTCAGGAATTCCGCAGCAGACAAGACCAAAGAGCAATCGTTGCAGGTTGAACGGGATCCCTTATCGGCCCTTATCGACCGCAAGACGTTTTTAACCCGGCTCGACGATGCGGTCGCTGTCGCTGAATTGGCCGACAGCCAGCTTGCCGTCCTCGCCATCGATCTCAGCCGGTTCAAATCGGTGAATGACGTCTGGGGTCATGCAGCAGGCGATGCGGTGTTGCGGGAATCGGTTTTCCGGATCCGGGCGCTGGTGGGATCCGATACGATGGTGGGGCGGATGTCGGGCGACGAATTTGCCGTCATGATCGACAATGAAGTCAATCCCCGTTCCCTCAAACATCTGGCGCAACGCATCATCGAAGAGCTGAGCGAGCCGTTCGAAATCAACGACACAGCGGTCTCTTTGGGCGCCAGCGTCGGCGTGGCGCTCTATCCCGTCAATGCCGATACCGGCGAGACGCTGTTCCGCGGCGCCGACCTGGCGCTCAACAAGGCCAAGGCCGATGGGGCGCAGATGCACCGCTTCTTCGATACGGAAATGGAGAAGCACCTGTCGCGGCGCAGCGCACTGGAACGCGATCTGCGGCTGGCGCTGGAACGGGATGAATTCGTCGTTTTCTATCAGCCGCAAATGGACCTGAAGAGCGGAACAATTTGCGGCTATGAAGCGCTGATCCGCTGGGAGCGGCCAGGCGAAGGACTGGTCCCGCCGATGGACTTCATTCCCGTTGCCGAAGAAACCGGCCTTATCAACCAATTGGGCGAGTGGATCCTGCGCAAGGCGTGCCAGGATGGAGCCAACTGGATCGGTTCGGGCATCATCGCGGTGAATTTTTCGGCCGAGCAATTTCGTTTTCCAGGCGTCGATGAGATGATCCGTGAGGTGCTTGAGGAAACCGGGCTTGATCCGCAACGGCTGGAAATCGAAATCACCGAAAGCCTGTTCCTCAACCATTCCCCTGAGATCATGGCGACGCTGCGGCGCATCAAGGCGCTCGGCGTGCGCATCGCCATGGACGATTTCGGCACCGGCTATTCCAGCCTCAGTTATCTGACGCGCTTTCCCTTCGACAAGATCAAGATCGACCGCAGCTTTGTCCGGCAATTATCCGACGATCCGCAGATCGCAGCGATCATCTCCTCAATCGTCAGCCTGGGCCGCAGCCTGAGCGTCGATATCACCGCCGAGGGCGTCGAAACCAACGAACAGGTCGTTTTGTTGCAGGCCGCCGGTTGCAGTATCGTTCAGGGTTTCCTGTTCGGCGCGCCGCAACGGGCCAACATCGCCACGCCGGTGGATAAAAGTCCGCCGGAGGAAAATCGCCCGCCGGAGGAAGATTGCCCGCCAGGGGAAACCGGGGCGCTCGACGACGATGGCGAAGATCGCGTTGAAGGCAACGACGGCGATGATGGCGATGGTGGCAGCGTTACCGATGGAACCGTCGATGGCGAAATCGATGATGGCGATGATGGCGATGATGGCAGCGTTACCGATGGAACCGTCGATGGCGAAATCGACGACGACATGAAAAAGGCCGTCGCCTGATCCCAAAGCACGATCAGGCATTCCAGATCTTCTGCTGTATTTCTCATTCAGATCAAATTCTAGAAAGCTGATTCAGGGAACTCTAATGCGCCTTTGCTAGAGATTGGCCGCGAAAGTTCAAAAGGCGGCCGGTATCTTGCGTTCAGTTGGAAAACGAATATTTGCCTTGGTTTCTGGCATGGTGGTCTGCGCCTGCCTTTTGGGTGGGCTTTTTTACATCGGGCAGTCCAGTATCCGCGCTATGCTGATTCGCGATGCCAGCGCCAAAGCCCTTGCCTGGTATCAATACAGCATCGAGAACCGAGCCGATGCTCTGATCGCTCTCAGCCGCGATTCTTCGAAAATTGCACCGAACTCCCTCAGAACGGCCGGGATCGACGCACTGGTTCTGATCGATGGCGACAACAATGTTGTGCCGGCTGCGGGAACGGACCAGGCCGCGGTCACCGATTTCAACGCAACAACGGCAGCAATCCGCGAACATCAAGATCTGGCAATGCTGGAGATCCCGGCCGGGGCCTATGCAACCGGCAATGTCGGACTGATCACAAAAAGCAGCTTCAGTACCTGGATCGCCTTTCCAGCTTCGCCAGATGGTTCCGTCAGGCTGGCCGCGCGCTTCGTTCAATCCCAATCCGCCTCGGAACTGGCGTTCCGCTTCCGGCGGGAGTTCCTCTATTCCGGCGGGGTTGCCGCCGTAACGTTTTTCGCTTTCATGGGTGGCTTTACCTATCGGGCGCGGCAGATCGAGGAGGACGAAGACGACCTGCGCTTCCTCGCCCTGCACGACGAACTGACGGGACTTCCAAATCGAAAGCAGTTTGAGGACAGGCTGAAGGAGGCGGTCGCCGATGCCATCCGGTATTCGCGCAAATGCGCCTTGCTGACCATCGACCTGGACGGGTTCAAATCCATCAATGACACGCTCGGCCATCCGATCGGCGACGGCCTGCTGCGCGCCGCGGCCAATCGCCTGAAAGGTTCGGTGCGCGGCGATGATCTGCTGGCCCGTTTATCGGGCGATGAATTCGCAATCCTTGTTCCGGTGGTCGAGGACACAGCGGCACTGAAGCCATTTGCCGATCGTATCCTGGATCTGTTAGCGACTTCCTTCCGTATCGACGGGCACGAAATCCTGATTAGCGGATCGATGGGCATCGCGGTTGCCCCCGACAATGGCGATACCGCCGACCAATTGGTGCGCAATGCCGATTTCGCCCTCTACCGCGCCAAGAGTGACGGCCGGCGGGCCTGGCGGTTCTTCGACCCGAAAATGGCCGAAGCCCTGAAAAGCCGCAGAACGCTGGAAGACGGGCTGCGCTTTGCTCTGGAGAACGATCTCTTTACGCTGCTTTACCAGCCGCAATACGACTTGATCTCGAATCAGATCACCGGCTATGAGGCCCTGCTGCGCTGGCGTCTTCCCGGCAAGGGCCTGGTGCCGACATCGATGTTTTTGTCGATCGCGGAAGAGACCGGCCTGATCATACCGATGGGAGAATGGGTGATCCGACAGGTAGCGCGTGACAGCGCGGTGTTGCCTCCCGAGGCTCGGATCGCCATCAATCTTTCCGCCGCGCAATTGAAACGTCAGGGCATTGAAAAATTCCTCGCAGACACCTTCAGCGCCTACAATGTCGATCCAAAGCGCATCGATATTGAAGTCAATGAAAGCCTTCTCGGCCGCAACGAAGACGATGCCTTCTGCCGTCTGGAGACCATCCGCGAAATCGGCATTTCAATCGTCATGGACAATTTCGGTGTCGGAACATCGAGTCTTGGCCTGTTGTCGCGCTATCCGTTCGACAAGATCAAGGTCGACCGGTCGTTCATGAGCGGAATTGACGGCAATGAGAAGAAGCGGGCCGTGGTCGCGGCGATTTGCAGCCTCGGCCGGTCGCTGGGCATGCAGGTCGCCGGCGAGGGGGTGGAATCGCGCGAGCATGCCGATATTCTGCGCGAGGCCGGATGCAGTCAGGCGCAGGGCTTTTATTTCGGTCACCCGGAAAGCCTGGACGTGCTGTTCAAGCAGCGACGGAACGAAGAAGCGCCGATCACACTCGCCAATATCGCGTGAAGCGATCTGGCGAAAAAAAACAGGGCGCCACAGCGCCCCGTTCGCTTGTTCCATTGCCCTTGCGGGATCAGGCGGCCTTGCCTTCGAGCAGCTTACCGGTCTCCTGATCGACAACCTTCATCGACAGGCGAACCTTGCCGCGATCGTCGAAACCGACGAGCTTGACGTAAACCTGCTCGCCTTCCTTGACGACGTCAGTGACCTTTTCCGGCCGGCCCTGGTTAAGCTGCGAGATATGCACCAGACCGTCCTTGGAACCGAAGAAATTCACAAAAGCGCCGAAATCGACAACCTTGACAACGGTGCCCCGGTAGATGTGACCGACTTCGGGATCATCGGTGATGCCGCGAATCCACTTGATCGCGGCATTGATCGATTCCGCATCGGCTGAGGCTATCTTGATCGTGCCGTCATCTTCGATGTTGATCTTGGCGCCGGTCTTTTCGACGATTTCGCGGATGATCTTGCCGCCGGTGCCGATGACCTCGCGGATCTTGTCGACGGGAATGTTCAAGACCTCGATGCGCGGCGCATGTTCACCGATCTCGTCGCGGGCCTCGCCGAGCGCCTTGGCCATTTCGCCCAGGATGTGCAAGCGGCCGTCCTTGGCCTGGTCCAGCGCGACCTGCATGATCTCCTCGGTGATCCCGGTGATCTTGATGTCCATCTGCAGGGAGGTGATGCCGTCGGCGGTGCCGGCGACCTTGAAATCCATATCGCCGAGATGATCCTCGTCGCCAAGAATGTCGGACAGAACCGCATACCGGTCGGCTTCCTTGATCAGGCCCATGGCGATGCCGGCGACCGGCTTCTTGATCGGGATGCCGGCATCCATCATCGCCAGCGACGAACCGCAGACGGTCGCCATCGAAGAGGAGCCGTTCGATTCGGTAATTTCGGAGACGATGCGCACGGTATAGGGGAATTCCTCCCGGCCCGGCAGAACCGCCCGCAGAGCGCGCCAGGCCAGCTTGCCGTGGCCGACCTCACGCCGGCTGGTAAAACCGACACGGCCGGTTTCGCCGACCGAATAGGGCGGGAAGTTGTAGTGCAGGAGGAAATGCTCCTTGTAGGTTCCCTCCAGCGCGTCGATGAATTGTTCGTCCTCGCCGGTGCCGAGAGTCACCACAACAATGGCCTGGGTTTCACCGCGGGTGAACAGCGCCGAGCCATGGGTTCGCGGCAATATGCCGACCTCGGAGACGATCGGGCGAACCGTTTTCAGATCCCGGCCATCAATGCGCTTGCCCGTGTCCAGAATGCTGCCGCGGACAATATCCTTTTCCGTTGCCTTGAAAACGCCGCCGACATCGGATGCGGTCGGTGCGGTTTCATCTTCCGGATCAACAAGCTCGGCGATCGCTGCATCCTTGCAGGTCGCGATCTTTTCCTGGCGCTCCTTCTTGTCGGCGATCTGGTAAGCCTCGCCCAGACCGGCCCGGACGATCGCGTCCACCTTCGCGGCAAGGTCGGAGGTATCCTCCACCTCGACGTCGCGCGGCTCCTTGGCGCATTTTTCGGCCAGCTTGATGATCGCCCCGATTACCGGCTGGAACCCGCTGTGACCAAACATGACAGCGCCGAGCATGACCTCCTCGGGCAGTTCCTTGGCCTCCGATTCCACCATCAGTACCGCGTCCGCGGTACCGGCGACGACAAGATCGAGCGCGCTTTGCGACATATCGTCGAGCACCGGGTTGAGAACGTATTGGCCATCGATATAACCGACGCGGGCACCGCCGATGGGGCCAAGGAACGGGATTCCGGAAATGGTCAGCGCCGCGGAAACGGCAATCATCGCGACAATATCGGGATCGTTCTCCAGATCATGGGACATGACCGTCGCGATGATCTGGGTTTCGTTCTTGAAACCTTTGGCGAAAAGCGGCCGGATCGGGCGGTCGATCAGACGGCAGACCAGCGTTTCCTTTTCGCCCGGCCGGCCTTCACGCTTGAAAAAGCCACCCGGGATCTTGCCGGCGGCGTAGGTCTTTTCCTGATAATTGACGGTCAGGGGAAAAAAATCGAGGCCCAGCTTGGGCTGGCGGTCGGCCACAGCCGTCGCCAAAACCGTCGTCTCGCCATAGGTCACAAGAACGGCGCCGTCAGCCTGGCGGGCGATCTTGCCGCTCTCCAGGGTCAGCGTGCGGCCGCCCCATTCCATTTCCACTTTATGATGATCAAACATGACATTCCTTTCTGTCGATGACAAAAAACACGACAGGCCATGGGCAAGATGACAGGAGGCTCTTCTTCCCAGCGCTTAAGCTAGCGGGAGAGCATCCGGCGATCCTGCCATGGCGAGCCTTGCTTTCGAATTCCAGCGCAACCGGACCGTTCCGTCGCGCAATCACGGCCGCCTTTAGCGGCGCAGTCCAAGACGCGTGATCAGCGTCTGATAACGCTCCTGGTTGCAGGTCTTGACATAGTCCAGCAACCGGCGGCGTTGGGAAACGAGCTTCAGAAGCCCGCGGCGGGAATGGTTGTCCTTGCCGTGGATCTTGAAATGCTCGGTAAGATTGGCAATGCGTTCCGATAAGATCGCGACCTGGACTTCCGGCGAACCCGTGTCGCCGTCCTTGGTCGCATATTCCTTGATAAGTTCCTGCTTACGCTCAGCTGTAATCGACATCGATTATCCTCTTGTCGTTCGTGCCGGCCACCCACGGGTCGCCGGAGAGATTGAAAACTCGTCGGGGGTTGAATGCACCCTTTACAACCTCACCCAGCGCGACCGGAACATCTCCAGAAACCGCGTAGGCGGGGCCGGTTATGACGGGCGCATCCCGTCCTTTCAGGAATAGCGCCTGTCCTCGTCTGAGGCGTGCCGCATCCTGTTCGCTCACAGCCAGCGCCGGGATGTCGTCCAGCGCGGTTATGACCGGCTTCAGGGCCTCCATCAGACTGTCATGTCCTGAAGCGGGGGCGTTATGGCTCATCTGCGCGAGCAATTCCAGCGAAATCATGTCGCCATCGCCAAATGGGCCGACCGAGAGGCGACGCAACGCCACGACGTGGCCATACGTTCCAAGCATTCGGCCCATATCGCGGGCCAGGGCGCGGACATAGGTTCCCTTGCCACATTCGGCGACAAACACTGCGGTATCGGCATCCGGGCGATCGGCAAGCTCAAGCCGGTGAACAACGATCTGGCGTGCATCAAGGGTTACCGGATCGCCGCTGCGGGCCAGATCGTAGGCCCGTTCGCCGGCGACCTTGACGGCGGAATAGGCCGGCGGCACCTGCATGATCGTACCGGTGAAGTGCGCCAGAAGGGCGGTAATTTCGGCGGCATCAGGGCGCCGGTCGGAGGTGGCGGTGACTTTGCCTTCGCTATCGTCGGTCTCCCTCTCCTCGCCCCAGCGCACGGAAAAGCGGTAAATTTTGCGGCCATTCATGACATAGGAAACCGTCTTGGTCGCTTCGCCGAGCGCAATCGGCAGGCAGCCGGAAGCGAGCGGATCGAGCGTGCCGGCGTGACCGGCCTTTTGTGCGTTGAAGGCACGCTTGACCCGGGCGACGGCCTGGGTCGATGTCATCGTGGGCGGCTTGTCGAGGACAATCCATCCGTGGACCTTGCGACCTTTGTTCCGGCCGCGAACCATCAGCGCCCGTCCTCATCCGAGCCGCCAGCGGGGGCACCATCGGGGTCAACCGGCAAATCGCGGGCGACACGGGACGAACGCAGCAGGGTATCGATGCGGCTGTCGTCGTCAAAGCGCGTGTCGAGCTGGAATTTCAGGTCGGGTATGTTTCTCATCTGCCGCAGGGCCGGTGCGATTCTGCCGCGCAGGAAACGGGTGTTGCGGTTGAGCGCCGTGGCGATAAGCGCCGGGTCGGTGTGGCCGAGTGGCGCGACCAGCGCCGTGGCGTGACGCAGATCGGCCGAAATGCGGACCTCGGCGATGGAGACGATCACGCCGTCAAGATCGGGATCGCTGACCTCATTGCGGCTGAGCACATCCGCCAGCGCATGGCGGACCAGCTCGCCAACGCGGAGCTGGCGCTGGGAGGGTTCGCCGGCGGCTTGGTTCTTGAAACGGGACATTTGTGACAAGGAGCGTTGGGTTACGGACAATTTACAGGGTCCGGGCGATTTCCTCGACCTGGTAGCACTCGATGATATCGCCCTTGCGCATATCTTCGTAATTCTCAAAGGCCATGCCACATTCCTGACCGGAAGTGACTTCCCTGACCTCGTCCTTGAAGCGCTTGAGCGTCGACAGTTTTCCTTCATGAACAACGACATTGTCGCGGATCAGACGGACACCGGCACCACGTTCCACCTTGCCCTCGGTGATCAGGCAGCCGGCAACCTTGCCGACCTTGGAGATGTTGAACACCTCCAGAATTTCGGCATTGCCGAGGAAGGTCTCGCGGCGCTCGGGCGATAACAGGCCGGACATCGCCGCCTTCACGTCGTCGATCAGATCATAAATGATGTTGTAATAGCGGATCTCAATTCCCGCCGCTCCGGCCGCGTCGCGCGCCAGTTTGTTGGCACGGACATTGAAGCCGATGATCGCCGCCTGCGAGGCTTCCGCCAGGCTGACGTCGGATTCGGTGATGCCGCCAACGCCGGAATGAATGATCCGGGCGGCGACCTCTTCCGTGCCGAGTTTTTCCAAAGCGCCTGCAATGGCTTCGACGGAGCCATGCACGTCGCCCTTGATCAACAGCATGAATTCCCGGCAACCCTCGCTTTGCAGCCGGTTCATCATCTCCTCCAGCGAGCCGCGTGCGCCGGACCGCTTGGCGGCCGACCGTTCGCGCTTGATATGCTGACGGTATTCGGTGATCTGGCGGGCGCGCGCTTCCGATTCAACGACGGCCATGCGATCGCCGGCATCGGGCGTCCCCTGGAAACCGAGTATCCCGACCGGGAACGAGGGGCCGGCCTCATCGACCGGATCGCCCTTATCATTGATCAGGGCGCGCACCTTGCCCCATTCGCTGCCGGCAACAACAATGTCACCGATATGCAGCGTGCCGCGCTGGACCAGCACGGTTGCGACCGAACCGCGGCCGCGCTCCAGTTGCGCCTCGATGACCGTGCCTTCGGCGGCGCAATCGGGATTGGCTTTCAAATCGAGCAATTCGGCCTGCAGGACGATCGCCTCCAGAAGCTTGTCCAGATTGGTTTTTTCCGTCGCCGAGACCTCAACCTCCAGCGTGTCGCCGGACATCGATTCGGTGATCACCTCGTGCTGCAACAGGTCCGTCCTGACCCGGTTGGGATCGGCGTCGTGCTTGTCGATCTTGTTGATGGCGACAATCAGCGGCACTTTGGCCGCCTTGGCGTGGTTGATCGCCTCGATTGTCTGCGGCATGACGCCGTCATCGGCGGCGACGACGAGCACGACAATGTCGGTCGCCTGCGCGCCACGCGCCCGCATGGCGGTAAAAGCGGCGTGACCCGGCGTGTCGATGAAAGTGATTTTCCGTCCGTCCTGCTCTACCTGATAGGCGCCGATATGCTGGGTGATGCCGCCGAATTCACTTTCCACCACCTTGGTCTGGCGGATGGCATCGAGCAGCGATGTCTTGCCGTGATCGACGTGACCCATGATTGTGACAACGGGCGAGCGTGGCTTCCGGTCGGCTTCGGCGTCCGGCTCGGCGAACAATCCTTCCTCGACATCGGAGGCGGCGACGCGGCGCACGGTATGGCCCAATTCCTCGGCGACGAGTTGGGCGGTGTCGGCATCCAGAATATCGTCGATCTTGACCATCGTGCCTTGTTTCATAAGAAGTCGAATGACATCGACGGACCGCTCGGCCATGCGGTTGGCGAGTTCCTGGACCGAAATCGCTTCCGGAATCGTGACCCCGCGAACGATCTTCTCCGTCGAGGGCGTAAAGCCCGACGACTGACGCTTTTCCTTTTCGCGGCGCCGGCGCACCGATGCCAGCGATCGCTCACGCACGTCCTCAAGCGCATTGGTGACCGTCAGGCGGCCACGGCGGCGTTCGTGTCCGGCGTGGCGCGCCGGTTTCGGCTCCTGCCGTTTCGGGCGATTGACGGCGCGAATGGATCTTGCGCCTTCATCGACCGGCGGCGCTGCCGCCTCGGCATCGCCAAACCTGCGCTGGGCCTCATCCTCGGCCTGCTTGCGGGCGGCCTCCTCGGCCTGCTTGCGGGTTTCCTCCTCAGTCTGCCTGGCAGCGGCTTCCTCGCGCTCACGGGCCAGCCGGACTTCATCCTCGGCGTGGCGCTGCGCCTCCTCATCGGCATGTCGGCGGTCTTCGGCCTCGCGCACCTTGGCGTCGGCAAGCGCCTGGGCGCGCGCGCCACGCTCATCTTCGGTCAGCGTGCGCAGAACAACGCTACTGCTTCGGGTCGTCTTTTCATCAGCCACGCCGCCAGCGGCCGGCAGGACGGCTTTGGCAGATGGTATGGCGGCCGGCTCGGACGATTTGGCAATTGCTGGCGTCGCGTCGCCCGATTCAGGCAGCGAGATGCGACGGCGTTTCTTTTCCACCACGACCGACTTGGACCGGCCACCGGAAAAGCTCTGCCGGACCGTTCCGGTATCGCGTTTCAATGAAATCGTCCGACGCCGCTCAACGTGGATCGTCTTGTCGCCGTCGTTCGTCGTGTCACTCATTCTTCGTCCTACCGGTCCTTCAAAGACAAATTCAGCACCCATGCGGCGCTTCCAGGGCTTTGCCGCCACTCAGATTTCGTCGTTGCGGAACGAGCGCCTAAGCCTCATTCCCAGTCTGGCCCCCTGTCCGGCCCCTGTCTGTCATACCGGAGCAGGCGCACAGCCGATTCCAAGAAACTTTTACCTGCCGGGCCGCGTAGCACGGCAGCATGTATCACATTTGGCCGCCCCATTGCCAAACCCAATTCATCCGCAGTGAAAGCGCGAATATGGAGCGCGTTCTTGCCCGGATCGTCGCGGCCACGGCGGCGCAGCCGGTCGGAAATCTTGCGCAACGCGTCGTCGGCCGCGTCCGTTGCCGTCAGCAGAGCAGCCACCGGCTCCTTCGCCAGCGCCGCTTCGACCTTGGCGAAACCGGCAACGGCAGCTCCGCATTTTCGCGCCAGGCCGAGCCGGCCGAGCGCCGCCTTGCGCAACAATGCGGCGACAGTGTCGGCAATGCCGGGATCGGCAGTCACGTCGGCCTTCAGGGCGCGGGCGAACAATTTTTTGGCCACCGCCTCGGCAACCGTGGCGCGATCAAGGCCGACCCAGACGCCGCGACCCGGCAGCCGGGCACGCAGATCGGGCACGGCGGTGCCATCGGGTGCGGCGACAAAGCGCAACAAATCGGCTTCCGGCCTCACCTGACGCGTGACAATGCACATGCGGGTGCGGCCGGTTTTATCTTGTCTCAGCATTGTCAGTGCGGCCTCGGTCAAATCGCAGCGGTCTCCTCTTTCGCTTCGGCGGCATCGGGGGCGGCATCGGGATCATCCGCATCATCGCCTTTCAGGTCCTCCTCGGTCAGGATGCCGGACTTGAGCCTGGCGGCAATGATCATCTCTTCCGCTTCCGTGCGTGACAGGGAGAAATCCTTCAAGATGCCGTCAAAGTGCTGAACTTCCCCGTCCTTGCGCTCGGTCCAGCCAAGCAGATCGTCGACAGCGCAATAGCCGAGATCCTCAACGGTTTTGACGTCTTCCTTGCCGAGCGTCACCATCATCTGCGTGGTCACGCCGGGCACTTCCTTCATATCGTCGGCAACACCGAGCTTCTTGCGCTCTTCGTCCTGCGCCGCTTCCAGCGCATCGAGATATTCGCGCGCCCGCAATTGCAATTCTTCGGCCGTTTCCTCGTCAAAGCCCTCGATTGCGGCAACCTCGCCGAGCTCGACATAGGCAACGTCTTCAACATTGGCGAACCCTTCAGAGGCCAGCAGCTGGGCCACCATTTCATCGACATCCAACGCTTCAATGAAGAGCGCGGTGCGTTCGACGAATTCCTTCTGGCGGCGTTCCGATTCCTCGTCCTCGGTCAGGATGTCGATATTCCAGCCGGTCAATTGCGAGGCGAGTCGGACATTTTGGCCGCGCCGGCCGATGGCCAGCGACAATTGGTCGTCCGGCACGACGACCTCGATGCGTTCGGCATCCTCGTCGAGAACCACCTTGGCGACTTCCGCCGGCTGCAGCGCATTGACGATGAAGGTGGCGGCGTCGGGAGACCAGGGGATAATGTCGATGCGTTCGCCCTGCAATTCGCCGACGACGGCCTGGACACGGCTGCCGCGCATGCCGACACAGGCGCCGACCGGGTCAATCGAGCTGTCGTTGGACAAAACGGCGATCTTGGCACGCGACCCCGGATCGCGGGCGACGGATTTCAACTCGATAATGTTGTCATAGATTTCCGGCACCTCCATGGTGAACAGTTTCGCCATGAATTGTGGGTGGGTGCGGGAAAGAAAGATTTGCGGTCCGCGCTGCTCGCGGCGCACATCATAAACATAGGCGCGGATCCGGTCGCCATAGCGGAAGTTCTCGCGCGGGATCAGTTCATCGCGGCGAATAATGGCCTCGGCGCGGCCGAGATCGACAATCACATTGCCATATTCGACACGCTTGACAGTGCCATTGACGATTTCGCTAATGCGATCCTTGAAATCCTCATACTGGCGGTCGCGTTCAGCGTCGCGCACCTTCTGCATAATGACCTGCTTGGCCGACTGGGCAGCGATGCGGCCAAAATCAACCGGCGGCAACGGCTCGGAGATGAAATCGCCGATCTGCGCGGCGGGATTGCGGGCGCGCGCGTCGTCAATCGAAATCTGAATGGCGACCTCGTCCACGGTTTCGACAACTTCCATCAATCGCTGCAGACGGATATCGCCGGTTTTCGGGTCGATCTGGGCGCGGATATCGGTTTCGGCGCCATAGCGCGAGCGCGCCGCTTTCTGAATAGCGTCTTCCATCGCCTCGATAACAATGGCGCGGTCAATGGTCTTTTCGCGCGCCACAGCATCGGCGATCTGAAGAAGTTCAAGCCTGTTGGCACTGACAACCATCACTCAGCTCCATCCTTGTCGTTCGTTCCTCTTGCCCGGCCCCCGTCAAAGGCGCCGGAATCTGTAACCATTGCAGCATTATCCGACCCGGCTACCGCCTCGCCCGGTTGCGCCGCGGCAATCAAGGCGTCGGTGAGAACCAGCTTCGCTTCGGCCATATCGGCCGCCGACAGCCAGACCTCCCCAGCTTGGCCTGCATCCATTGCAACCGCTTCGCCACCATCGTCAAGGCGCATTCCAATCTTGCCCTCGCGCAGGCCGAGAAGAACGCCGCGATAGCGCTTGCGGCCCCGCACAGCGACCGCCATCTCGATTTTCACCTCCTGCCCGGTATGGATTTCAAAATCGGCAGCGCGGGTCAGCGGCCGATCGATACCCGGCGAAGAGACTTCCAGGTGATATTCGCGGCTGATCGGATCTTCCACGTCGAGCACCGGGGATAGTTCGCGGCTAATCCGTTCGCAGCCCTTGACCGTCATCGTGCCGTCAGGGAGCTCGGCCATGATTTGCACCGTCATTCCATTGAGGCCGGAAATCCGGACACGGACGAGCTGATAACCCAGATCGGCGATTAACGGTTCGACGATGTGGGCGATGCGCGCATCCAGGCCGCTTTCGCGTATGAGCCGGTTGTCGGTCATTTGCCTCCTGTGGCGGCGAACCCGCGAGGCCGTTTGCAGGCGGGCATCGCGGATGCCGGGGTAAATAGCGACAAACAATAAAAAAGAGCGGGACCGGCCGGACCCACTCTCGATTGATCTGTCGAGATGTTGAAGCTCATATACTGCCGTTGGCGTTTGATTTCAAGCGCGGGAAAATACATGAATTGCGGCGGCCAAATCCTCCAGCGCGGTGCCGACCGACTTGAACAGGGTGATCTGGTCATGACAGCGCCGGCCGGCATGTTCGCCGCGGGTCAGATCGAAGAGATCGGCGGCGATGTCGTCTTCACCGATCAACCCCGATTGCAGCGGCTGGACGAGGTCGCCGGCTTCGGCAAGGGCGCCTTGGCGGGTATCGACGAACAGGCGGGCGCGTTCGATCGCGGCGTCGTCGACCTCGCGCATATCGGGCCGGAAACCGCCGACAAGGTCGATGTGGACACCGACGGGCAGCCAGTCGCCATGGATCAGCGGCTTTTGCGACAAAGTTGCGCAAGTGACGATGTCAGCGCTGCGGACGGCGCTTTCCAGATCAGTCGTCGCGGTGATGCTGAATTTCCGGTCGGCCATGCCCGCAGCCAGGCGCGTGGCGGCGCTGGCCGTACGGTTCCAGACCAGCACCTCCCTGACCGGGCGCACTGCGGCATGGGCATCAATCAGATAGGGAGCCAGCGCGCCGGCGCCGACCATCAAAAGCCGATGTGCGTCCTGACGGGCAAGATAGGATGCGGCAAGCGCCGAAGCGGCCGCCGTGCGCCACAGGGTCAGCACCGTGCCGTCGATCAGGGCGAGCGGTTCGCCGCTTCTGCCTGACATCAACAGGTAAACGCCACTCACCGTGGAGCGGTCCCGGCTTGCATTATCGGGAAAGACCGAGACGATCTTGACGCCGATATACCCCCGGTCCGAATGGCCCTGAGCGGCAAAATCCGTCCAGGACGGCATCAAAAGAAGCGTCGCGTCCGACTGGTCCGGCAAGCGAACCGCGTGATGGTGCCGGACCGGCGTTACGGTATCTGAGCGGAAGGCGCTGCGCAGCGTTTCAATCAGCTCCGGGAAGGTCAGGGCATCGGCAATATCGGCGCCGGAAATGATCCGCATGATTGCCGCAGGATCGCAATCCGCGCAGCCCTCAGGAGGCGCGGCCCGGACCCGTGAGCCCCGGCCCCGTGAGCCCCGGCCCCGTGAGCCCCGGCCCCGTGAGCCCCGGCCCCGTGAGCCCCGGCCCCGTGAGTAAGGAGGCGGTTGTGGTTTCCGCCCGTTCGGCCTGATCGGCCTTTGCCTGCCAGCGGGCCAATTCGTGTCGATTGTCGCGCGCCTTGCGGCGGTATTTTCGTTGGCTGTTCCAGACAATGAACGCACCCACCAGCGCACCGATAACGAACGCGGCAAAGCCGAACTGATAGAGCGCCAGGTCAATCTGCAGCGTCGGATCGGCGGGCTCAAACGGGTTGAAACGCAGCGTAACGCGATGATCGTTGGCGACCGATAGCAGCGCTACGACGAAGAGTACCGGAGCGAGGATCAGCCATTTCAACAGCCGGCTGAGCTTGCTCATCGGCTCACGACACCTTGCCGTTGAGCTTTTCGCGCATTTCCTTGCCGGTCTTGAAGAACGGCACGAATTTTTCCGCGACCGAGACCTTTTCGCCGGTGCGCGGGTTGCGGCCTATTCGGGCCGGCCGGTTCTTGACGGAAAAAGCCCCAAACCCGCGCAATTCGACGCGATCACCGCGCGCTAACGCGGAAACGACTTCTTCCAGGATAGCGTTGACGACATGCTCCACGTCGCGCTGGTAAAGATGCGGATTGCGCTCAGCTATCCTGGCGACAAGCTCCGATTTGATCATGACAGCCCCCCTTAAGACCCTTACCATCCTATCGATCTTTGCGGACAGGTGGGGGAGCCTGCCAAACCATCAGTAAACCGTCAACCATGAACCGCTTCGGCAAGAGCGCCCTGGCTGCCGGGAAAAGCGCCGGGTCCACCCCCAGGAGGTGGGCAATGCGGATAATTGATTCGGTGATGAAGCTGGCAAAGGGAACTTCGGTTTGTTTCCAGTCAACCACCGGAAGATCTTCCGATATGTCCTTTTGCGATGCCAGCCAGGCGCGCGCCTCCGGCTCGCCGCCGATCGCATCGACCATTTTGGCCTCCAATGCCTGACGCCCGGTGACGATACGCCCGTCGGCCAGCCGCCGCGCCTGGGCCTCGTCAAGGTTGCGCCTTTCGGCGACCAGAGCGACAAACCAGTCATAGGTGTCGTCGACCACCGATTGTATCATCGCCAGGGCTTCCTCGCTGGGCTCCTTGAACAACGAGGGTTCCGCTTTCAGCGGTGCGCTTTTGACTTCCGAATATTGGATGCCGATTTTGTCCATCAGGCCCTCAAAATTGGGAAACTGGAAGAGGACGCCGATCGATCCGGTAATGGCGCTTTGCCGGGCAACGATATGGTCGGCGGCAATCGCCGTCATATAGGCAGCCGATGCGCCCAGCCCGTCGATAATGGCAACGACCGGCTTTTTTTCTGCCGCCAGCCGAATCGCGCGATACAGCGCCTCGCCGCCGACCGCTGCGCCGCCGGGCGAATCGATGCGCACCAGGATCGCCTTGACCGCCCCGGCATCGGCTGCTTCCGCGATCAGTTCGGCGGCGCGCGGGCGGGTACCGATAAAGCCGTCAACGGCAATGCGCGCAACCTGATCGCGGCGGCCCCAGCCGTCCAGTCCGAGCCCGGAAGTTGTTGCAACAATTGCGATAATCGCACCGGCAAACACCACAAAAGCGACCGCCCGCCAGAAACTTGCCCGGCGCCGCAATCGTCTGCGGTCAATGATGATGTCGGCATCCATGGCATGCCCTCCCGGGGACAGGAAACCTTCGGCGAAAATCAACAATCGCCTTGCTATCTTCGGCTTAGTGCCGGCGGCGGCGATGATCAAGCCGGGATCGGTGCCGGAACCCGCGTCGCGGTGGCGGCAATGCCCGCCCGTCAGCTGTTCAGCAACTTCTCCACATAGGCCGGCACCACCTGCGTCGCCTTGCCGTGGATGGCTTCGGCAAACATCCCCTCAGACGGTTCCAGATTGAGTTCCACCGTGTGGGCGCCCGCCTCCCGCGCCTGCGCGACGAAGCCGGCGGCGGGATAGACATTGCCGCTGGTGCCGATGGAGAGGAACAGATCGCAGGCGGCCAGAGCGGCGTCGATCTCGTCCATCTGGTAGGGCATCTCGCCGAACCAGACGACATCGGGGCGCATGCCGCCGCTTTGCCCGCACGCGCCGCAGGTGAGATCGAGGCTGAGATCCTCGTCCCAGAATTTACTCGCGCCGCAATGGGCGCACAGCGCCTGCAAAATCTCGCCATGCATATGGATCAGATTTTTCGTGCCCGCTTGTTCGTGCAGCGGATCGATATTCTGGGTGATTGTCAGCACGTTACCGGCAAACTCCGCCTCCAGCCGCGCCAGCGCATCGTGCGCGGCGTTGGGTTTGACGTCCCGCGCGTGTCCTCGGCGGGAGTTGTAGAAATCCAGCACCGCTTGCGGGTCGCGGGCGAAGGCCTGCGGCGTCGCCACGTCCTCGATTTTGTGTTTCGCCCAGATGCCGTCCTTGTCGCGGAAGGTGCTCAAGCCCGATTCCGCCGACAGCCCGGCGCCGGTGAGGATGACAATGCGTTGGTAAGCGGCCATGGCCGAGATAATCACGCGGGGTTGCGGATGAGAAGGCTTGCAAGCTGGAGAACATGCATGCATGGCCGGTTTTGCGGTCGCAGCACGGTCATGTTGGCGGAAATGTTGGCGGACAGCCGGGGAACCGCTTATTGTCTTGATGCAGGATTGAACGACGACACCGCGCGGCAGGTGAACG
>Ga0209988_10000834_pt1 | contig 19673 bp, 21 predicted proteins | sample N075metaG_FD_183115 | JGI IMG/M metagenome (GOLD analysis project Ga0209988, IMG submission 183115) | Deep subsurface microbial communities from Kermadec Trench to uncover new lineages of life (NeLLi) - N075 metaG (SPAdes) (version 2) | ecosystem: Environmental > Aquatic > Marine > Ocean trench... | reverse complement strand
CTTCAGGCCACCCGAACAATCGAGGATATCCTGGAGAGACGAGCCACAAAATAGGCTATAGATACTTCCGGAGTTTCGGTACTTCAGTTAAGCTGCCACTACGGCACAACAAAGGTCTCACACAGCCATGAAGACACTATTCATTTTTTTAGTTCTGCTTGCCTCTGTAGCCGGCTGTACGCCCACTGTACAGCTCGCCGCTCCGAAAGAGCCCATTGTAATAAATCTGAACATCAAGATAGAGCACGAAATTCGTATACAGGTCGACAAAGAACTTGAAGGCCTGTTCGATGAAGAAAGCGACATATTCTGAGGGTGACCGGTATGAGACAGATACTTGCAACAATTTTCCTGACTCTGGTAATGCATACAGCATGGGCGATCGATATCGGCACTGCCAAACAACAGGGCTTGGTTGGTGAAGCCAACTCCGGCTACCTGGCCGCGGTGAAAACGCCCGCTAGTACAGAAGTCCAAGCGCTAGTTTCCAGCGTGAATGCAAAGCGCAAGGCCGAATTTGAAAGAACGGCGAACAAGACACAGACGACCGTTGGGCAAGTCAGTCACCGCTTCTACGAGCTTGCGGTACAAAAGACCAAGGCCGGCAACTACTACCAGGATGCTGGTGGTCGCTGGAAGAAGAAATAGCTGACGCAGGAAGCGTTCGATGACAAAAGCGCTCTTCCGGCGCATTAGTTGCAGCCTGGCGCAGCCAGCAGTCTTGGCGTTTGTTGCTGCCGGCTTATGGTCAAGCGAGTCCTGCGCAATCGTAAATCCCGAAATCGGCACAGACAGTACGCCTGTTGTCTTGAAGTGCCGCATTATTGCAAGCTCATCGCATGAAGAGGGACCACTAGCAGTTTTTTCAGCGTCATGCGAAGTGCAGGATCGCCTGAGGCATTAACTTTCAAAGCGTTACCGGGGCGTCCGTTGCTTCATCTGCACAACCGTGCATAGCTCATTCACGCAAAACTCACGCACGACATTCATCAGACCACAGTGTCCATCAGCTTGCTTGTCTGGCGGCGTCTGTCCCCAGGCTACGTATGGCGCGGTGCGCCTCTTCAATCGCCGCTTCGGTCATGGCGTTGGACGCAGCGTCGGTACCAGCGATAGCGATATTGCCCACGCGCTGCCGTGCATCAACCCAAGGACGACGTTCGTGTCGCCAGTGCTCCGGCGACCAGGCCACGTCTCCGGTCTCGGCGTCAACTGAATACGCGTACCCGTGCGACCAGCGATTGACGGTAATGCCCGCAATATCTCGCGCCGGATCGAAGCCGCCCGGACTCAATATTCGACCGAGCTGGTCACGCACATTGCGCTCAAATGTCTCAAACGAAATCTCGAGCAGCGCACGACGCCCTGCCTGGAACTGTTCGTGCGCCGGCAATCCCGGCGCTAACGGGATGTGCGACAAGTGCAGGATCATAGGCTCATCGGGCGACTGCGGAGGGCGGTAGCCGCCGATGCTGGTCGCACGATCTGCGCTCACCGAATGAAAGAAACAACCCGGGCAACTGACACGCGACAGGCCGAGCTTGACGAAACTTTTCCAGTTTCGGATCAGCACATTGGTATAGACGAGCGCCGAGCGGACGGACTCACCCTGTGCCTGTGCCTGATCCTCCGGCACATCGGGACAAACAAACGGCAGCATCGAGTGGTAGCCAGCCCAAACGACCTTCTTTGCCGTCACTGTCCGGGCTTCTTCGTCTCGTACGTACGTTACGTCAACGTCGGCATCAAGATCGCTATTCTGGTGATGCATTTCAACCACGGTACTGCTGAGACGAATACGAGTGAGGCTTTCAGCTCGATCGAGCCTGGAATAATCAAATCTTGCTGTAACGATGTCCTCCATCGAACTGCCCGGTGCTACTTCGGGAATGAGCTTTCGCACCAGCAATCGGGCAATCGACGCGTTGCCATCCGGGAAGTGGAAACTGCGGCCGCGTTCGTCGTTACCTTCTTCGTCACCTTCTTCGTCGCCGAGATCCATTCCCGCGAATCCCGGATAACCTTCCTTCCAGGCCAACCATGCAGGCAATGCATCAGCCCCAATTGACCAGTTACCGTGTGGCCGTTTTTGCACAAAGGTGAGCGCCTCCTCGCCCATGCCCGCAAACTTCTCAAGATAATCGCGCCAACTGTGGGATTCGAGCACAACGAGGCGCTCCGCTGGTGTCATACCGGCAAGATAGTCTTCTTCATCGGCGAACAGTCGCTCAAGCTCAGACTTTGTCGACGCTGATAACGGTGCATCGTTCAAGGCCCCGTTGCGTCCGGTTGCGAGGTAGTCAGCCCCGAAGGTTTCCTTGTCGAAAAAAGTGCCACGACCCATTTCGAGCGCTGCGTAGATATTCGGGCGGCGAAATTCCTCAAGGCGGTCGATGTGGATGCCGAGTTCGCGGATCACCTGTTTGGCGACAGCCGGATAGGTGTTCGGCGCCGTCATGCTCACTGTGCCGCCGTATCCTATGAGAGTCCGACCATCGATCGTGAACTCATTGCGTTTCGCATGACCACCAAAGTCGTCGTGATTGTCCAGAATTAGGATACGCGCATTTGCGTCAACATCACGGCGATAGATATGCGCGGCCGCCAGACCACTGATGCCCGCGCCGACGATGACGAGATCGTAATGCTCGTCGATTTTCTCGCCCACCCAGTGCCGGCCCTGCACAGTGGCGTGGGCCACCTCGAACGACCCCGGGTGAGAACCGCGCATCCCGGTCGCGGCCGGGGGATAGTATGTGGCAGGCGCCTCACTGATCGGGTCGCCGGATTTTCCGCAAGCCGGCAATAAAGTCGCACAAACTGCGACACCGACGCCGTTCATGAAATCACGGCGGGAGATTGCCCGGTCCATACCCAGACGCCGATCACGCAAGTCCATAAGACACTTCCCGAAAAACTACCTTCATGCAAGCATAAACGGTTTTGGTGCCTGGCGACACGAACAAATCGCAGCAGCCGCCCACGCGGGGCAGCAAGACAAGGCCGGCCAACCCTACATTCTTCACCCGATCCGAGTGATGCTCACGGTCAAAACCTCGGATGAACGGATAGCGGCCGTGCTGCATGACACCGTCGAAGACACTACGATAACTTTCGTGGAGCTCGTCGATGCCGGGTTTTCCAATGTCATAGTTGATGCTGTCCATGCGCTGACAAAAACGGCAGGTGAGAGTCGTATGGATGCTGCAAAACGTGCGGTACAGAATTCGATTGCGCGGCAGGTCAAACAGGCCCACGTCGCGGATAACATGAACTTGAACCGCATACCCAACCCAACAACCAAGGATTTCGCTCGGCTTGAGGAATACAAGCGTGTCCGTCAGCTTCTAATTGACGGGGAGCCTTCGCAGTAACCTGCTGCTTTTCGTGCCGGACAAGCCTCAAATTGCACCGGTGCGGTGTCTGTCTGACTGGGGGAAGTCCACAATGCGGCCATCGCAGCACCTAAAGTTTTTGGCAAATTTTGCCGGTTATTCGCAGACCCATTGGCCGCCCACCTTTTCGCAGAAATCCGGCGGACCACGGTGCTCCCACACGTCAACGATGCCGATCGCTTCCGCGATTTCGAGATATTTTGGATGCGCTGTAAAGCCCGAGCGCCGAAGCACAGTGCCCGTATAGACAGGGATATCCGCATCCGTCCACGCTGAGTCAGTAAGGTCAAGATCAAGAGTTGGTTCGAAGTATCGATCAACGAACCCAAAAAGCAGATACCACGCGGTCAGACTAATTTGCACGTTGAATGCATCCTCTTCCGGCATGGAAGCGACGATTTGCGGGATATGACGATCCAGGTATGCCTGACCGGTTGCCGGATCGCGGGCACCGGTCACCAGTTCGCTGACCCAGTTGCTGGGTAATCCGTCTTGTTCCAGGAAAGCCTCAAAGTGGGCGATGGCGATGTCATCCTGCTTTTCCACCAGCTTCACCTGACCAATAAGCCAATTCGAGAAATTGATACCGAACTGGAGCGCTAGATCCAGTGCCGCGAGGGATTCGCTGGTACGCTCGACAGCGTAGAGTGCATCGGCCAACCTGGCATTTGCAACCGGCGATAACGGGTCAAGCTGGACAAGTCGCTCGGCAACCCCTAAGGCCTCTTGCAGGTACCCGGCTTCCAACAAGTCCCAGGACAATGTCTCCAGAAGCGCCGGATTACTCGGTTGTTGGCGCACGCCGCGCTCTAACGCCGCTATCTCCCCCCGGAATGAGTAAGTTTCGATGTTTCCTGATTGGTACAACGCTTGCGCGAAGACAAGATCAGGGTCAAGGGCAAGCGCCTTGGCGGCAGCTTCGCCCATAAGCTTCTGCCCCTCTGCTGCTTTCAAGCCCGATCCACACAGATTCCAGTAACAGTAGGCCAGCAGTTCATAGGCTTCCGCAAACTTTGGATCAAGCTCGATGGCACTCAGCACAAATTCTTCAGCGTCGCGTGACTCCCCCGCGTAAAGTGAAGCTCTGGCTTTGAGAAACAGCGCATAAGCCTCGGTATTTTCGGTGGGACGCCCGCGGGTCGGACTAGCGCCGACATGTATCTGCAAGGCGTCGATGATGGCAGCCGCAACATCGTCCTGAACCGCAAAGATATCGGTAATGGTCCGGTCATAGGTCTCGGACCAGATATGCGAACCGTCAGAGACATCAATCAACTGCGCGGTGATGCGCACTCTCTCACCCGACTTGCGTACCGATCCTTCGAGTACCGTCGTCACGCCGAGTGTCTGGCCGATATCGCGGAGGTCTTCGTTCCTGCCTTTGAATGCAAACGAAGACGTTCGGCCAATAACCTTCAGGCCGCGAATTCTTGCCAGCAGGTTTAAAATTTCTTCGGACAGTCCGTCCGAGAAATACTCCTGTTCCGGGTCCGACGACATATTGACAAAGGGCAATACGGCGATAGATCGCTTCACGGGCTGCATTGCGGGCTCAGTCAGTTCTGATACGACGGACGTCGATTCGTCGACGAGCACATAGTTGTCCACAACGAGAAACATAACCGCTATCGCCAGCAGCCCGATGATAGTGAAGTCGAACTTGCGCCCGGTGATATGGGTTATGGAATGTTCCAGCGGAATTTCTCGCGTCCGCTTCATGCCGTCAGGGGTAACCTCAAAAGCCCAGGCACCGATCAGGATGACCGGAAAACTGATGAGGATGAGCGCCGTTACGAAGGTGATCGTCCATTCGGGCAGTTTCAGCGCGGGAAAGACCGTGGACGTCATCTCGATAAGCAGCCACGCCACGATGGCATACGCCACCGCAACCTTGAAGACATTGCGCCTTTTTAGCTCGCCCCAGAAAGAGGTCATAGGTGTCCCCCGGATTGTATAGGGTGATTCTACCTACCAATGGTCCGGACGGCAGCTTTATTCAAGTCAAATTGCACTCAAGATTACCTACTTCGTATGTCCGTATATGGACTCCTCCTCATTGCAAGCACTCAGTTGATGACAGCCATGGCACGACTGCGTACGTATATTCGGCCTCTGTAGTTGGCATACGTTGATGCCGGGCCATAATGGGCTATTCGCGCGTCAGCTCCCAATCGCTTCTACGTACTTTTAAGTACACGGACATTGCCGGGTTTGGCCGACGCCGGTTCGACCTGTTTGCCATCAAGCAGTTTGCTTAAGCAATCGTTGTTGAGGATCTCCTTTGTTTTCCTGACTCAGCTAATAGCAAAGTCAGGGTCGTAGTTACTGTCGTCGCGCAGCATGGCCCAGGCCATGCGCGCTGTTTTGTTTGCCAGTGCGACAGCGGCGACGTTTGGGTGCTTGCGTTTGGCGATACTGGTGACCCATTGACTCAATCGATCGTCTCTGTGCTTGGCCTGCGAGACGACGGCTCGGGCACCGTGTATCAGCATTGTTCTCAAGTAGACATCACCACGCTTGCTGATGCCCAACAGGCGTTGCTTGTCACCGGAGCTGCATTGCCTGGGTGTCAGTCCCAGCGCTGCCGCCATCTGCCTGCCTTTCTTGAATTGTTCACCAGTACCGACCGTCGCGACCAGTGCTGTGGCTACCAGCGGGCCGACACCGCGTAGTTGTTGCAGCCGTTGGGTTACCTCGTTGCTGTCGGCGAGCGTTTTGATCTGCTTGTCGAGCTCGGTCATGCGATCGTCCAGAGCAACAAGATCGCCCCACAGCCCGTGCAACAAGCTGCGGAAGTAATCGGTCAGACCGTTATCCGCATCCTCTAACCAACAGGGAATTGCACGCCGTAACGCGAGCAAGGTCTGCGGCGCAACCAGACCATACTCCGCCACCAGGCCACGGATCTGGTTCGCCTTTGCATTGCGTTGATCTTTTATCTCTGAGCGCACTCGGTGTGTGGCCTGGATATCCTGCTGCTCGACACTCTTCACCGTGACAAAGCGCATGTTCGGGCGACTCATGGCCTCGCAGATTGCCTCGGCATCGTTGGCATCGTTCTTGTTGCTCTTCACGTAGGGCTTTACGAACTGCGGCGCGATCAAGCGCACGGTGTAGCCTCGAGACTGCAGTTCCCGGGCCCAATGGTGTGCGCTAGTGCAGGCTTCCATACCAATCTCGCAACCGGGATCTGCTTTGTCCAACAATGCCTGCAACCACTGACCGCGCCTCAACCGTCGCTTCCAGACCGTCTTGCTGTGACGATCAACACCGTGTAATTGGTACACATTCTTTGCCAAATCCACGCCAATTCTACTAAGCTTCATAACGGACTCCTTCTTTTCCTGTGACTGAGATTTTTCGCTTCAACGAATACACAATCCAGTCTGGCACATTGCGATGCCGTAAGGTTGAGGAGGAGTCCATCCCATTGCTTGTGGCCGACTGCCGTCATTTGCCGCATCGTTTTTTTCACGTTTTGAATGACTGCTGTTGGCAAGAGCTGTCGTTCAAAATTGGGAATTTTGGAGTCACGATGTTGAGCGGCTGGTTTACGCTCGGAAGCAGTCGCTCACATGTTAGGATTGCAACAATATTGTATGGCTGCAAATTAGTCCTGCCCCGGTTTGGTGGACACCTTTAAATGTTCGACCTGAAGCAGTAGAGACAGCGTCGACAGCCGAATTGTGCAAAACTTTCGGCGGTCTTCCACGACTTCACCGTGAACGTATGAGATATCTGAATCCGATGGTGATGGCCATTGTGGCTCGTGCGTTCATCAAGATAACTGAAAATCACGCTTGCCAAGCTTGTACTAATGTAATAGTGTGCTATTACATTAGTACAACGAAGAATGAGCCGAAAGCATGAAACCCAATCGCCACGAATCCGCCCGCCAGCAGAAACGCAATGAAGACGACCTTTTCAATGCGGTGAATGGCCTTCAGGGTGTGAGCGATTGTCGTAAATTTTTCAAGGATTTGTGTACACCAGCGGAATTGCAGGCGCTGGTTGACCGCTGGCAGGTCGTTGGACTTTTGCAGCAAGACCTCCCCTATCGCCGTATCCACGACATGACGGGCGTCAGTGTAACGACGATCGGTCGGGTCGCGCGATTCCTGAGCGACGGCTTCGGTGGCTACGCGACCGCCATTGAACACAGTAACGCCAATCATCCCACCCCTAAGAAAAACGCTTCTCACTGAGGACTTCTCCATGGACACTTCCGAGCAGCGCATAAAAATTGCGCTGCAGAAATCTGGCCGCCTGACGGATCACTCGCTTGATCTGTTAGCCCGTTGCGGATTGAAATTCACGAAAAGCAAAGACCAGCTATTCTGTTACGGCGAAAACATGCCGGTGGATCTGCTGCTCGTTCGTGATGACGATATCCCCGGGCTCGTTAGCGATGACGTCTGCGACCTTGGCATCGCCGGCCTGAATGTTATTCAGGAAAAACGACTGGAATTACAGCAGGCAGGTGGCGATGGCCTGTTTGACCAGATCTATGCACTGGATTTCGGGCATTGCAGACTTGCCATTGCCACACCGGAAGATGCCGATTATCGTGGCCCGCAAAGCTTGCAGAATTCCCGTATTGCGACCAGTTACGTCGCAACACTCAAAGATTTCCTGGCCCAGCATGATATAGACGCCGAGATTGTCTATTTGTCCGGAGCAGTTGAGATTGCACCCAGATTAGGCAGGGCAGACTTCATTTGCGACCTTGTCTCCAGCGGTTCCACACTTGCGGCAAATCAGCTGCGCGAAGTTCAGACCGTAATGGAGAGCGAAGCGGTCATCATTCAAACGCGCGAAAAGCTATCCGATGTAAAACAGGCATGGGTCAACCGAATCCTGCAAAGGCTGGACGGTGTATTGCAGGCAAGAGAATGCAAGTACGTCATGCTGCACGCACCGCGATCTGCGCTCGATCAAATTGTTGCCCTGTTGCCCGGCGCCGAATCACCAACCATCATTCCGCTTGAGGGCGACGGAGACAAAGTCGCCGTTCACGCGGTTTGTCGCGAGAATGTCTTCTGGGAAACGCTTGAGAACCTCAAAAGTGCCGGTGCGAGTTCACTCCTTGTATTGCCTGTAGAGAAGATGCTCGCCTAATTCCATGTTTACCCGCATCAACATCTGGTCGGAGCTTTCAAGCGACGCGCAAGTCGCACTTCTCGAGCGCCCCGCTCTGCTCGATGATCAAGCAACCAGGGAGCAGGCATCCCGGATAATCTCAACCGTCCGTTGCAACGGCGACACTGCCCTGTTCGACTTTGCGCGGCAATTTGAAGGCCGCGAGCTGGCTGCATTGAAAGTCTCCAGCGAGGAATTCGCAGAGGCCGAATCAAGCTTGCGTATTGAGGCCATTGACGCCATTGATACGGCAATCGCCAATGTCCGGAAATTCCACGAACCCCAGATACCTGCCGAAACTGATATGGAGATCAGTCCCGGAGTACGTTGCGAACGTCGACTCCAGGCCATCGAGTCAGTCGGCTTGTATGTGCCTGCCGGCACCGCACCACTTCCCTCCGCCGCAATCATGCTGGCCGTTCCCGCCGCAATTGCAGAATGTCCTGTACGAATCATGTGCACACCAGCAGATTCAAATGGCAGGGTCAATCCGGCAACATTGGTGGCAGCACGACGCAGCGGTGTTACCGACGTATTCAAAATTGGCGGAGCACAGGCCATTGCTGCGATGGCCTACGGCACCCAAACAGTACCCAAAGTCGCCCGAATTTTTGGCCCCGGTAATTCCTGGGTTACCGCGGCCAAGAGTATTGTGGCGAGCGACCCCGCCGGTGCCTCTATCGACATGCCGGCGGGCCCGTCAGAAGTTCTGGTTATCGCGGACGCCACGGCAAATCCGGTATTCGTCGCTGCAGATCTGTTATCCCAGGCAGAGCACGGTGGCGACTCCCAGGTCGTCCTGATAGCGACAAACCAGGAAATCGCTACAGCGTCAATCGCGCAGGTGAAGGAGCAGGTTAAAACGCTGCCTCGAGAGGCGATCGCCCGGTCTGCGTTAGGTCATAGCTGCGTGATTCTAGCCAGCGACATCGAAGCTGCCATAGATATCAGCAATCGTTATGCACCTGAACACCTGATACTGCAGATTGAGAATCCTCGTAAATTTCTCGACCGGGTGCACAACGCCGGATCCGTATTTCTCGGTAAATGGACGCCGGAGTCTGTCGGCGACTATTGCAGCGGGACGAATCACGTCCTGCCCACCTACGGAAATGCAAGAAGTTACAGCGGACTCGGTGTGGAGCAATTCATGCGCTGGACAACCGTGCAGGAGTTAACCAGAGATGGCTTGAACTCGCTCGCACCGACCGTCATCGAACTTGCCGGCCTGGAGGGACTGGATGCGCATGCACGAGCAGTGCAGTTGCGACTGGCCAATCCCACCACTCCAGGAGCAGCGCAATGAGCGTTGCCGATCTTGCCCGAGCAGAAATTCTCGAACTGCATACCTACCAAAGTGCTGCGGCCTGCGATCATGGCCTCAAACTTAACGCGAACGAATCTCCGTTGGCTACTGGTACAGACAATAGCAAGGGGCTCAATCGCTATCCGGCGCGCCGACCTGAGTCACTGACCCGAACAATGGCCGATCACTATGGAGTCACCCCGGAAAATGTACTCGTCACTCGAGGCAGCAGCGAAGGCATCGATCTTCTGATTCGGACGTTCTGTTCTGCCGGCAAGGATAACGTGTTGCTAACACCGCCTGTATTCGGCATGTACCAGGTATACGCATCAATACAGGGTGCGAGCATCGTCAATGTTCCACTGCGGGCCGAAAATAACTTCGCATTGGATACTGCAGCTGTACTCTCCGCTTGCGACGAATCCACGAAACTGATCTTTGTCTGCTCACCCAATAATCCGCTCGGCAGTGTGGTCCCGCGAGATGACATACTGCGAATTCTGGATGAGCGCGTGGATAAGTCCGTGCTTGTTCTCGACGAAGCCTACATTGAATATTCCGATACACAATCCCTCTCATCACTCGTTTTGGAATATGACAATCTGGTTGTGCTGCGCACTTTGTCCAAAGGCCTGGCTCTTGCCGGTGCGCGCTGCGGAGCCGTCATTGCGTCGGCCGAATTGATACAGCTTCTTGATGGCGTACTGGCGCCATACGCCCTCTCCTCTCCGGCCATCGACAGTGCCGAACTGGCTCTTTCTAATACACAACTGGCGCTTGCAAATGAAGCCATCTGCAAGACGATCGATGAGCGTGAACGTCTGATTCAGGAACTCACCACCTGCGAAGCTGTGGAGAAAATATGGCCAAGCCAGGCAAATTTCCTGTTTGTCCGTTTTGGATGCCTTAATGATGTCCAACATTGCCTGGACGAGGCAGGCATCGCGATTCGCACCTACGGCGGTAACTCCCCGATGAAAGAATGCGCTCGCATTACTGTCGCGCTAAAGCAGGACAACGACCTTTTGGTCAACGCAATTCGGAGCCTCGATTGAGATGAAAAAAATACTATTCATTGATCGCGACGGCACGCTCATCGAGGAACCTGCTGACAATCAGGTCGATGCGTTGCATAAGATTCGCCTTCTGCCGGATGTGATGAGCACGTTGCAAGATCTGCAGGAGCAGGGCTACCGCCTGATCATGGTCAGCAACCAGGATGGCCTGGGCACTTCGTCATTTCCGCAAGCGGACTTCGACATCTGCCAGGAGCATGTACTCGCTTTGTTTGGTTCACAGGGCATTCACTTCGATGAAGTCTTTATCTGCCCGCATCTCCCCGGCGACAATTGTGACTGCAGGAAGCCCCGGACCGGGCTTCTGACAAAATTCCTGACCAGCAATGACATCGATACAGTGCACAGCGCCGTCATCGGCGATCGTGATACTGACATGATCCTGGCTGAACGAATTGGGATCAAAGGTCTGCTGGTCGGAAACAGTGCTCCCGCGCTATCCTGGCGTGATATCGGTATTGCACTAAGGCCCGGGGCTCGAATCGGCCAGGCAGAAAGAATCACGCGGGAAACCGCAATCCGGGTGAGCGTAAATCTGGACGCAACCACGCCGCTGACAATTAAAACCGGCATCGGTTTTTATGATCACATGCTCGAACAAGTCGCCAAACACGGTGGATTCAGTCTTGATGTTCAATGTAGCGGGGATCTTGAGATCGATGAACACCACAGCATTGAAGATACCGCCCTGACATTCGGCCACGCTCTTCGGGAAGCACTGGGTGACAAACGGGGGATCGCCCGTTTCGGCTTTCAGCTGCCGATGGATGAAAGTGAAGCACGCGTGTCTCTCGATTTATCCGGCCGACCATTTCTTGTGTTTGATGGAACATTTTCACGGGAAAGAGTGGGCGATATGCCGACTGAGCTCGTTCGACACTTCTTCCAGTCGTTTGCAGATTCATTGGGTGCAACATTGCATGTTGCAGTCAAAGGCAGCAATACACATCACATGGTTGAGGCATGTTTCAAAGCGTTGGGTCGGACGTTGCGACAGGCCATTCAAAAGGAAGGCAACGAACTTCCTTCAACAAAAGGCGTGTTGAGCTAAGATGCCGAGCACCCAAGTGGCAGTCATTGATTGTGGCGGCGCAAATATCGCATCGTTGATCAACGCGCTGGATCGCCTGAAAGTTTCGAGTGCACTGACACGTGATTCGAATACGATCAAGAATGCCAGTCACGTGATCTTACCCGGTGTCGGCGCTGCGGCTGACGCAATGGATCGGCTGAAAAATTATCAGCTCACCGACGTCATCACGAATCTCAGCCAGCCAGTTCTCGGAATTTGCCTTGGCATGCAGCTGTTGGCAGAGTCTTCTGCTGAAGACCAGGCAAAATGTCTTGGCATCATCCCGACGATAGCGACGAAGCTGCCCGCACGCCCACAAACATCGGTACCTAACATGGGCTGGTGCAAGGTTCACCAAAGCGAGCCGCATGAACTATTCGCTGGAATAGACGACGGCAGCTATTTCTATTTTGTGCACAGTTTCGCTCTTGCGGAAGGTGATTACACGCTCGCGACAGCCGAGCACGCGGAACCATTCACTGCTGTTCTCGCACAGGACAATTTCTTCGCTACGCAATTTCACCCGGAGCGATCTGCTGCGGCTGGTGCAAGACTGCTGCACAATTTTTTGAGGATTGGGGCATGAATATCATTCCTGCGATTGATCTTCGCGACGGACAGTGTGTGCGCCTGTACCAGGGCGACTTTGAGCAGCAGACAAATTACCCACAAGAACCGGTCGAGCTAGCACAGCAATACGAATCGATGGGATTCAAGTCATTACATATTGTCGATCTTGATGGCGCCCGCTCTGGCCGACAGCAGAATCAGGACATCATTCGCGAGATTGTGGAATCCAGCAAATTAGCCGTTCAACTCGGGGGTGGGATACGCACGGAGTCCCAGATCGAGTCATGGTTCGACTGCGGACTTGCTCGTGTAGTCATTGGCAGTCTTGCGATCGCTGAGCCCGCCCGGGTAAGGGATTGGTTGGCTGCATATGGCCCCGAACGGATTGTTCTTGCACTGGACGTGAACGTGACCCCGGCGGGAGTTCCCCACGTTGCGACTCATGGCTGGCGCCAGGCGGAGGACATGACCTTGTGGCGATCCCTCGAGGACTACAAACCTGCGGGTGTTAAACACGTCCTTTGCACGGACATCAGTCGTGACGGTGCCATGACAGGGCCGAACCTCGGCTTGTATAAGGATCTGATTGGCCGGTACCCCGACATTCTTCTCCAGGCATCAGGCGGAGTTCGCCATATCGATGACCTCGAGGCGTTACTAAAGATCGGCGCGCAGTCTGCAATCAGTGGCCGCGCCCTCCTCGATGGAAAAATCACCGCAGAGGAGATCGCGACATTCCTGCCCGACGCATAATTCCCTGCCTGGATGTTCGTGACGGCCAGGTCGTCAAGGGCGTGCAATTTCGCGATCATCGAGTGGTTGGAGACATCCTCGACCTTGCTGCACGTTATTGTCAGGCAGGCGCGGATGAACTTGTGTTTTACGATATATCAGCCAGTCCGGATGAGCGCACAGTCGATAAAGCCTGGGTCAGCCAGGTTGCTGCCCTGCTCGATATTCCGTTTTGCGTTGCGGGTGGCATACGAACTGTCGGCGTGGCGGAAGATATCCTGGCCAAGGGTGCGGACAAGATTTCAATCAATTCGCCAGCGCTGGAAAATCCGGCACTCATTTCTGAACTCGCGAGACGATTTGGATCGCAGTGCGTTGTGCTGGGTGTGGACAGTCGGCGTGTGGGCGATATGTGGCAAGTGTATCAGTACACCGGCGATACGAGCCGTATCACCGCAACCAGCCGCAATACCGCGCAATGGATTGTGGAAGCTCAGGACCGCGGTGCCGGCGAAGTCGTGCTTAATTGCATGAATTCCGATGGCGTTCGCAATGGCTACGACATAGAGCAACTTGCCCGTATTCGCGAAATCTGCACGGTGCCATTGGTAGCGTCCGGTGGTGCCGGTGATCAGCAGGATTTCCTGGATGTATTCAGGAAAACCGATGTATCCGCCGCCCTGGCGGCCAGCGTATTTCACAGCGGGGAGATCGCCATTCCGGATTTGAAAAGGTTTTTGGATCGTTCTGGCGTAGAGGTGCGATTATGAAATCACTGGAAGAACAGATTGACTGGGACAAGGGCGACGGCCTGGTGCCAGCCATTGTGCAAGACGCGATCAGCGGACGTGTCTTGATGCTTGGTTACATGAACACCGAGGCGCTGGAGAAAACCCTATCGAGTGAATGGGTGACTTTTTACAGCCGATCCAGACAAATCCTTTGGACCAAAGGCGAAACGTCAGGAAACAGGCTGAAGCTCGGCAGCATTGAGATCGACTGTGACGGTGACACGCTTTTAGTCGGCGCAACGCGGCACGGACCTACCTGCCACCTGGGTACTTCCAGTTGTTTCGACCGGGATGAGGAAGGACGAGGTTTCGGATTTATTGGCCAGCTGGAATCCATAATTAATGACCGGCATGAAAACCCGCGCGATGATAGCTATACAACACGCCTCTTGAATGAGGGCGCACAGAGAATCGCACAAAAGATCGGTGAAGAAGGCGTCGAAGTTGCTTTAGCCGCGGTGTCGGGCGATCGCGAGAAAATTATTGGTGAGGTCGCGGACCTGATTTATCACGTCCTTGTACTGCTGAATCATCAGGACTTGAGCATCGCCGATGTAGCACAGCAACTGGAGGAGCGACACAGGAAGAACTAAGCCGTGCAGCCGCTTATGGGGTTTTAACCTGATATCGCGGACACATCAAGAAAGGCCGATAACGGGCCGGGAGGTGTGTCATGACAAATTATTCACAAGGGGGACCGCTTTACCGGGAAATCATCAAGTGAGTCAAAAGACCATACGAGTGGGGCTCGCCGGATGAGCCGGTGCCGCGCTAGCGACGGTACTTCGCAACCAATGCAACAAAGCGGGGATCTTCGCGAATAGGATCCAGGCGTGGGTCAGGCAGCAGACCTTCTATTGACCACACTGCAGGCGCTGCGAGGTAAATATCAAGCTCATCCACCGCCGCGTCATGGTCGCCTGCCGCTAAAAAAGCAAAGATAGCAGTCATCTTCAGCGCGGCACCTTTGATCGCGTCTTTTGACGTTGGCGACAATTCCATTGCGCGACGGATCGACATTATTGAAGTCTCCCGTTGGCCCTGGCGTGCCAGAATCCTACCGAGTGCAATCAGAAGTCTGGGATCTTGCGGCTTACTCAGTAGCTCCTGTTCAATCGTGGCGCGAGCCTCCCGTAAGTGCTGTACAGCAAAATCCGGCTTTCCGGATAGTTGGTAGGTCAAACCGTAGTACAAGGATTTTGGTGCGAAGTGGTTCTGCTGGTCATCAACTTCAATTTCCCAGTTGTCCAAATACTTCAGGACCGTATCGTAGTCACGCTCATAGAGAGTCGTTACCCAACCAAGCCACTGCCGCCCGAATTCTATCGGCGCATTTTGTAGTGCCGTTCTTACCAAGTTGGTGTCACCGTCACGCCACAGGGCGATGTAGCCATTCAGAAAATATCCGAGTGGACGATCCGGCACGATCTCGATAATACGATCAGCGAACAGGCCCGCTCGTGTGTAATCTCGAAGATGCGCATAGGTATGCCACTGAACTAATAGCTGTTCGGTGTTCCTGGGATCGAGTTCGATAGCGCGAGTTTGGTTCGCGATGGCCTGCTCGAAGTCGCCGATCCGGCGGTACACGTAAGATCGGGCGAGGAATATTCGGGAATCTCCAGACATGCCTTGTGCCGCGAGATCCCATTCCTGTAAGGCCGCCTCCATATTACCCAGGCAGGCATATTCATAGAAGCCCATGGCGTAATGGGCTTCAGGCAGATTCGGATTCAGTTCAAAGGCACGATTGACGGCTTGCCGGGCCATTTCCCGGCGCGAATCGGTTTGATCTGCAAACATATAAACAGCACTGTGGGAGCGTGACAATAGCGCCCACGCCAGGGCAAACTCGGGATCTTCTTCTACTGCGCGCTCAAACGCCTGCGCCGCCTCCAGAAAGACCTTCTGATTATTCGTACCTCTCAGATGCTTGTTGCCAATTAGATAGTGGTTGTATGCTCGCGTGCTCTCCGTGGGCACTTCATTGAGCCGAGCTAACTCTTCCGGCGAGATAATTGCTTGCAAAGCGCTAGCAATAGAGGTCGCGATTTCACTTTGGATCGCGAACAGGTTTTGCGCGGTCAGGTCACGATCGTAACGCTCCGCCCACAAGTGCTCGTCACTTACCGCATCAATAAGTTGGACGTTGATTCGCACCATGTCGCCCGAGCGCTGCACACTACCTTCAAGAATCGTAGCGACATTGAGCGCATTGCCAATCTGCCGCAGATTCTGATTTCGGTCCTGGTACTCCAGGACCGACGTACGGGAGATAACTTTTAGGCTGCTGACCTTCGAAAGCTGCGTTAGCAGGTCACTGTGAATCCCTTCGATAAAGAAGGAATCTTCGGCGTCTGAAACAAGGTTGTCGAAGGGCAGTACCGCTATCGATTTTTCATTGGGACTGGGCTGGAGAGATTCGTCTGCAATGTCGGTCGTAGTCCGCATGAAAGGCACGCCCCAGTAAACAACGGACAGTGCCGCGACGATTACAACTGAGACACCTGCAACCAGTAACCGTCGTCGAGACAATATCGATGGCGGTGATTCCAGGGCCACGGACTCGACGTCCGGAATCAGTCGATAACCCTGACCACGGACCACACAGAAATAACGGGGGTCGTCGGCATCATCGTCAAGCGCTTTTCGCAACAACTTGACCCGCTGTCTAACCGTGTCCTGAGTGACATGCCGGTCATTCCACAGTTGTTCCACGACCTCTTTCTGCGTGACAACCCTGGGCGCAGCTTCGATGAGCAGCAATAGCAGGTCATACGTCAATTTCCCGAGTTGAATATTGGTGTCACGGCGCCGAACGGTGCGCCGGGCCGGATCCAGCGTTATGTCACCAAAACGGTAGCTGTTGAGGCTCTGCGATGTGGGTGCGGACTCTTTGGGCCCCATTGGTTACTGCTCCAGACAAAGCATTGGCTAAGTGGAAAGCTTACCCCAAAGCTTCCCAAAAACTATGCGTATATTTCACACTTAGGGATCGGGGAACGCCATAGACTAAAACTGGCTTGTCGCAAGCCACATTTGGCCGCGAGAATTTGAATCAAGGAGATTGATATGAGCCATTCGCGATGCATGGATGAGAGGAGGAGCCGGTTAAGTTGTCGAGGCATCGCCCTCCTCAGCATTTTTTTGGTGTTCAACATGAACAACGAAGCTTTGGCGCAAGCGCCAGTCACCTATAACTTCTCTACCGACGTTTCAGGTTCTACCATGGCCTGTCCCGCCTGTTTGTTCGCAGGGCAGTCGGCGTTGGGTAGCTTTGTCTATGATCCTGAAACGCCGCTCACTACCACAAACTCTGAAGGAATATCAGTCTATTTCCGCGGTATTTCCGACTGGTCTGGATCGATAGGTAGCAATGTGTATTCGGATGATCTCGGCCTGGCGATAGTTGGCGACGACATTGTAGGCGGCAGCAGAGATATTCTGAGATTTTTGCCTGGCCTGTTCCTAAATGGATTCGAAATCGGTGGGTACACCTTGGTAGATGTGTGGATGACGTGGCTTGAGGGAATGCCAGGGGACCCGCTCGGAACGCCGGACTTTTTGATGGGTCAAAGTCTGCCGGTTGAATTGCCAGACTTTCCCGGTGTGCTGACGTTGCATTTTGTGAATCCCATGTTCTCCGGGCCGACCTTGAGGGTAAATTTCCAGAACCTGATGGTTACGCTAGCACCAACAATTGTAACGATGGACATCAAACCGGGCGAAACACCAAATGATATCAACCCGGCATCGAGAGGAAACATTCCAGTTGCGATTCTTACTACCGACACTTTCGACGCTGTGCAGATAGATCCATTGTCTGTGACGTTCGGCGTACTGCCAACTTCTGAATCTCATTCTCGTGGACATATCGAAGACGTTGACGGAGATGGTGATGTCGATTTGGTTCTCCACTTTAGAACTCAGGAGACTGGTATCACATGTGGTGAAACAGAGATCACTTTGGTTGGTAAGACTTTCGGGGGTGAGTCGATTTCTGGCTCTGACACAATTAATACGGTCAGCTGTCCAACGCCTTAATTGTTGACCTACAATTTCACACGGAGCTAGAAGAAGCCGGGGCATGAACCGCCCACAGTCGGGCGTTCAATCAGAGTAAAGCGAATCGACTATCGGGCATTCGGGAACTAAGCCACCATCACATTTCGCGGCCATAGTCTTGAGTGTTCTCTGCATTTTTTGCAGGTCACGGATTTTCTGCGCCACTTCTTCCAAATGGACGATGGTCCGATCCCGAACTTCGGCGCAGGTGTAGTCCCCGCCATCGACTAGCTCCAGAAGCTCACGAATTTCATTCAGGGTGAATCCAAGCTCGCGAGACCTCCTGACAAATGACAGCCTTTTCAGGTGCGAATGATCGTAAATGCGGTAGCCACCGGAGCTTCGATCTGGGTCCGGCATAAGCCCAATTTTCTCGTAGTACCGAATGGTCTCAATATTCACCCCGGTTTGCTTCCCCAGCGAACCGCGAGATAACTGCATTTTTCCGGTATTCATGACATTCGCCCTTGAGCCTGTAGCTACTACAGGGTCTATATTAGGACGTTGAGAACGTACGTCAATTGGAGACGCCGGACTTTGAGTGACGACATCGCAAAAATCGGAGATCGCAAGCGGGACTTGGCTGCCGCTGGCGGAGTCATCGGTGCTGTGCTGGCGTCTTCGTGCTGTATTGGACCACTGGTACTGATAACACTGGGTGCGAGCGGCGCATGGATTGGGAACCTGACAGCGTTAAAGGCGTATCAACCTATATTCGTGACCGTAACGCTGGCCTTTCTTGGCTTCGGTTTTTGGCGGGTGTACGGGAAGAAGAGTCAGACCTGCGAGGATGGCTCGGATCGTGCGACACCGACTTCAGACCGGATTGTCAAAAGTGCGCTTTGGATCGCGACAGGTTTGGTCTCGCTCGCTTTGACAACGGAATTATGGGCACCGCTTTTTTACTGAGGACAAAATCATGAAATTTTCCTGGACATTGATTGCATCACTTTTTCTCGCGGCAAATATTGCTGCCGCATCCGATAGCGACCAGACCGCGACCTTCGACATTGAGAAGATGACCTGTGCGACGTGCCCGATTGCCGTACGCAAAGCGATGCAGCGGGTGGATGGTGTGAAGGAGGTCGATGTTGATCTGGACGGCAAAACGGCCATAGTGACCTATGACGCTAGCGTTACAACACCGCTGGAAATCGGCAACGCATCGACTGACGTTGGTTTCCCCGCATCGGTTAGAGATAGCGAATGAGTGTTCCTACAGCGGCTGTCGAGGCATATTCGACGTTAACCTGTCCTGAATGCGGGCATCAATCGAAGGACTTGATGCCTACGAATGCCTGCCAGTTTTTTTATGATTGCAAGGGATGCGGTGCAGTACTCAAGCCAAACCCCGGAGATTGCTGCGTTCATTGCTCGTATGGTGACGTGAAGTGCCCACCGATTCAGCAGGGGGACTCGTGCTGCGCCTGAAGGACTAATCTGCGAATAGGCGGCTTTTTGACCCATCATTGGTGCCAGATCACACATCTATGACCCTGGGGCAAGCCAAGCGATAAATAATTCAGA
>Ga0209988_10000833_pt1 | contig 19676 bp, 16 predicted proteins | sample N075metaG_FD_183115 | JGI IMG/M metagenome (GOLD analysis project Ga0209988, IMG submission 183115) | Deep subsurface microbial communities from Kermadec Trench to uncover new lineages of life (NeLLi) - N075 metaG (SPAdes) (version 2) | ecosystem: Environmental > Aquatic > Marine > Ocean trench... | reverse complement strand
GAACGCGCAAGTGTCGACGACGGGCAACGTCGTCTCGCCCGCGCCGGACTTCCCATCCACCCGCTTCGACTACGAATCGATGCTGCTCCACGAGATCGGCCACTGCCAGGGCGTCTCCCATCCGGCACTCGGATTAGAATCGGAACTGGGTTCGCCGGACCGCGACTACACGCGGTCGACCGACGGCGGAGACGGCTACGACCTGGATCCGGGAAGCGACATGCTGATCGCGACCCCGGACGATGTGCGCGGCAATGACGTCAACCTGAACTGGTTCAGGATCGGGATCAACAACCCCTTCTTGACCTCGCTGCCCGCGTTCCTCGACGCATCGAACTTCAGCCAGAGCCTGGCGCACCTGCCCGGCGCCGACAACTATGCGGCCGGCGGCAGCGACGTCGTCGCCGGACACTTCGGGTTCTCGGACACCGAGGCCGTCATGCATCAGGGCCAGAGCGTCGGTGAGGCCCAGCGGACGCTGACCGCAGACGATCTGGGCATGATCCGTTACGCCGAGTCCGGCCTGGACGAATCGGACGGCAGCGGCGACGACTACGACCTGGTCCTGTCCTATGCGGGTCTGACGGCGAGCTGCGACATCGTGATCGACTCGACGAGCAGCGGCAGCATCGGAAGCTGCAGCCTGCTCGGTGCGTTCGTCGGGACCGACCATCACGTGCGCATCACTTCGGCCGATCTGACGTACAATTCGGTCGGCCCCAGCTGGTACTTCAACCAGCTGTCGAACGAAGTCATCGAGCCCGGACCGTTCGTAGCGTCGGTCCCGTCGCTGCGGCCCTTCGGCTTCGCGGCAGCCGGCCTGGTGCTGGCCGTGGCAGGCAGCCTGGCGCTTCAGAATCGCCACGGATCCAACTGAGGGTCTCAACCTCTGGAGCCGCGCGGGGCTGCGGCGCGCTCGGTCCGTCCCCCACCGACTGCTTCGTCGACCGGGGGCGGCCCCGAGGTCTCCGGATCGGACTGTTGGAACACTTCGAGAAACTGCTGAACGAGGCCGCCTCGCACACGGAACGGATCGATATCGTCTAGCTGGCGTACCAGGACCTACTGGCCCTCAGCCAGGCCCAATCGACTGCCAGGTCCTAGGCAGCGCAGATTGCGGCGCGGCTCGAGATACCGACGCCGCGGCGGGCCTGGCGGATGTTGTTCCGGTCATGGCCATCGGTGCAATAGCCGAGGGAGATCCCGCTCTCGGGATCGGCCCAGGCCAGCTGGCCACCGGCGCCACCGTGGCCGAAGGCCAACTCGGAATGGGTGTGGCCAAAGCCTCGGTAGTTGCGTTCGCGGTCGCCCGCGATCATCAAGCCCAGGGCACGGTTCGCGAGCTTGTTGAACACCGGGTCCCGAAGCTCCCCGCTGCGGATCTCTCTGGCCATCTGCAGGGTCTCGGGCTTCCAGATCTCTTGACCGTCGAGCGCACCCCCATGGAGAAGCCCCTGGTAGAAGAGGGCTAGATCCCCCGCCGTCGTGGTTCCGCCGCCGCCGGGAATTCCCGCCTTGCGCACGGCCGGTTCGTTGAAGCGTTGGAGATTCTTTTCGTTGACTTCGGTGGCCGGCGGCATGGCGAAGCCCATCTCACGATAGTCTGCTTCGGTCATTGCTTCGCCCACGTGCACGATGTCCGCCAGGCGGCCGTGCAGCTGTTCGGGAAGACCCACCCAGAGGTCGTCGAGGCCCAGCGGCTCCGAGATGCGACGGCGCACGAATTCTCCATAGGTCATGCCCGATCGCTGCTCGATGATGTCCGCGATCACGTACATACTCGACGACGGGTGGTACTCGAAGCGGGTTCCTGGCTCCCAGTTGAAACGCCAGCGCGCGAAATATTCGAGACGCTTGGCTCGATCCAAGAAGACCGCCGGATCGAAGGGGGCATGGGGGAAGCCCGCGGTGTGGGTGAAGAGCTGCTCGACCGTGACCTCGTCCTTCCCGTGGGTCCCAAACTCGGGAATGATTTCGGCCACCTTCTCGGCGACCGAGAGCTTGCCTTCCTGGATGAGCAGCCAAGCCGCCGCCGACGTGATCGCCTTGGTGCTGGAGAAGATGCAGTAGAGGGTGTCGCGAGTCGCGATCGCTTCGACGCCCTCGTGCCGGACCGTTCCGAAGCTGCGCATGCCAGCGATGCGCCCGTCCCGTGCCAGAGCAATCTGGCAGGACGGGAGAAGACCCTCCCGCACTTCCTTCTCGGCGCGCTCGAACAGCGCCTCGAGCTTGTCGGGATCGATCCCGACGGCTTCCGGGCTCTCGGCGAAGAACTTCTGAACGGGCATAGGACCAGCTTATCATGCGCAGCAGGAGCAGCAGGAACAGCTGCGCGCAGGCGGGCATCCCGGAGCATCGGAGACAGACGTGAACGATTCAAGACTACTTCGTTTCGTAACGGGTGACGCCATCCCACGGCCCTGTTGGAGGCTCGGCAGCGTAGCGACGGCAGAACTCCAGTAGCCGTTGGGTCGGCCCGTCGTCACGAACGTCGTTCAGGAGCCGCTCGAGATCGGCAACGGCCTCGGCGAAGCGGCCCTCCACGTAGCACCGCAGCGCAGTCTCGTAACGACGAGCGGCATCGAGATCCGATGCAGCGACCGAGCCCGCGAGCCCCAGCGGCTCGAAGACGTCGACGGGCAATTCCTTGCCCTTCACGGCCAACCGATCGATGCGGCGCCAGACGAAGCCTTCCCCCGCCTGCTCGACGACTTCCGCGGTGGCGAGAATCGTGGTCCCGTAGCGTCCGTTCAGGGCCTCGAGCCGACTGGCGACGTTCACGGTGTCGCCGAGCACCGTGTAGTTCATGCGATTTGGCGCACCCACGTTGCCGACGACCACGTCGCCGGTCGAGAGTCCGAAGCGGGTCGGCAGCGGCGGCAGGTCCCGCTCGACCCACCTAGGATTCAGATGTTCGAGGCGATCGCGGCAGCCGAGCACGGCGCGGACGGCGCGGGCCGCGTGGTCCGGAGCGGGCTCGGGCGCTCCCCAGAACGCCACGATGGCGTCTCCAATGAACTTGTCGACGGTGGCTTTCTCGCGTCGCAGCACCTCGAGCATCTCGCTGAAGTACTCGGCCATGTGATGAGTCAGGGCCTGGGGTGTCATTCCTTCCGCAACGCTCGTGAAGTCCTGGATGTCGGTAAAGAGAATGGTCAGCCTCTCGGTGCGACCGCCGATCTCGGCCACTTCTCCGCGACGCAACAGATCGCGTACGAGGTCCAAGGGGACGTAGCGGGAGAACGATTCGAGGGCCGTCATCATCTGGGCGTTTGCATCGGCGAGCTGCGAGACCTCGGTGAGATGCGACTGGATGGGTATCCGATCGGTGAGGTTGAGTTCGCGAACCCGCGCGCTCTGCTCGGCCAACAACTCCAGCGGGCGGCTGTAGCGCCTCGCCAGCACATGGGTCATGACGACCGCCAGCAGCATCGCGATCGCGCAGACCGCAAACACGACGTTTCGTTGTTCCCGCGCCTGGGAGAGAAAGTCGCTCTCGGGAGCAACGACGCCGATCCAGAGCTCGGGCCCCTGCAGCCGGAAGCGCCGGAAGCCTCCCCACCAGGCCTCGCCGCCGCTCGCGAAACGGAAGTGGCCGAGCGGGCCGGACCCCGCCTGTCGCCATTCTTCCACCGCGGCAGCGATGACCGGCAGCTCCAGCTCGGCGGCCGTCATCAGGACGGCGGCCTCGTCGGCCACTGTCTGCTCGCCTTGGCGCTCGGCCGGATTGCGAAGCGCCTCACGTTGGGACGACGCGTCGGTCCAGCGCTCGTCTGCGGGCAGGCCCAGCAGTGAACCGTCCCGGAACAAGACGAATACGTAGCCATTGGGGCTGGGCCTCCGCTCGACCGTGAAGCGCGAGAGGTTCATCAACAGCAGATCAAAGGCGGCCACGCGCACCTGGCCCGATGCGTGCCGCCACTTCGTGCTCACGGTCATTCCAGCGTCGCGAGTCGTGAAAAAGTAATACGGGTCGGTCCAGACGGTCTCACCGATCTCGGGAACGGTGTAGAACGGCCGGTTCCTCACGTCGTAGTCGGCCGCGTTCGGCAGCGGCTGCCGAGACAGGAGCTCGAACGTCTCGGACCAGCGACTGGTGAAGGCGGCTTCAGGACCGCGGTCCGCCCAGGTGAGCCGGTTGTACCATTCATAATCCTGGTCGTCGCCGAAGTCGCGCAGCAGCATGTACTCGAATCCCTCATCGTCGGTCAGTATCATCGAGGTGACGTGGGGGTTCTCGGTGAGCAACGGGGCGAAGAACTGGTTGAGCCGAACCAGGTCAGCTGGACCCTCGTATTCCAGCAGCGCGGCATCGGACCACGCAGCCGTGACGCGCGTCAGCGCTTCGATCCCATCGAAGAAGCTGCGCAGGGATTCCTCGGCCCGGTTCGAAGACTCGGCGATCAGCTGCGCCGATAGATCCCGTACAGCGCGCCGAGCTCCGACGAACATCACCACCAGCACCGTGACCGAGACCGTGAGCACCAGAGCCAGCACGTTTCGCAGCAAGCTGGTGCGGATGCTGACGGTTCGCATGAGCAGGTCTGTAGCGGTCCTACAGGCGGGCGCAACCCGCTATCCTGACCGTCGGCAACCCCGAGTGTTCCCGATGGAGGCCCCCCGATGGCAGACGACGCCGTAGACAAAGTCATGACCGCCGAAGCGTGGTCGGAGTTCTGTGAGCTGCTCAAGAAAGCGGGCGACGTCATCCTGCGAGACGACCTCGACACCGACGCGTTCGACCGCGGCGAGGGGCTTCGATACCTGACGCGCCTCTTGCGCGCGGGTTTCTCGTCTTTTTCCGAGAACACGGGCCCCGGCCATCCCTACTTTCGGGCCATGGCCGACCGGGTGAAGATGGGACTCGACAATCCGGACAACTACTACCTCAGTGCCTCGATCAACGCCCGATACACCTATCGGATTCGCGGCAAGCGGGGGACGATCCACTACCTCAGCTTCGCGGCCCAGAACCAGAACTTCGCCGCCACCGACAAGCTGACAGGGGGCGCCGGCCACCTGGAGGATTCGTCTCTCCAGCTCGAGCCCGACGGCAGCTTCGAAATCATCGCCAGCCAGAAGCAGCAGCCGGGCAACTGGCTCAAGATGAATCCCGACACCTCCCAGATCCTCGTGCGCCAGACCTTCCTCGACCGGACGAGCGAGACGCCGGTCGAGCTCGAGATCGAATGCCTCGAAGTCGACGAGCCGGTTCCGCCGCTCGACCCGGCCCGGGTTCCGGGCCAGCTGATGGGATCGGCCCTGTACGCCATGGGCTGCGCCCAATGGTTTGCGGACTGGGTCGTGGGGTTCCTGGACAAGGCGCCCGTCAACCACTTCCACCATCCGGACGCTGAACAGCACCGTCGGGTTGGCGGAGATCCGAACATCCAATTCTGGCTGGGGCGCTGGGAGTTGGCGCCGGACGAGGCCCTCGTGATCGAAGTGACGCCACCGAAATGTCACTATTGGAACTTCCAGCTCGGCAACATCTGGGCCGAATCTCTCGACTATGAGTTCGAACCGACGCACATCAACAACCATCGGGCAAAGCTCCGGGACGACGGCTCGGTCCGGATCGTGGTCTCGCGTGAGAACCCGGGCGTCGACAACTGGATCTCCACCACCGGTCACCGCCACGGGATCATGGGTTTGCGCTGGGTGCTGGCCGAGGCCCTTCCCGAACCGAAGAGCCGCGTCGTCAAGATCGAAGAGCTGTCGTGAAGTACGGAATGACCTTCTTCCCCACGGACCAGTCGATCGGGCCTGCCGAGATGGCGGCCGCCGCCGAAGCACGCGGCTTCGAGTCCGTATGGTTTGCCGAGCATTCGCATATGCCGATGTCGCCGGCGACGCCGGGTCCGCCCGAGCCCGGACAACCGGGACTGCCCCGCGAGTACTACGCCGTAGGCGACCCCTTCGTCGGGCTCGCCATGGCCGCCGCGGTCACGAAGAGCTTGAAGCTGGGAACCGGCATCTGCCTCGTCCCCCAGCGCGACATCTTCCAGACCGCGAAGCAGGTGGCGACGCTCGACCATTTCTCGGACGGCCGCTTCCTGTTCGGCGTGGGCGCCGGCTGGAACCAGCCCGAGATCGAAAACCACGGCACCGACTTCAAGCAGCGCTTCGCCATCATGCGTGAACGCATCGAAGCCATGAAGCTCCTCTGGACCGAAGAGAAAGCCGAGTACCACGGAGACCATGTGGACTTCGGTCCGAGCTACGCCTGGCCGAAGCCGGCCCAGAAGCCGTACCCGCCCGTCCACGTGGGCGGCGCCGGATTGCGCGCGATTCGACGGGCGGTCCGCTATGGCGACGGCTGGATCCCGCTGCCGGGCTCGGGCGAGAACGACCCCATCGATCTCATGCCGACCCTGCGAGACGAACTCGCCAAGGCCGGGCGCGATGCGGATTCCTTCGAGGTCACGATCTACTTCTGTCCGCCGGATCCGGACGCCGTGAAGCGAGCCGCAGACGCCGGAATCACGCGCGTTCTCTTTCCCTTGCCGTCGCTCTCTGGTGACGCCGCTCTCGGCGCAATGGACGGCTACGCGAGGCTGATTTCGTAGGACGAATCAGGACAGCCAGCGGCCAAGCCGCGTTCCCCAGAGCAACCGGATCAGCTTCTGCATGCCGTCGGTTCCCTTCTGGGTATAGGGATAGCCGCCCTGGATCTTGCCCTTCCCGCGCCGGTCGGAAGTGATCGGCTTGGCGTGACAGTAGTTGCGCACACCGGAGATGCCGTTCACCTGGCCGACGCCGCTGCTCTTGACTCCACCGAAGGGTGCCTCGGGAATTCCGTAGATCATGGCCATGTCGTTGACGCAAACCCCCCCGGTCTCCATCCGCTCGGCGATCCGGATGCCCTTCGCAGTGTCGGTGGTCCAGACGTTTCCGTTGAGTCCGTAGTCGGAGTCGTTGGCGAGCGCGAGCGCCTCGTCTTCGTCCTTCACCTTCATCACGGCGAGCACGGGCCCGAAGGTCTCCTTCCGCATCAGATCCATGTCGTGGGTCACATCGGTCACGACCGTGGGCTCGTAGAAGAGTCCGCGCAACTCCGGGTTGCGACGGCCGCCGGCGAGAACGCTCGCACCCTTGGCGCGCGCGTCTTCCACGTGGTTCTCGATGATGTCCATCTGCTTGTCCCAGAAGACCGCGCCGACGTCGAACTCGCCGGTCTCTCCCTGGCGCAGCTGCTTCACGCCGTCCAGGACCTTCTCCAGGAACGCATCGTAGACCTCCTCGACCACGTAGATGCGCTCGGTGCCGCAGCAGTAGTGGCCAGTGTTCATGCAGGAGCCGATCAGGGCGCCCTGGGCCGCGCGGTCGAGGTCGGCGTCGGCGCAGACGATCATGGCGTCCTTGCCGCCCAGCTCCAGCGTGCAGGGGATCAACAACCGGCCGCAGATCTCGGCCACCTTGCGACCGGTGGCGACGCTTCCCGTGAAGCTCAGCTTGTCGATGCCCGAATCGATCAGGGCCGCGCCGGTCGCAGCATCACCCTGGATCACCTGATAGAGGTCAGGAGGGAGGCCGGCGGCCAGGGCCAGGCGTTCGACCAGCTTCGCCGAAAACGGCGTCACTTCGGACGGCTTGTGCACCACGGCGTTGCCGGCCATCAGCGCCTGGGCGAGCGGTACGCAGGACAGGACCACGGGACCGTTCCAGGGGGTGATCAGCGCCACCACGCCGAGCGGCTCATAGACGATGCGCAGCTTCTTGACGAAGCCGAGCAGGCCGTGGATGCGACGCTTCTCGGTCTTGAGCTGCTTCGGTCCGTGCTTGGCCGTGTAGGCGATCGCATCGCAGGAAGAGAAGACTTCCATCGTGATCGCTTCCGAGCGCGCCTTACCCGTCTCCTCGATCACGGCGTCGATGATCTCCTCCTGGTGCTCGACGATCTGGTCCACCAAGCGCCACAAGACGCGGGCGCGCTGCTCGGGCACCTTCGCCGCCCACTCGACCTGGGCCTTGCGGGCCCGCTCGACGGCCACCTTCACGTCGGCGGCGTTGGCGCACTCGAACTCTCCGATGGGTTCGAGGCTGACGGGACTCCGCACCCGAAGCCGGCGACGATCTCCACCGCTTCCGATCGGTTCGACGATTCCCATGTTCATTCTCCTTCTCGGTCGGTTCGGTCGGACTACTCACCGATGAAGTTCGGCTTGCGCTTCTCCTTGAAGGCAAGCGGTCCCTCGCGCGCGTCCTTCGATGACATCACCACCGCCGACACCTCGTTCTCGATCTCGAGGGCCTGGGCGATCGGCAGGCCGCTCCCGCGCAACACACCCTCCTTGATCTTGCGAACGGCGAGCGGTCCGTTCTGGGCCAGCTTGCGAGCCAACTCCAGCGCCTTGTCCATCAGCTGATCGTGGGGCACCACGTAGTTGAGCAGCCCCATCTCCAGGGCCTGGGCGGCCGTGAACGAGTCACCGATCAGCAGCATCTCCATCGCCTTGGCGTACGGGATCTGGCGCGGCAGTCGGGTGATGGAACCGCCGCCCGGCAACAGACCCACCTTCACCTCCGGGGTCCCGAAGATCGCATGCTCCGAGGCCACGCGCAGGTCGCAGGCGTTGACGATCTCGGTGCCGCCGCCCAGGGCCCTGCCGTTGACGGCCACGATGATGGGCTTGTAGCACTCGAAACCGCGCAGGATCGCATCGGTAAATTGGCTGAGGTCAGCCATCAGCCGCCGGTCCCATTCATCCTCGGGCTGCCGCGCGCCCGTAATGAGCGGCATGGTGAGCTTGAGATCGCCGCCCGCGCAGAAATCTTCGTCCCCGCTCCCGGTCAGGATGGCGACCCGGAGTTCCTTGGAGTCGCGAAACTCCCGCCAGGCCTGGCAGAGCCGCACCAGCATCTGGGGACTCAAGGCGTTGCGTACTTCGGGGCGATTCAAGACGAGGGTGAGGATGCCATCGTTCTTCTCGACCAATATCTGCGGCGCTGCTTCGGACACGTGATCGGACTCCTTTTCAAACGAGTTCGGCGCGGTCGGCCCCCGACAGGCGCACCGTTCGTCCACATAGCTCTTCTCGCATGGCGGTTGCCGCCAACTCCGGGTCGGCGATCGACACCAGCGCACGTCGACCGTCGTCCAGATCGCAGGCAAGCACGGTCTTGAGCGGCACCTCTCCGGCGAACAGGACCGTATAGCTGGCAATCTTCGCCCGGCCCTGGGCTTCCCCAACGACCTCGACGGTCTCCACAGCTGCCGCGGTCGCTTTGCTGACGTCGCCGAGGGCAAAGCCCCGCTCGGCAGGCTCCGTCGACCAGAGACTGACCCCCGACTTGGTCAGGAAGCCGCTGACGGCCGTGACGAGGCCGCGGCTGCCCGGGTCGCCGCGCAGCACTTCGATCATGCGCGCAATTCCCTGCAGCACGAAGTTGTTGAGAGGTCCGCCTGCGAAGGCCATGCCACCCGTGACCGTGACCGGCCGATCATCGCGGATCCCCAACTCGCGGAGCTGTGAGCGGACAGCAGACGGGAAACAGCTGTAGAGCTCCCGATGGGAAACCGCAGCGATGTCGTATCCCACGTGATCAAAAACCGCGCGCCCCGCGTGAACGAAGCCGTAGCAGCGGTGCAGGGCCCGACGTTCGGTCAGCGACGTCATGTGATTCGATTCGGCGATGGCCAGCGGGAAGACCCACTTTCCCCGCGGGATTCCGAGTGAACGCGCCGTCTCCACCGAGCAGAGAATCAGACCGGCCGCCTGGTCCACGTTCCACTGCGAGTTGTGACGCTTTGTGTAGGGAAAGGCGAGCATCCGGTTGCCGCCGTCGGTCTTGCGAACCTGGTCCGACGACACGGTGTCCCGACTCCAAGCGTTGGGATTCCCGGCGGCCACCTCGCTCATGCCGGCCCACAGTCGAGCGACATCGTCCGCATGTTCATCGAGGGACTGACCTTCGGCGGCGCGCATGGCATTCTCGATCATGGCGTAGAAACCGACCGGCATCGCCAACCCGCGTTGCAGCTCGATCGGGCTCAGGATCTCGCCGTGGGGTCGCAACACCGAATCGGGCGTGGCACCCGACTGCTGACGGATCGGTGCCCCGGCACCCGTGATCTTGCCGCGAAGCTCGCGATACTTCGCCTCGCCGCCCGTCACGAGGGCAACGTCGAGACTTCCGTCGGCAATGGCCTGGACAGCACGACCCAGGATCGTCGTCTGGAGAACACCGAGTTCGGCCACTTCCGTGCGAGCCTGGCTCGCGCCGACCGCGTCGGCCACCAGGCGACCTGGATCGGAGTAGCTCCAGAAGCCTCGCGGTACCGTGACGAGGCCAGCGCGCTGAAGCAGCTTGCGGCTGCCGGCGTCCTCGGCCGCTCGCTCCAGCGCCATCGTCATCAACGAGATCGGCTCGAGGGCAAGCGACGGGTCCTGCTCGCGCTGCTGCACCGTGCCGATGCCGACGAGGACGGGCGTCCTGGCTTCGCGATTCATCTCGGGGGGCTCCCTGCAGCGTCGACATAGGCATCCCGAAGCCGCCGGCGCAGGATCTTGCCGGCGTCGCTCCGTGGGATCTCGTCCACGAAGTCGAGACTCCGCGGAAGCTTGAAAGTAGGCAGCTCTCGGCAGCAGTGCTCGAGAATCTTTTCGGCCAGGCTGCAATCACCGTGGGGAGAAATGATGGCGAGACGATCGGGGGAGCGTTCGACCCACCAAGCCGTACTCAACCCGACGCTGGCGGCATGATCGAGGTCATTCCAGGTCACGCCGACAGGGTACCCACCGACGCTGCGGTGGGTCAGGCCTCGAGGGCGGATTCCTCGAGGAAGGGGCCGAGCTTGCAGCGCTTCAGCTCCTGGGCGACGACGACGCAATCTCCAGACAACGTCCTCGCGGGGCGCCGCTAGCTGCGATGAAATTCGATCAGCTCCAGCACCCTGCTCAATCCGCCCCGCGATGCTCACCGGTGCCAGCTGCATCGGCTCGTTCCGGCCCAGATCGAACATCACACGCCAACCGAGCTTCTCGTAGAACGCAATGGATCGTTCGAGATCGGTGACGTGAAGATTGATGTGCACGAGATTGAGAATTGCCATCGGCTTCTCCCCTGAGACTCGGGTGCACCGGAAGTTATCATGGGCCAGCAGACCCCCGAGCCCATGCTCCGATCACTCACCTTAAAGCGCTTATCTCCTCTCCTACGTCGTGCTGGTCTCATCCTGCTGCTCCTCGTTGTGAAGCGCTCGCGCACAGGAACGCAACCCGCGGTCTCATGGGTGCCGTGCCACACCAACGAATGAACTGCGCCCCGAAATCCACCTGCGGGCGCTTTTCAGTGGGCGAGCTGGAGCTGCGAGGTGATGTCGGGATGCTGCTCGGTGAATAACGCGAGTTGGCGCGCGATGAAACGGTGCCCAAGTGCATTGGGGTGGGCGTCGGTCGGACTGATCCAGAAGGAGCGCAAATCTTTGAGGTTTCGATCGCGCATCCTGGCCTGGTAGGCGGGATAAAGATCGAGCACCTGGTACCCCATGGCGCTCATTTTTACGGACAGCGGCTTCAGGAGATCGGCATAAATGGGATCTTGCTCGAGATCGGGGCTGGCCTCCGAGTAGGCGTAGAAGAGCACGGCGATGATCGGGAGCCCCAGCTTGTGGAGTTCCTTGGAGAAGCGCTCCAGTTCGTCGAGATGCGCATCGTGTAACGGCCCCGAGGCAATGTAATGCTCGACATAAGTATGTTGGGCTTCGTCGAACTGTTGGTAGCGGCGTTCTCGGGCGATGGCGAGGCTGCGGAAGACGAGCTTGAGGAGCGAGGAGTGCAGGGCGTTGTCGCCGTACTCCGGGGGAGGGGGGAGGTTTCGGGTCATCTCGTCGCGGGGCAATGAATCGTTGAGGTCGTGGTGGAGAATGAGGAGGTCAGGATCGAATTCCGCCACTCGGGAGTGGAAGAGTCGGATCTGCTGACGGCTGTTGTAGCCGGGAACCGAATAATTGCGCAACTCGATGTCGACGCCCAGCTGCTCTTCGAGATATTGTCGGAAAAGTTCGGGATAGCTCTGCTCGTAGTTCACCCGCCAACCGAAGGCCGATGAATCGCCTAGAACTGCGACTCGGGCCGCATCAGCGTTGAAGGCGCGGGGGCGAATGGGAATCCGATAAGCATCGGGACCCGTGCGGATGCGCGAGCCCCCGAATTGGACGTCGAGATTCGGTTTCAGGGCAAAAAAGAGCTCGGGGTCAGCAACGGGCTCTGCAAAGATGTCGATGGTGATCTCGGCTAGCCGTGCGCGCAGTAAGGCCGCGTCCACACGCTCGGAGAGAAAGAGTCGGACGAATGATTCTGCCGCTGCACAGGAAATGACAACGGAAATCACGGCCAGCAGCAGCGTGGCCCGTTTGTGAGATGCACTGGGCATTCGCAGAAGATATATCGGGAGGTAAAAAAACAATCAAGTTGATCCTGTGGCCACGCAGCTCCATACGCACGTCGTCCCATCCGACCGGCTTCTCGGCGAGAAAGCGAGCGACGGCGACTTCGAATTCCGGCCCTCCGTGCTGCTCGATCTCCAGTTGGGGTGGCTCCTGGCGGCGAACGGACGGGTGCATCGCATCCGCAAAGGCGACGAAACGGGCGACCCTTCCGCGTCGGAAGGAGACGCCACGAAGGCCGCCGTGACGCGCCAGAACAATGCTCCGCTCGAGATCGAGGAGATCCAAGTCGACGAGTCCGGGCCGAACCAGCGCGAACGTCAGTCCGTCCCCGTCCGTTGCTTCAGCGAATCGTCCCCTCGAGAATCAACCTCACGGCGGCATCGATGTGCTCCTCTCGAGAGACGTCGATGGGCCCGTCGGCACGGTGCATGCGATCGATCACACCGAGCTGGAATGCGCGCAGCACATCTGCGGTGTGATCGACGTCCAGGTCCTGCCTGAACTCCGCAGCCTGGACACCTTCGCGCAGGATCTCGATCAACCGGTCCCGCCACGCTCCGATGGCGTCGCGGCTGGTGGCTTCGGGCCCGAGAATCACGACCCGTCCGTCGTCGGCCAGGATCGCCTGGAGGAAGGGGCGCGTGCGCGCGTACCGAAGCGTCTCGCGAATCATGGCCTCGAGCTTCTCGCGGGACGTGATGGCGGCATCGATCCCGGGCTGGACCGCCGCGCGCCAGCCATCGAGAGCGCAATCCCGCACGCTGCGAAGCAGATCCTCCTTGCTGTCGAAGTAGGCGTAGAGCAGGGACCGGGAGACGCCGGCCCGCTTCGCGATGTCCTCGAACCGGGCACGCCGGAAGCCCCGCTCAGCGAAGCACTCTCCGGCTGCGTCCAGGATGCGTTGCTCGGTCGCCTCACCGCGGGCGGTTCGGCGCCGCGGGGCTGCGTCGGGAGAGGAGCTGGCCACAAGGAATCATTGACGATCTGGGCGTTTTTTGTCAATTCCGACGGGCCGATCGGGCTGGGGAAAAGCCCGGATCGACCCGCAGGCAGGGCTGAAATATCCCGCGCGAGCAGGGAATTCCGGCCGCGCCCGGACCTCTCAAGAGACCCCGGCGCAGCTCCGATGAGAGGGACACGCATCGGGGAGATTCTTGTCCGCACACAGCCGCACCACTGTCTACCTGGTCCATCGTCTCGGCGATGGTAACGAGCAGGTGATCGTCTGGGATACGACCGACATTCGGGTCGGACGCCGGCGGACCATGGACCTTGTGATCCCAGACGCCGAGGTTTCGCGTGAGCACGCCATCTTCGAAAAGAGCGGTGAGCGACTCTCGGTCAAGGACCTGGGCACCCGCATCGGCACCTTCGTGAACGGCGAGCGAATCACCGAGGCGGAGCTCAAGATCGGCGACATCGTCAAGATCGGCAACCTGGAGCTTCGGGTCGGTCGCACCGACAAGCCAATCCGGCCGGCCAACAACATCCGTTTTGCGTCGGATCTGAAGAGCGGCATGATCGCAACCCCGGCCCAGGTCGAGGGCAGCCGTACCCTGCTGGCCTTCGATATCGAGGACGACCTCGCCTCCTCGAAGCCCGCCCAGGCAGTGTCGAAAACGTCCCAGCGGCGCGCCGTCTCCCTCGACGGCTCGCTGGAAGATGCCGTGGATGACGACCCGCTCGGGCTCTCGATCGACGCCGATATGCTTCTCGTAAAATCGGCGAACTCGGCGGTCCGAAACCTCAACGTAGAGTTCGACGAGACGCCGCCGGGTGACGCGATCCCGGGAGGGGGCCTGCCGCCGATCACGGACGCGCCGCGAGAATCGCCGTACGGCCGCGGCGACGCAGCGCCGCCCCCGCCTCCTCCAACGCCTGCGGCCTTGGCCGTCAGCACACCGACGGCAGCTTCGGTCTCGGACGCCCGCACCCGTCGCACCCTGACACTGGAGATCGACGGCCCTGAAAATGAAGTCGAGCGGTTCCTTGCCGTCGTCGACGGCAAGGCGATCTCGGTGGGTTCGGTCCAGCTCCGCGTCAAGAAGCTCGACGTCGACTAGCGGTCGCCCCCCCATCCCTTCACTCCGAGATTCGACGGGCTACCGTTGACTTCTCGGATCCGCTCCTCCCCAATCAGCGGGTCGAGAGCGGACTCGCTTCGTCAGCGCTCGGGTGAGATGTCCTCGAGCTCACGCGTCGCCGTTTCCGGCAGGAATGCCATCACCACGAAGGCCGGAACCACCAGTACCGGGAGCATCAGCGTGATCGCCCCCGCGTGGGATCCCGTCAGCTCGTAGAGCGGGCCCTCCAGGTAGAGACCGGTGAACGCGCCGAGAATGCCCGCGATCGTCCGAACCCCCGCCGCCGTCGAGCGGTACGACGTCGGGAAGAGCTCGCTCCCCATCGCCTTGAAGAGCACGCTCAACCCCATGGTCGCGAAGACCTGGGCGATCCAGATCGGCACGATGATCCATCCGGAGAGGTTGTAGAAGCCATAGAAGCTAAACGCGGCGAGTACGATCAAGAAGACGACGACGCGACGACGTCCCAGCCGGTCACTCAGCACACCGGCCGCGAGATTTCCGAGGATCCCGAAGGCTCCCCCAACGATGTAGAGGAGGGTGACTTCGCCGGGGGCGTAGCCATGAACCTCCTGGAGAGTCTTCGCCATCAGCGTGACCGCAGTGATGATCACGAAGTCGAGGGGGAAGACAGCAGCACAGAGCGCGGCCAGGCGCCGTGGATACATCCGTACGAGCTGTGTAATGGGATGGAACCAGTCGAGCCAATCTCCCCGGTCGCGTCGTTGGCTCTGCTGCTCCTTGAAACGCTTCGTCTCCGGCAGCGATCGGCGGAACCACGCGAGAAAGGCCATTGGGAGGAAACCGATGGCGTACATCGCACGCCATCCGAAAGGCAGCCACTCGACGAAGCCGAAGACGATGGCCGATAGACCGTGACCCAGCGCGCCGAGTGCGCCGAGCATGCCGATTCCCCAGCCGCGGTGTTCCGCGTCGAGCTCCTCGGCGAGAACGACGGCGGCCAGCATCGTCTCTGCGTAGATGAACATCCGGGAGATGAACTGGAGCGCCACGAACTGTTCCGCGGTCTGGACCATCGACGTGGCGAACGTGCTGACGGTGAACCCCAGGATCGTGATCAGCAGCAGGCGCCGGCGCCCCATCCGGTCGGCGAGCACGGCGAACGCGAAGGCGGGCACGGCGCCCAGCCGTACCAGGCCGGCAAGAAGACCCACGCTTTCTTCTGGAATCGACAGACCCGCCTGGATCTGCAGCAGCGCTAGCGACATGATTCCCATGTCGTAGTGGTCGAAGAACTCGGCCGCCGAGAGCAGCCCCAGCACTTTCCACTGAGGGCGCGTGAGCGGCGGGACCTTGCTCGGAAAGGGAACCGCCCAGATCCAGCGAGGCGGGCGCGGAGGCGGCTGATTCGAATGCGTCGGTCCAGTCGTCACGGACCGGAAGACGATATCGGGCCCGTTGCGGTGTAGCCTCTGGCCCGCTGCTGCCGCAGCAACGGACGGGTCCGATCGGGCTGGAAAAGCCGTCAAGGGCCTCTGACGGACGTCCGAACCCAGGGACATGCACGACCTGGCTACGTTCCTGCTTGGGCAGGGGATCCTGACCCAGAAGGATCTCGGCCGCAGCACTGGCCGCCATCAGTCCGATCCTGAGTCGCGCCTACGAGAAGCTGATGGTTCGAATGCGCGGCTGAACACGCCGGTCAACGGCCTTCATCAGCTGGGGTGGCGGCTCGCGGATGAACGTCCTGGGTGCCTCCACGAGCGCGGGCAGATTCGAACTCACCGACGCCCTTGGAAACCGATCGTTCCGAGCTGGTCCGCCGGATCTGGCGCCAGTGAACGGGCGCCATCAGCTGCGCCGCCCACGTCATCGGATATGCAGACAGGCCGGTCAGCCCGATATCGGGCGGCGGCTCGCGGTCGTCGGGAAGCAAGCGGGATCCGAACACGACATCCCAGATGATCAAGTTCTGGCCATAGTTCGTGTTGGATTCTTCGACGAGACGGGAATGGTGCCAGCGATGCAGCTCGGCCATGCTGAAGATCCAGTTGAGGGGGCCGATCCGGATCAGCAGGTTGGCGTGTTGAAAGATCCCGTGGATCGCAGAGAAGAGCAACCACAGGGCGATGACTTCAACCCCCGCGCCGAGGGCGATCAAGACGAAGTTCGCGGCAACGGCATTGAGCGCGATGTCAACCGGGTGGAAACGCGCCGCGTTGAGCCAGTAGAGCCGGGGCGCGCTGTGATGAAGGGCATGGAAGCGCCACAACCAGTCCTTCTCGTGCTGAAACCGATGCACCCAATACTGACCTAACTCACCAACGACGAGCGCGAGCACGAGCTGGCCCGCCAGGGGCCAGTGGTTGGGCCATAGCCCGAGGCCAAAGGTCACCGCCATCCAGGCAACGATGGCCAGGCCCAGCAGGCGGAACAGCGGATCGAGGACCGCTACGGTGAGGGTGATCAGGGACAAGTGCCGGACGTCCACCCAGACGTCTCCGTGAGAGCGGTTCCAGTCCTTGTGATAGGGATAGATGCGCTCGAGCACGATGACGGTCATGAACGCCGGGACCTGTGTCAGCGCGAACGCCAGCATGGGGTGCATGCCGCCGTTCATCAAGTGAATCGCGCTGGCGATGGCGGCGACCATGACCACCGGAAACGCGAGACGCTCGACCAGGGCTTCACCGCTGGAGCCACGCTCCACCGTCTCGACCGTCGTTGCAGACATCGCTCGCTCCGCTCACGAGACCCGAACTCCCGTTCGCGAACTCTCGTTCGCGATCAAGCCTAGCAGCCTAGAACGAGCGGAAGGTGCCGATGCCCACGACGAGGCATCCGATGATCACGAGGACGAAGCCGAGGGCGCCCATGCCACACCACGCGAATACCCAGAAGCGGCGCTTTTCGGGCACGCGAGCGTGAAGCGAGGTCGGCTTGATCCACCAGCGCTGCGGCAGGTCGTCGACCGATTGGAGCGCACTGTAGAGGGCCATGTGATACAGGACTCCGGTCGGCACGCCGAATCCCAAGCCGACCACGGCCAGCCAGAAGCCGAAAATCATCCACAGGTCGGGTGGGCCGTGGACCGCCAGCGGCGCCATGAACATCAACAGAACCAGGCCGAATGCGATCAGTCCTTCCTGCAAACGGAAGACCTCGCTGGCGGACGTCTAAGCCGCGGCCTGGAGGGCGAACTCCCGGACGGCCTTGGCATCGGCGAAGGTGAGTTCGACCCGTCCGAACTTGACGTTGTCGCCGGGCCTGAGGCACGTCGGTTCGCCTGCGCCGCGGGCCATCACCGAGTTGCCGTTCACGGTGGTTCCGTTGGTGGATCCGGCGTCCTGGATCAAGAAGTCGCCGTTGGTTTCCTTCTTGGCGAAGGCGTGAAAACGGGAAACGCTGACGTCCGGCACGACCACGTCGTGATTCGGCTCGCGTCCGATCGTCACGAGGTGTCCGCTGGAACCATCCCGGGGTCTGAGCGGGTGGATCACGACGGAGATTCCAGCCGTGCGACCGCCGGAGTCATGTTCGCGGTCGAGCACCAGCACGGTCGACGTCGAGCCGCGCAGACCTCCGGCGGAAGCCGCCATCACCATCAGGAATCCGTTACCGAAGCGCTCGGCAAACTGGTCCGCGTCCAGATTCCGGGCGTCCTCGATGAACGACTCCAGCGGCATCCCACTTCCGCCCGCGGGCTTGGCCGGATTGTTGCTCATCTTCTGCATCTCCCAACGCGTGTTCCTCTCCCAATGGTTCGGCCGTCGGGGGCCAGGCTTGAGAGGCGGGAAAACCGGCGGCTCACGCGCCGCAACGCCAAACGCTCCAGTGGCGGAGCCTAGAGGTCGCCCTCGAGAACGAGCTTGCCCCGGACACGCCCCGCAGCCAGCTGTTCCAGTCCCTCGGGGAGCGACTCGAAAGGGAACACCCGGTCAACGACTGCTCGGATCGCGCCACGACGACGGTGCTCCAGCAATTCTTGCTGCGCCCGATCGCGGAACTCATAGTCGTAGCCGCTCGGCATCACGCCCATCACCGAGTAGTTGTGAGTCGCCATGTGGGCCGCGTTCGGTCTTCCCCAGCCACCGCTCGCGAAGCCCACCAGCAGCAGTCGGCCCTCGTGGGCGATGCAATGCGTCGCAGCGCGAAAAACGTCGCCGCCCACCGTGTCGTAGACAACGTCGGCGCCGCGTCCCCCGGTCGCATCGCGCACGACTCCGGCGACATCATCGCTGCGGTAGTCGATCACACGATCCGCGCCGAGCTCGCGACAAAACGCGGCCTTGTCCTCCCCGCCCGCCGTCGCCAGGACCTTCGCCCCCATTGCACGACCCAGCTGGATCGCGGCGGAACCCGTTCCGCCCGCGCCGCCCAGCACCAGCAGCGTCTCACCCGCTTGGAGGACCGCGCGCCGTACCAATCCGACATGCGCGGTGTGGTACGGAATCACGAAGCCAGCCGCTTCGGCGTCTTCCATGTCGTCGGGTACCCGAAACGCGAATTCGTCCAGGGCCAATGCTTCACGGGCGAAGCCGCCGCTCTTCAGGAAGAAGGCGGACACTGCCATGATCCTGTCGCCGACCCGGACGCGGGCGCCCTCTCCCACGACCGTGACCTCCCCGACCAGCTCCTGACCCGGCGTGAACGGCAGCTCGGGCGTGAGTGCATAGCTGCCACGGCACATCAGAAGATCGGGAAGACCGAGGGCGCATGCCGCGACACGGACCCGCAGCAGGCCCGGCGGCGGCTTCGGAAGCTCCGTCTCGACCAGGCGAAGCGCTTCCTGTGGCTCCCCGAACTTTACGACCTGCCATGCCCGCATGTTTCAGCCCTGCGGCACGCGCTTGGCGAAGTCGGCGCTCAGCCAACGCTCGGGATGGATCCGGATCACGACCTCGTCCGGCGCGCTGTCACCCGACCGGGTTGCCTCCACGTACCGGTCGCCGACTTCCCGACCGAGGTAGCGAGCCGCCAGTGGCTTCACGTCCGAGTCGACGACGGCCTTTTCGACCGAGACCACGGGCCCCTCGATGCTGACGTACTTCGGAAGCATCTCCTCCTGCTGGACACAGAAGCTGACCCGTACACCGGGCTTCATCAGCCGGCCCTTGCGCGAATCGGCCGGCGTCACGATCGAGACGTCGCCGCCCTTCTCGTACTGGTACCAGACCGGGCACGTCAGCGGCCCCCTCTCGCCATCGGGAATGCTGATCACACCCACGTGAACGCCG
>Ga0209988_10000832_pt1 | contig 19684 bp, 11 predicted proteins | sample N075metaG_FD_183115 | JGI IMG/M metagenome (GOLD analysis project Ga0209988, IMG submission 183115) | Deep subsurface microbial communities from Kermadec Trench to uncover new lineages of life (NeLLi) - N075 metaG (SPAdes) (version 2) | ecosystem: Environmental > Aquatic > Marine > Ocean trench... | reverse complement strand
AAAATTGCCTTGCGGTCGCGCTGGCCAATATCGGCAGTGTCTCGACGAGCGCTTCACGCCTTCGGGCAACGATTGGCGAAGCGCAGGCAACTTCCGAAACCGTTGTTGCGCAAGCGGTCGATGTCGCTGACAATGCCCGCCGGCTCGATACCACGGTCAAGTCTTTCCTGATCGATATGGCCGGCTAAAACTGCCCTACTTCCTTTGGTGTAAGGTCAAAAGCATCCTTGATGTTGCGGCATTGCCGATCTATTCCGCCGCTTCAAGGGGTTGCGCTGGCCGGGGTCTGATACCAGCGGTTGGTCTGACCCGCCGGAAAATGCGGCTTGCCAGGCTTGGCGCCTGCTGGCCTGGCAGGAACGGATCGGCATAACAGCGAGTTGCGGCATTGCGGGCTTTTCTCTTGACCGTATTGACAAAACGGGGCGCGCCGGCGACATGCACAATGTCATTGTGGCCAAGCAAGGGAAGGTAATGTTCGGGTTGTCCTGGCAGGATCCGGTCGCCCTGGCCGATCCGGCTGGTGGCGATCACTTCGGCGACGCCATTGCCAACAAGCCAGTCAAGGGCTGAACGCATATAGAGATTGGCCATGTCGCGGGCGCCGGCGACGACGATCATATTACGCTGCATGCCAGCCTGGCAGGCCGCCCGCGCCATCGACCAGATCGGCGCCCAGCCAGTGCCACTGGAAACCAAAATCAGCACGCCGCCGGAATTGACGTCCCGCAAAAAGGCCTGGCCGAAGGGCCCGCGGATCTGCACGCGGTGGCCGGCCTGAATGCCGGTTCCCAATTGGCCCGATACCGCGCCATCGGGAAGACGCTTGATGTGAAAAACGAGTTCGCCTTCATTGCAATCGCCGTTCATCCGCACGGTGGGGCTGTAATCGCGGGCCGGAAATCCGCGGAAAGCGAGGCTGACATATTGGCCGGGAAGATATTCAAACGGCCTTGCAAGGCGGATGATCACTTCCAGGACCTGCGGTGACAAGGCGCGGATAGTACTGACGATGCCGCTCTGTTTGCTGACCACCGGCACGTCATCGAAGGTGATAAATGCGTCACCGACAATTGTCGCCTGGCAGGCGAGCACCGTATTGCCCTCGGCCGTACCCTGGTCATCGACCGTACCGGAGGCGACGGTGACGCGGCAGGTTTCACACTGGCCCGAGCAGCAATCATGCGGGATCAGAATTCGCCCGCCTATTCCGGCATCGACGAGCGTATCACCGAAATTGGCCCCGATCCGGGTGCCATTGATCGTGAAATTGCATTTGCTCATTTCAATGTCCCGTTGCGGGCTTGGCTTGGTGGCACTAAAGCATGTCGCGTTCATTCGCATTCACGCGCCCTGCTTTATCTCTTTGTTTGCGCGTGTCGTTTTCGCAAAACCGGTGTCCACTTTTGCGCGACACGCTTTAGGCGTCTGACTTGCGCGGATACCGCGGTCCCTGGTGGGCGTCAGCGCAGAATGATGCGCACCGGGCGCGCGTGGCGGGTGTGGCGGATCTGGGTGTGGTCGAATACCGAGACCCACATGTAAAGTGGTTCACCGGGCAGAAAATCGACGTCGTACCGACTGCCGGTTTTCAGGCGCCTGGTCGCTTCAAGCGTCCAGTATCCGTCTTCCCACCGGGCAGCTCCGACGATGTCGGCGCGATCGCCTTCATAATCGCCGGCAATGATGATGTTGGGAATGACGGTTCCGACCGGGATCGCGGCGTCGGCCTCGGCCGAATAGGGCACGGTTTCTTCCTTGTGCATCCACCATCTGGCGTCGCTCGACAGGCTGTATTCGGGGTCGAGTTCGAACGGCCCCATGGCCGCCTGCGTCGCCGCCAGGTTCTTCGGCAGGCGCAGGACGGTAACCGGGCCGTCATAACCGCGCTCGCCATCGACCTTGTGGTTGACGCTGTAGAAGGCCTTGCCGGGATCGGCCTTGTAGCCGGCGGCATAACGCTTCTTGCCGGCGGCCTGTTCGGGCGTCGGCTCGACCGGCGGTCCGAAATGCATGTCATCGACGCGGCCCAGAAGCCCGCCGCGCGTCGATTTCCACTGCCAGACGTCGAGATAGCTGCCGTCATCGGTGTAATGCAGGCCGCGCAGATGCAGTGGGGCGGGTTTGTCGGCCAGCGGCTTCGGCCCGACATGCGTGCCGTCGCCGCCGCCATAGGTCGGCTCCCTGGAAAACAGCACCGCGAACTTGTCCTCGTAAAACGTCGACACGTCGGACGTCGCGGCGCGATCCTGCAGCACATGCCAGCCATCGGCCTTTTTGATCAGCGGCTCACGCCAGACCGAACGGGTCGGATCGGACCAGCGAAACGCGAAGTAGATGCGGCCGGCATCGCGCACCGCGCGGACCTCAACCTCCGATTCCCCGCTGCCGCCCAGATTGATGCCCTGCTGGGTCATGATCCTGACCGGACGTGCCTTGCGCCAGGCTGGTTCGTCGAGCCGGCCGTCAAGGATCGGCGATCCGGAAACGGCAATGACGCGAAGCGTGTCGCGGGTTGCCCAATCGGTGGCCGCCGTGGCGGCCATGATCGCAAGCCCGGCTATGAGAGCGGTGAGCAGCGGCCGTGACCGCACATTGCGGTTCCAGACCAGCCTGGAGGGTCGGAAAACCCGTAAAATCTGGTCCAGTCCGCCATATAGGAAATGCGACGTCACATGGCCGAGAATGTAGCCGACAACGCCAAATGCGCTGATGGTGTGGACTTTGACGATCCAGCCGCCATAGCCCAGATACAGCACGGTCCCGGACACCGTCAGGATGCTCAGCAGGATAAATACCAGCCAGTGCAGCGCAACGTTCGTCGCGCCCCAGCGCAGCCGTTTGGCCGTCGGCAGCGTAAAGACGAGCAGGCGTTTTAACGCAATCCGCCGTTTCAGGCCGCTGCGGCGCAGATAAAGCGGATAGGCGGCGGCGCTGAAGAACAACGTCAGGCCGGCGATAAAATGGACGGTCCAGATCTCGCCCTGCGGCAGGATCGGCGACAGGAACTGCGAAATCGGTGCGACCAGCGCATCGGAAGCAATGCGCAATCCGGTGGCGATGCTCGTCAGGACGGCGATGGCGGAAATCCAGTGGAGGATGATTGTGCCGGTATCGGTGCGCGAATGTGCAGTCCTGGCCGGGCGGGACGAACTTTCAGTGGCGCTTTCTGCTTGGCCGTGGGCCGGTTCCCGGCCCTCTTGCGCACCACGAAACAACGCGCCGCCGCGCTGCCTCCCGGCGAGCGAATCCCCTCTTGCCACATCTACCATGAAGCCCTGAACCCCGCCGCTAGCAAAGACCCCGTGCTAAGCGGATCAGGTCCGCTCACAACTTTAAATTAACCTTAATCAACTCTTAACCGGATTCAAGAAACGGCTTGAAATATGGTTAATAAACTCTTCGTAAACGATTTAAAAATAGAGGAAAATCCTATCTGATGGTTTTGACGAGGGCCGAGAGACAACGATCCGTATGATCAAATTATTCGATTGGTCTTGAGCGATTAATATCAACCGTTGGTATAAGGCGTTGCATGATCGCTGAGGTTGCATAGCGGCGACGACGAGATGTCGCAGATGCGGCCTGCGCTATTCGTCTCAGGCTGTTCGCTTCAGTAGAAATTGCTGCTCTTTTTGCGGCCGAAATATACGATTGACCGGTTTTGTCGCCAACGGAAACCGTTTGAGCTCGCCGAGCGCGGCGGCGGGAAGTGGCCGGCTGAACAGATATCCCTGAACGGTGACGAAGTCGTATTCGCGCAGGAATTCGAGCTGCGCTTCGGTTTCGATACCCTCGGCCGTGACGGCCATCCCGAGCTCGCGCGCCAGGACCAGCATCGACTTGACGATACCGGCGGCGCGGCGGTGCCCGGGCAGATCGGCGGTCAGAATCTTGTCGATCTTGATCCGATCGAAATTCAATCGCCTGAGATTGGCGATGGAGGTGTAGCCGGTGCCGAAATCGTCCATGGCAATCTGGATTCCGAGCATGCGCAGGCGGGAAAATATGTTCGCGGTCTTCTCAAAATCCTGGATCAGCGCGTCCTCGGTAACCTCGATCTCAAGCTGCCTGGGATCGAAATCATATTCCCGGGTCAGTTCCCGGATCTGATCGATCAACTGGCTGTTGACCTGTGGCGGCGTCACATTGACCGAAAACCGGATATGGTCCGGCCAATCGCTGGCCGTCTTGATCGTCGAGCGGAAGATCAGGTCGGTGAGCTCGGTAATGAGACCCTGCTCTTCGGCGATCCTGACGAATTCTTCGGGCGGGATAAAGCCAAAGTCCGGATGCCGCCAACGCGCCAGCGCTTCAAATCCCGTCAGATTGCAGTCGATGGCCCGAACCGTTGGCTGGAAGTAGGCCGTGATCTCGCCATTTTTCATCGCCTCGGGCAGCTGCTTGCTCAAGGTGTTCTGGCGCGCCAGTTCATCGCTGAGCGCCTTGGTGAAGTGTTGATAAATGCCGCGGCCATTGTCCTTTGCGCGGTAGAGCGCAAGGTCGGCGTTCTTCAGGAGTTCTTCGTCCGATGCGGCATTGTCGGGGTAGACGGCGACACCGATCGAGGCGCCGACATTGACGTTGCGGCCGGCGAACGGGAACGGCTGGTTGAGGACGCGGCGAATCTGCTGGCCGACGAGGCGGGCTTCGAGCGCGTCGGGAATCGATGGACAGACGACGATAAATTCGTCGCCGCCGATCCGCGACACCAGATAATCGGAGGCCATCTCGGAAACCAGCTTGTCGGCGACCGCGCACAGACATTTGTCCCCCATGGCATGTCCGAGCGTGTCGTTGATTTTCTTGAAATGGTCCAGGTCGATCCAGATGAGCGCACAGCGCTTGCCGTTCTTCTTTGCAGTTGCGATCGCCTGCTTCAGGCTGTTGTGCATGGATTCGCGATTGGGAAGGCGCGTCAGCGGGTCGTGACTGGCGAGAAACTCCAGCTTGGCCTGCGCCGCCTTGCGCTCGCGAATATCGCGAATTTCGAAAATCCGCTGCTTGGCGTTGCCGTCATGGGTAGTGCGCGCGGCGATCTCCACGGCGACCAAATTTCCGGTAGCCGTGCGGACCTCGGTCTCGATGCACACTGTCTCGTCGGCAACGAGTATATTCAGCGCCTTCCTGTCGCGGATGAAATCGCTCAGCAGATAGTTTTCGGCGGTCTGCTTGTCGGTCTCCAGCAGGCGAGAGAGGCTTTCATTGGCCGCAACGATCTGCAGGCCGCTTGAGACGACGACGCATTCATCGAGAACGTCAAGCAAGGCTTGCAGCTGGTTCGCCCGGCCGGCAGCGGCGCTGGAATAGCGAAACACATAGACCATTGCATAGCCGATACCGATGAGGGCGATCTCGGTGACAATGATTGCGATGATATAGATCGCGGAAGAAGCCATAATCACTTCTGGTTAACTGCAAATCGTAAACAATCGCCTGTTGGTTCGCGACGCTGCCGGAAAGACCACTGAAAAGTCGCCGCAAAGCTGGCCGCGGCGGGTCTGTGCGACTGATTGACATGCCGGGGGATATGCTTAGATCAGGGCGCGCGCGGCGCCCGGCTAGGCTGTAATACCAACGGTTGATAGTATTGACCCATAGGATGGAAAAAATCGTCCACCGGACAGCGTTGCTCCGCTTGCACGATGCCCCGCATCGCACTTTGCGAAGCGCCTAGCCGGTGAACGATTTTTTTTCCATCCTATGGGTCAATACTATCAACCGTTGGTATAAGGCTTTCAAAGACATGCATGATTTGGCAAAGGGAAACGCCGCCATGGCGGATCGGGTTGCGGCGGGCGGTCTGTCGATTGCAGCCAATCTCTATGATTTCATCCATGATGAGGCGCTGCCGGGAACCGGCATTGCGCCCGATCAATTCTGGATTGCCTTTGCGGCGATCCTTGACGATCTGGCGCCAAAAAACCGCGCGCTCCTGGAAAAACGCGACGCGTTGCAGGGCAAGATCGACGCCTGGTATCGTGAGCATCGCGGTAAGGCTTCGGACCCGGCGGCCGACAAGCAATTCCTGCGCGACATCGGCTATCTGCTGCGCGAAGGCGATGCTTTCACAATCGGCACCGAAAATGTCGATGCCGAGATCGCCACCATACCCGGCCCGCAGCTCGTCGTGCCGGTGACGAATGCCCGCTACGCGCTCAATGCCGCCAATGCCCGCTGGGGCAGTCTTTATGATGCGCTATACGGTACCGATGCGATTTCGCAAGACGGTGGCGCGGAGCGCGGCGGCGGCTATAACCTGGTTCGCGGCGCAAAAGTCATTGCCTGGGCGCGCGATTTTCTAGACGATTCTGTCTCGCTCAATATCGGCTCTTGGAAGGACCTTCGCAGTTTTGAAGTTGGTGAGAAGTGCCTGATTGTTAGAACACATAAAGGCGAATATTTTCGGAAGCCGAATGAAGGAGCGGCGGTTTCTACCTCGACAATGCTGCGGAACCCAAACCAATTCGTTGGCTTCCGTGGCGACCCGGCAGCGCCGTCGGCGGTTCTCCTGAAAAAGAACGGCCTGCACGTCGAGATTGTCATCGATCGCGAGCACGAAATCGGCAAGACCGATCCGGCCGGCATCGCCGATGTGATCCTGGAATCGGCGGTGACGACGATTGTCGACTGCGAGGATTCCGTCTCCGCTGTCGATGCCGACGACAAGGTTATCGTCTATCGCAACTGGCTCGGGCTGATGAAGGGCGATCTGAGCGCAGCCGTGACCAAGGACGGCAAGACCTTTACCCGACGGCTCAATGGGGACCGTCGCTATATCGCGCCCGGCGGATCGACGCTGACGCTGCCGGCGCGCGCCCTGATGCTGGTGCGCACAAGCGCGCTTTTGCTGATGAGCGACGCAGTGCTCGACAAACGAGGCGACCGGGTGCCGGAGGGCTTGCTGGACGACTTCGTGACGGCAGCGATCTCGCTGCATGATATCGGGCCGGACGGACGGCGCAGGAACAGCCGGACCGGTTCGATCTATATCGTCAAGCCGAAGATGCACGGGCCGGAAGAGGTGGCTTTCGCCGTTGAAGTCTTTGGCCGGGTGGAGGCGGCGCTCGGCCTTGCCGCGAACAGCATCAAAATCGGCATTATGGACGAAGAGCGGCGCACGACCGTCAATTTGATGGAATGCATCCGGGCGGCCAGGGACCGGGTGGTTTTCATCAATACCGGTTTCCTCGACCGCACCGGCGATGAAATGCACACCGCCATGGAAGCCGGACCGATGATCCGCAAGGGCGACATGAAATCGGCGACGTGGATCGCAGCCTACGAGGACTGGAACGTCGATATCGGTCTGCAATGCGGCCTTTCCGGCAAGGCGCAGATCGGCAAGGGCATGTGGGCGATGCCGGACCTTATGGCGGCCATGCTGGAAACCAAAATCGGGCATCCGCAAGCCGGCGCCAATACCGCGTGGGTGCCCTCGCCGACCGCTGCGACGCTGCACGCCACGCATTATCATGAAGTCGATGTGTTTGCGCGGCAGGGCGCGCTGAAAGACCGGAAACGGGCCAGTCTCGACGACATTCTGGCCGTTCCCGTCACGACGCGGCCGAACTGGCCGGTGGAGGAAATTCAGGCCGAACTCGACAACAACGCGCAAGGCATACTGGGCTATGTCGTGCGCTGGATCGAGCAGGGCATCGGCTGCTCCAAGGTGCCCGATATCAACCATGTCGGGTTGATGGAGGACCGGGCGACCTTGCGCATTTCCTCCCAGCATATCGCCAACTGGCTGCATCACGGCATCTGCAGCAGGGATCAGGTCATGGAGACCTTGCAGCGCATGGCGGGCGTGGTCGATGAACAAAATGCCGGCGACCCTGACTACCGGCCGATGGCGGTGGATTTTGAAGGCAGCACCGCGTTCCAGGCGGCTTGCGACCTCGTCTTCAAGGGCCGCGAGCAGCCGAACGGGTATACCGAGCTGATTCTTTTTCGGCGCCGGATCGAAGAAAAGGCGAAATCCGGCGGCTGAGTGCCGGGGCGCAAGGATCATCGCCGGCGATGCGTCCTCAAGTCTCTTCCAGGGTCAGCAATGTTGCATTGCCGCCGGCCGCCGTGGTGTCGATGCTGATGACGCGCTCGGTGGAGAACATGGCGGCGCTATCGCCAGCGGAGACAAGGAGAATTCGGGCGCCGGGCCGCTCGGCCAAGGCCAGCCGCAGCCGCCTCGCTTCGCCGGTATTGCCGTCATAGGCGACAAGGCCGAGGCCGGGTAATGATTTCAGCGTTTGCGGCTTTGTGGCATCGGCGATGACGCCGACCAGCCCGGCCGGCGCACCGGCGCCGGTCAGTACCGGAATGAGCGCGCCGGCAAGGGCTCGGCCGCCGCGCTCCGGCAGCGCCACCGCATTGCCGGCCGCCAAAGCAATGACCGCCTGAACCAACATCGCCGCCGCGCTGTTTTTGCCGCTGCCCAGACACAGTGCAATCCCGCGGCCGTGATGGCTGAGCTGGTTGCTCTCGCCGGTCGGGCCGGGAAAATTGCGGCTGCCGGCGGTCAGATGCGGCGCGGCCATGAGCGCCTCGTTGGCCAGGTCCCGCAGCGGATCGGCAAGCCCGCCGATGGCCTCGCGCAGGATCGGCAGACGATCGGCGTCGCTGTCCCAGGCGTCCTGGGCGGCCAGCGCAGTTTTGGCGAAAGTGGCGGGATCGTGAACAATCATATCCGTCCCATTGTCGCCGTTTATGGTCAGGCTTGGCAGTCGCGGACGGCGAACCGCCGGCCGGGTCAAGCGGGCAAGGTACTGCGGTCCGCCGGCCTTCGGCCCGGTGCCGGACAGGCCCTCGCCGCCGAATGGCTGGACGCCGACGACGGCGCCGATCTGGTTGCGGTTGATATAGATGTTGCCGACATGGGCTTTGCGGCAGAGGGTATCGATGCGGTCGTCGAGGCGCGAATGCATGCCCAGCGTCAGGCCATAGCCGGAGGCGTTGATGGCGGCAACGACGGCGTCCAGTTCATCGGCGCGATACTCCACCACATGCAGGACCGGTCCGAAAATCTCGTGTTCCAGTTCGGCAAAATCGGTGAGGCGGATCACCGTTGGCGCGACGAAGCGGCCGCCCTCGCTGACCTCTGTCATCGGGTGAGCAAAGAGGATGCGATCCTTTTCGGCGAAAGCCTGGGTGTGGCCGGAAATCACGTCCCGCGCCTCAGCATCGATCACCGGGCCGACATCGGTGGCCGCGTCCCAGGGATCGCCGATACGCAGTTCGCGGACGGCGCCGGCAAGCATCTCCAGGAGCGTTTCGGCAATATCGGACTGGACGAAGAGCACGCGCAAGGCCGAACAGCGCTGACCGGCGCTCTGGAAGGCCGAGGCGATGATGTCGCGCACGGCGTGTTCGGGCAGCGCGGTGGAATCGACGATCATGGCGTTGATGCCGCCGGTTTCGGCGATCAGTGGCGCTGCCGGACCGGCGCCGGCGGCGAGAGCCCGGTCGATGAGAACCGCCGTTTGCGTCGATCCGGTAAAGCAGATTCCGGCAATGCGTTTGTCGGACGTCAGCGGGCCGCCGACAATTGGACCATCGCCGGGCAGCAGGGCAAGCACATCACCGGGAATGCCGGCCTCGTGCATCAACGCCACGGCGCGCGCGGCAATCAGCGGTGTCTGTTCGGCCGGCTTGGCGATTACCGGATTGCCGGTGACCAGCGCTGCGACGATCTGGCCGGTAAAAATCGCCAGCGGGAAATTCCACGGCGAAATGCAGACGAAGGGTCCAAGAGCTGCACGGCCGCCAGCGGAAAAAAGCTGCCGCGCGCCGGCGCCGTAATAACGGCAAAGATCGACCGCCTCGCGGATCTCAAGAATCCCGTCGAAGCGGGTCTTGCCGGCCTCGCGGGTCAGCAGCGCCATCAGTTCAAAGGTATGTTCCTCATAAAGATCGGCGATGCGCGCAAGCATTGCCGCCCGTTCTTCGACGTCCCGGTCGCGCCAGGCGGGAAAGGCCTTGACAGCAACCGTCATTGCCCGGTCGGCGTCGCTGCCGCCGGCCTCGGCGACCGTTCCAACCCGGTCGCTGCCATCGGCCGGGTTGACGATCGGGCGCATGGCGCCGCTTGCCGCTTTGCCGCCAATGAGAGGCGCTGCCGTCCATGATGCTCGCCGGAACGGCGCCATGCCGTCTTCAAGCGCCGCGGCGTCGACCGGATCGTTGATGTTCCAACCGTAGCTATTGCGGCGGCCGGGGGCAAAAAGGTCCGGCGGCAAGGGAATGCGCGGATGGGCGACCGGGTCGGCTTCCATCGTTGCCGCGACAGGGTCGCGAACCAGGTCGCCGACCGGCACGGATTTGTCGAGAAGCTGGTGCACGAAGGAGGAATTGGCGCCGTTTTCCAGAAGCCGGCGAACCAGATAGGCGAGCAGGTCCTTGTGCACGCCGACGGGTGCATAAATGCGGGTATGGTGGCCGGTCGTCTGGCGCAAATGGGCGTGAAGCGCTTCGCCCATGCCATGCAGGCGCTGAAACTCGAAACCGGCAAAGTCGCCGGCCATTTCCACGATGGCGCAGGCGGTATGGGCGTTGTGGGTGGCAAATTGCGGGTAGAGCCGGTCGGCATTGCCGAGCAGGTAGCGGGCGCCGGCGAGGTAGGCGACGTCGGTCGAGCTCTTGCGGGTGAACACGCGATAGGTCGGCAGGCCAAGAACCTGCGCGTGCTTGATCTCCATATCCCAATAGGCGCCCTTGACGAGGCGGACGGTGAAACGCCGGTCAAGTTTTTCAGCCAGCGCGCCAATCCATTCCAGCACCGCCAGGGACTGCTTGGCATAGGCCTGGACAACCATGCCGAAACCGTCCCAGCCGGCCAGATCGGCATTGGCGGCGACAGCCTCGATAACATCGAGCGACAGATCGAGGCGGTCGGCTTCCTCGGCGTCGATGGTAAAGCCGATATTGGCGTTGCGCGCCATTTCCACCAGCGCGGCAAGGCGCGGCGCCAGTTCGTCCATGATACGTTCGCGCTGGACAGTTTCATAGCGCGGATGCAGGGCGGAGAGTTTGACGGAGATGCCCGGATTGTCGTGAACGCCCGGCTCGCCGGCATGATCGGAAATAACATCGATCGCCTTGGCATAGGCGCGAAAATAGCGGCGCGCATCCGCTTCGGTCATCGCCGCCTCGCCGAGCATGTCGAAGGAAAATCGGTATCCGGCCACAGCCTCCTCGCCGGCGCGCGCGATCGCCTCCTCGATGGTGCGGCCGAGGACGAATTGGCGGCCCAGCACCCGCATCGCCTGGGCGAGGGCGGTGCGGATAAAGGGCTCGCCGACACGCTGCACGAGCTGGCGCAAATTGCCGACGATGTCAGCCTCGGCGGCCGTGCCGTCGCGAAAAATGCTGCCGGTCAGCATCAGCGCCCAGGTTGAAGCGTTGACCAGGAACGATCCGGCCTCGCCGGTATGCCGGCTCCAGTCGGCGCCGCCGATCTTGTCGCGAATCAGCGCATCCAGTGTCGGCGCATCGGGGACGCGCATAAAGGCCTCGGCCAGACACATCAGCGCGACGCCCTCGTCGGTGGAAAGGCCGTATTCGGCAAGGAAGCTTTCCATCAGAGTGGGCGAGGGATCGGCGCGCAGCCGTTCGACCATGTCTTCGGCCCGGGTGACGATGCGGGCGCGCGCCGCCTCGGTCAGGCCGGTCGCCGCGATCATATGCGAAACGATGCTATTCTCGCTGGCGAAACCGGCTTGGCGGATGGCGTTGCGGGCGGCACCAGGGGGCAAGGCGGCGGTCATTACAGGACCTCCAGTTCGGCACTAGACATTTACCTGCCTTACAGCCTATTTTATAGAGGAAAATACTCCAAATTCGGACAATTACCAGGTTAAAAGCCTAGAATAATGGAAATTACAGGACTTACCACTCTATGATTCCTCTCGACCCTACCGACCTTGCAATCATCGATGCGCTGCAAAAAGACGGCCGGATATCGATCGTCGACCTGGCCGGCAAGGTCAATCTGACCAAGACGCCGTGCTCGGAACGGGTGCGCAAGCTGGAAGAGGCCGGTGTCATCCGCGGCTATTGCGCGGTCATATCGGAGACGGCGCTCGATGCCGATCATGTGACGATGGTGCAGGTATTGTTGCGCGGGACGACCCAGGGCGACCTGGAATCCTTCAACCGCGCCGTCAAGCAGGTGCCACAGATCCAATCCTGCCACATGATCGCCGGCGATTTCGATTATCTTCTGAAAGTGCGGGCCCGCGACATCAAGCATTACCGGCAGATCCTCGGCGACGTCATTTCGCGCCTGCCCGGCGTGCGGCAGACCCACACCTATGTGGTGATGGAGACGGTGAAGGACGAAGCGTCGATCCCGGTGCCGCAGGCGGGCCCGGTGCCGCAGGCGGGAAGGATAAGGGCGGGCTGAACGCGATAGCAGCAGGGGGCCAGAACCGGAGCCGTCTGTTCTTCAGGTCATGGAGCGGTTCGCTGCGGATGACGGCCGGACTTCGCGTCGCCCAGAAGCGCAAAGGCGTCTGGCGTATTGGCGGTCGGATTCTTGATAATGGCCTTGATGCCAACTTCGGCGGCCCGCTTGATCCAGCCTGGTCGATCGCCTCTGGCCCAAGAGCTCGGGCAAAATTTGCCTGGCCTCATCGTTTGTGCCAGTGTGGCATAGTTCTGTAATCGGTTTGGGGGTGATGGGGTTGAGCGGACGCTCCGACAAGATATTGTGGTCTGGTCTTTTCCGGATTTCGGTCGATAGCGGGCAGACGCTGCAGTCGCAAATCCGCCAGGCCGTCGTCACCGCCATTCTCGATCGCCAAATGCCGGCCAATCAGCCGCTGCCGTCCTGCCGGACGCTGGCCGGCCGGTTGAGCGTGGCGCGCGGTACCGTGGTTCTTGCCTATCAGCAACTCGTCGATCAGGGGTTTCTGATCGCCCGCGAGAGGCGTGGGCATTTCGTCAATCCCGAAGCCCTGACCGATTTGCCGGAAGTACCGGGTTTGAGTGACGGCGCGGCGCGTCCTGACAGTCCGGACTGGGATGCGCGGCTGTCGGACCGGCCGAGCAAGGACGCCAACATCGTCAAGCCTAGCGACTGGATCACCTACGCCTATCCCTTCGTCTACGGCCAATTCGATCCCTCGCTGTTCCCGACCGCCGAGTGGCGGGAGTGTTCGCGCATGGCGCTTGGCGTGCGCGAGATCCGCAACTGGGCCGCCGACATGATCGACAAGGACGATCCGCTGCTGATCGAACAAATCCAGGCACGACTGCTGCCGCGGCGCGGCATCTTCGCCCGGCCGGAGGAGATCATGGTGACGCTCGGCGCCCAGCATGCGCTGTACCTTGTCGCCACCTTGCTGATGGAACCGGGAACCAAAGTCGTTGTCGAGGAGCCGGGTTATCCCGATGCCCGCAACATCATCACCAGCCGGACCGGCGATGTGCAGCTGGCGCCGGTCGATGGCTCCGGCCTCGATCCGGACGGGTTCGAGGCCGATTGCGATTACGTTTTCACCACGCCCAGCCATCACTGCCCGACCATGGTGTCGATGCCGCTGGAACGGCGCAAAGCGCTTTTGAGCCGCGCGGTGATGGACGATTTCGTGCTGATCGAGGATGATTACGACAGCCAGCTTCTCGATGACGCGACGCCACTGCCGGCGCTGAAAAGTCTCGATGACGCTGGCCGCGTCATTTATATCGGTAGCTTTTCCAAGACGCTGGCGCCGGGGCTCCGGCTTGGCTACATCGTCGCCGATCCGGTGGTGCTGACCGAATTGCGCGGCCTCAGGCGGAGAATGCTGCGCCATCCGCCGGCCAACAACCAGCGCGCCGTGGCGCTGTTCTTATCGCTTGGCCATCACGATGCCCTGGTCCGGCGGCTGACGCAGGCCTTCGCGCAGCGGCGGCGGACGCTGATCAATGCCCTGAATGCCCATCTGCCGATGTTTGCAATATCCTCAGGCCTTTCAGGAACGTCGCTGTGGCTTACAGGGCCTACGGCGATGGATGCAGTCACCCTTTCAGAAAACGCCCGCGGGCGCGGTGTGCTGGTCGAACGCGGCGATATCTTTTTTGCCGCCAACCCGAAGCCGCGAAACGTCCTGCGGCTCGGCATTTCCTCGATCGCCGAGGACAGAATCGAGCCGGGGATCGTGGAACTGGCGAAGGCGGCGGCCGAAATCATGGCGGAGCCGCTGGTAATGGCCGGCTGAGGCGATCGGATTGTCGCATTCCATCTGTGCCAAGATACGGGCCATCTGCGCCAAGATACGGGCCATCTGCGCCAAGATACGGGACCGATCTGGTTCTAAAACTGCCGCCCGGCGCGGCCCTATCCTGCACCGCTCCGGCCGGCGGCCAATACGCCGACACAGCACGACCGGTTCCACGTTTTTTTCGTCAGGGAGGGAATCATGCTTGTTGGCGTTCCCAAAGAGGTCAAGGTCCAGGAATACCGGGCCGGCCTGATACCGGCCAGCGTCCGCGAAATCGTTGCCCATGGTCACAAGGTGGTGGTGGAGACCGGCGCCGGAGCGGGCATCGGCATGACCGACGAAGCCTATCAGGGCGCCGGCGCGCGCATTGCCGGATCGGCAAGGGAAGTCTTCGAAAAGGCCGACATGATCGTCAAGGTCAAGGAACCGCAGGCGAGTGAACGCAAAATGCTGCGCGCCGAGCAGATCCTGTTCACCTATCTGCACCTGGCGCCCGATCCCGGCCAGGCCGAGGATCTTTTGGCCAGTGGCGCGACCTGCATTGCCTATGAGACGGTGACAAGCGCTGCCGGCGGCCTGCCGCTCTTGGCGCCGATGTCGGAAGTGGCCGGCCGGATGTCGATCCAGGCTGGCGCCTATTTCCTGGAAAAGACCCATGGCGGCCCTGGCGTGCTTCTTGGCGGCGTGCCCGGCGTCGATCCGGCCAAGGTCGTCGTCCTGGGCGGCGGCGTCGTCGGCTCGCACGCCATCCATATCGCCCTTGGCATGGGCGCCAATGTCTGGGTCCTGGACCGCAATGTCGATCAGCTGCGGGCGCTTTGGCGGCAGTTCGACCGGTCGCTGAACACGGTCTATTCCACCCGCGACGCGGTGGAGCGCCATGTCAGCGAGGCCGATCTGGTGATTGGCGCGGTGCTGATCCCGGGCGCCGCCGCGCCGAAGCTTGTCAGCCATGAATTGATCCGGCGGATGAGGCCGGGATCGGTCGTTGTCGATGTGGCGATCGACCAGGGTGGCTGTTTTGAAACATCGCGGCCGACGACCCATGACGATCCGACTTTCGTCGTCGATGACGTGATCCATTATTGCGTCGCCAACATGCCGGGCGGCGTGCCGCGCACCTCCGCCCAGGCGTTGAACAATGCCACTCTGCCTTTCGTTCTGGCGCTCGCCGACAAGGGCTGGAAACAGGCGCTGACAGACGATCCGCACCTCAAAAACGGCCTCAATGTCCAGGCCGGGCGGATCACCCATGCCGCGGTCGCGCAGGCGCTGGGTCAAAAATTTCTCGATCCTGACAAGGCGATCGCGGCCTGAGCGCGAAAATCTGCTGAAACGGGGACTGGGGCGATGGCGGATATTCCCAAACAGGCGCGTGCGGTCATCATCGGTGGCGGGGTAGTCGGCTGCTCGCTCGCCTATCATCTGGCCAGGCTCGGCTGGTCCGATGTCGTTTTGCTGGAGCGCAAGCAACTCACCTGCGGCACGACCTGGCATGCCGCCGGCCTGATAACCCAGCTTCGCGCCACGCACAATCTCACTCGGCTTGCCAAATACGCACCAGAACTGCTGATCGCGCTGGAAGAAGAGACCGGTGTTGCGACCGGATTCAAACAATCCGGGTCGTTAAGTATCGCGCTGACCGGCGAGCGTATGGAGGAGATGAAACGTGGCGCCTCCATGGCGCGGGCATTCGATGTCGATGTCGAGGTGATTTCCATTTCCGAAGCGAAAAAACTCAATCCGTTTCTGAATCTGTCCGATGCGATCGGCGCGGTGTTCATTCCAAAGGACGGACAGGCCGATCCGGCCAATATCACACAGGCGCTGGCCAAGGGCGCACGCAAATACGGCGCGCGCATCATTGAAGGCGTCAAGGTGACGGCCATCAGCTGCAAGGACGGCCGTGTCACCGGCATCACCTGGCAGGGCGAGGCAGGCGAGCGCGGCGCGATCGCTGCCGAAGCGGTCGTCAATTGCGCTGGCATGTGGGGCCGCGAGATCGGCAAACTGGCCGGGGTCGATGTGCCGCTGCATGCCTGCGAACACTTCTATATTGTCACCGAGGCAATCCCGGACCTGCCGCGCGATCTGCCGGTCGTGCGGGTTCCCGACGAATGCACCTATTTCAAGGAAGACGCCGGCAAGATGCTGATCGGCGCATTCGAGCCGATTGCCAAGCCCTGGGGCCAGAACGGCATACCGGAGGATTTCTGTTTCGATCAGCTACCCGACGATTTCGACCACTTTGCGCCAATTTTTGAGAATGCGGTGGCGCGTATGCCGCTCCTGGAAACGGCAGGCATCCACACCTTCTTCAACGGCCCGGAAAGCTTCACGCCCGATGACCGGTTTCAGCTCGGCGAAGCGCCGAACCTGAGAAATTTCTTTGTCGCCGCCGGCTTTAATTCCATCGGCGTGCAAACGGCGCCGGGCGCCGGCAAGGCGCTGGCCGAATGGATGGATGCTGGCGAACCGCAGGAAGATCTGTGGGAGGTCGATATCCGCCGCATGCAGCCGTTCCAGAACAACCGGCGCTATCTGGAAGAACGGGTCACCGAGACCCTCGGCCTGCTCTATGCCGATCATTTCCCATACCGGCAATTCACCACTGCGCGCGGCATTCGGACTTCGCCGCTGCATGAGCGGCTGACTGAGCGCGGCGCCTGTTTTGGCGAGACCGCCGGCTGGGAGCGGCCGAACTGGTTTGTCCCGGCGGACGATCTGGCCAGCGGCGTGAGCCCGCAATACCGCTATAGCTGGGGCCGGCAGAACTGGTTCGACTACGCAAGCGCCGAGCACAAGGCGGTGCGCCAGGCCGTTGGCCTGTTCGATTTGACCTCCTTCGCCAAATACCGGGTGGAGGGCCGCGACGCCGAAGCTGTCCTGCAAATGATCTGCGCCAATGATGTCGCGGTGGAACCGGGGCGGATCGTCTATACGCAATGGCTGAACGGGCGCGGCGGCATCGAGGCCGATCTCACCGTGACGCGTTTATCGGAGATGGCGTTCCTGGTGGTCACGGGGGCGGCCAACGCGGTGCGCGACATGGCCTGGCTGAAGCGCCACATTCCGGCCGCGGCGCATTGCATCGTCACCGACGTTACCAGCGCCGAAGCCTGTATTTCCGTGATGGGGCCGAATGCGCGGGCGCTTTTGCAAAACCTGACCCCCACCGACCTTTCCAGTGACGCCTTTCCTTTCGCCAGCGCGCAGAAAATCGAAATCGGCATGGCGCTGGCTCGTGCCCACCGCATCAGTTATGTCGGCGAGCTCGGCTGGGAGATCTACATGCCAACGGAGATGGCGCGCCATGTCTTTGACACGATCGTTGCCGCCGGCGAGCCGCACGGGCTCAGGCTGTGCGGCATGCATGTGCTTGATTCCTGCCGCATCGAAAAAGCCTTCCGGCATATTGGCCAGGATATTTCCGATGAGGATCATGTGCTGGAAGCCGGACTCGGTTTTGCCGTGAAGATCGACAAGCCGGCGTCGCGCTTTGGCGATTTCATCGGCCGCGAGGCGGTGCTGGCGAAGAAGCAGACCGGGCTGTCAAAACGGCTGCTGCAGTTCAAACTCAAGGATCGCGAACCGCTGCTGTATCACACCGAGCCGATCTGGCGCGACGGGCGGCTCGCCGGCTATCTGACGTCGGGCAATTACGGCCATCATCTCGGCGCGGCGATCGGCCTTGGCTATGTCGCCTGCGAGACAGGCGAGACGCCGGACGATATCCTGGGCTCGGCATATGATATCGAAGTCGCCGGGACACGATTTGCCGCGACCGCAAGTTTGAAACCGTTTTACGATCCCAAGGCGGAGCGGGTGAAAGTGTAGACGATCAAGCGCAAGCACGAAATCCTTGGCGCGACGCCGCTCAATCACATTCCGGCCAGCATCGACGCGGCGATCCGCGAGCAGTTCGAAATCCTGCTGCCACGTGAGGTGTTGGGCGGCTGAGTGGCGGTTGGCGCATTCGGACATGCGTCCGGTCGGGAATTGGCCAATCACGCAAAACGCGCAATAATCATCGGTATGGGAAATTTCAGCGGACCGTTAGTCGTCGAAATCACCGAACGCGAAATCGCCGGGCGGACGCTGGCTGTGACCCGCGGCATGTTTCGCTATCAGGGCGATGTCGGTGAGCAGTCCGTCGATGTTCTGGTGCCCGACGCCTTTGAAACCGACTTTGCCAGCGTTCCGCGGCTGTTCTGGTGGCTGGTTCCACCGCTTGGCCGTTACGCCAAGGCGACCGTTATCCATGATTATCTCTATGTCACCGGCGAACTCAGCCGGGCGCTGGCCGATGACGTGCTCTATCAGGCCATGCTCGACCTGCGGGTCAAGGCCTGGCTGGCCTGGATCATCTATGCGGCGGTTAGGCTGTGGGGCTTCTTCTACTGGCGCCGTTGCGTCAAACTTGGATCAAGCGGACGGCTGGACCGGTTTGGCGGCCTCGCGCCGATCAGCATATACGCCGAACGCGGCTCAAATCAGTGAGCGCGCCAGGCCGATCGCGCTGAGGCCGATCAGCAGCCACAGAACGAAGGCGCGGAAGGTCGCCGGCGGTGTCGCAACAAAACGCCGCGAGCCGAGCCAGACGCCGAGCGCCAACAGCGGCAGGGCGGCGATGATGCGCAAAACCGTCACTTCATTGAACAGGCCCGTCGTCGCCAACAATCCGCCGGCCCACAGATCGGTGACGAAGAAATAGGCGATCAGGGTGGCGCGCATGACCGCCGGGCGGATGCCGGCAAGAGTGAAGACCAGCGCCAGAACCAGACCGGAAAGCGCCGTTGCGCCATTGACGATGCCGGCAACCAAGCCGCCTGCGGCGAGCAGCGCCAGGGATAATTCGGCGCGGGCTTTCGGCATGACGATCATCAAGATACTGGCCAATGCGATAAAGCCCAGCAGCGCCAGCCGCAGTGTTTCGCCGGGTATTGCGACAAGCAGCCAGACGCCGAGCGGGTTGCCGATCAGACCGGCGATCAGCAGGACCAAGAGCCGGCGGCGGTCAATATCGGCCCAGATGCCGCGTGCCTGGCCGATCGAGGCGACGACCTCCAGCCCGATCGATAGCGGCACGACCTCGGCCGGTGGCAGGACGAGGGTCAGGCCGGCCACCAAAACGGCCGAAAACCCGAAGCCGGAATAACCGCGCACGTAAGACGCCGCCAGAATGACAAGGGCCAGGAAGGCAAAGCCTCCCGGCCCCAGATCAAATGCCAGAGCGCCGATCATGCCGCGTCTTTAACGGCGTCGGCTGCTTCCGAGTTTTTCCGGATCACACGTTTACGCCGCCTTCGGGTACGTCGGTATGCTTGTATTTGTCCAGCAGGCGCTTGGGGTATTTCAGCGCGTCGCGGCGGAACGGGTCGCCCAGTTCGCGCGTCACCGTGACTTCGATGATCGTCGTCTTGCCATTCTTTTGCGCATCGGTCGCCTTGATCAGCTCGTTGCCGACGTCGTCAAGCTTTTCG
>Ga0209988_10000830_pt1 | contig 19710 bp, 16 predicted proteins | sample N075metaG_FD_183115 | JGI IMG/M metagenome (GOLD analysis project Ga0209988, IMG submission 183115) | Deep subsurface microbial communities from Kermadec Trench to uncover new lineages of life (NeLLi) - N075 metaG (SPAdes) (version 2) | ecosystem: Environmental > Aquatic > Marine > Ocean trench... | reverse complement strand
GTTTACAGGAAATACGAGCGGTTCTGGTTCGGGTTGGGCGTCATTGCCTTTCCCGCCGTCCTGGGAATTTTTTTCCTGATGGTTTTTAAACCGTCTATAGGCTGACCGATGGAGACACGACAGCAAGTCGAAGCGGCCAAAGCGGATTTGAGCAAGGCCAACCTGTTCGGCAAGAACCTGGAGGGAGCCGACCTCAGTCAGGGCAATCTGGCGGGGGCCAATCTGCGCAAAGCGAAACTGAAGGGAGCCAACCTTAAGGGGGCCAACCTTGAAGGCGCCAGCCTGGGCACAGCTGATTTGACCGGGGCCGATCTGCGGGGCGCCAATTTGCGGGCGGCAGAATGTATTGGCACCCGCTTTACCGGAGCCAACCTCAGTGGCGCTAATTTTGACCGCGCTTCGGTCAGCAAGGCGGTGATGACGGACGCCGATCTTTCCGCCAGCGATTTTTCGAATGCCATCAACCTCACCTGCGCCCAGCTTGAGTCCGCAAAAATCGATGCCACCACGCGGTTGCCGAAGTACATCCGGCTCACCTGGACCTCCGAGGACCATTACGAATGCCGGGACCGCACTCAACGCATCGACGATCCGGGCAAGGCCCGGAGCTAAAGGGAGCAAACTCTGATTTGCGCCCAACAATGGTGAGGCGTGGAGCTAAGGGTCAGCTATCTGCCCCCACGGCGAGTGGTGACGAAACCTGAATGGGAAATTTTCATGTTGGAAAAAATCCTGGAAGACCATGAGAAATGGTTCAAGACTCGCGGTGGTGAGGGCGAACGCGCCATATTGAGAGGAGTCGATCTCAGTCAGGCGATCCTCCAAAAAGCCATACTGGTGGAAGCCGACTTGATGGGAGCCTGCTTCCAAAATGCCGATTTGCGGGAAGCCGACCTGCGCGGCGCCAACCTGCAGGACAGCCAACTGCAAGGCGCCCGGCTGGAGGGAGCCAACCTCACGGAGGCCGACCTCATGATGGCGGATTTGACTGGCGCTCATTTGGAGGGTGCCCAGCTGGACGGCGCCTATCTCCATGGTGCGGATTTGCGCAACACCAGCGGTTTCACCCGCCAACAGTTGGAATCGGCATTCTCCGATGAATCTACCCGCCTGCCCGAAAATTTAGGCTGACCAGCGAAGCACCGGAGCTAAATGGATCAATCGTTGCTTGTGCTCAATCATCGTTGAGTATAAATCCAAGTTTCGCCCCTTGGGTTCAGCGGCACGCTGGTGACGAATCCACCCGGTTCTAAATTTTTTTGCCCGTTTATACTTATTTGGGAGCCGTTCTTTCGGGCGGGAGAATGGCTTTCGGGAAAACATTGACAAAATCCCCAATTTAAATAAAATGAAATCCTCAAATTTTGAGTTCCAATCTAATATAGAACAGAAAATCGATTTTCAAGGCCGTGGGCTTTTCCGCCACGCTCTGTTGGCCATGCCTTGGGCTTCTTTATTGGTTTGAATTAATCTATCAGGCGTATTCAGGAGAATTGAAATGCAGATTACCGGCATGCTTTGGGGCCGAAAACTACTGGATCTGGTCGAGTTCCCGCGGTCGGACGTGCGAGGTCCTGAAATCAGTGTGGATGAGATCAAGAAAATGATCGAAAAGCACGGCGAAATTTTTATCAAACCTGTTTTCAAGGGCGGCGTTGGTAAGAAGGGCAAATCCGGTTTGATCGGCCGCGTGAACAATCTCGCCGATGCTTTGAAGGAAAAAGAACGGTTGTACTTTGCCAAGCATCAAGTCGGCGACACCATTTCCAAATCGGATGGCGTGACCTTTGAAGGCGGAGTGCCGGCGGAGCATGAAATTTATTTTTCCATTTCAGACAACACCGAGTTTCGGGCGCCGGCCATGACCATCACCCATCATGGCGGCGTGGATATTGAGGAGTTGCCCGCCGACAAACTGGCGGTGGTGCCCTTCGATCCGCTCACCGGTCTCAAAGCTTTTCATGTGTCCAACGCCCTGATGAAACTGGGGGCGCCGACGGAGATCATCAGTTCCCTCGTTCAAAACCTGCCCAAGCTTTGGGACCTGTACAACAATTACGGAATGTTGATGCTGGAATTGAACCCGATCCGGATGGCCCGCAAAAACGGTCGATTGACGCCGGTGGCCTGTGATTTTAAATGTTCCTTCGATCAGGACGACCCGGCCTGGAAGCGATTGCACCTGCCGGAGCATTTGTTTACCTACGATGATTCCGAATTCGAGCAGGAGATCAACCAACTGCGGACCTATCAGGGGCAGAGCGACGTTTATGTGATCAACGACCAGGGCAGTATCACCGCGCCGACCTTTGGCGGCGGGGCCAACGCCATGGTGACCGAGTTGTTGGGTGAAGACGCCACCATTTCCTCCGATTTCGGCGGCAATCCTCCCTATGTGAAAATGAACGAAATCTCCAAAATCACCTTCAAGCACTGGATGAAACAAACCAACGTGCTGTTCATCATCGGCGGCAAAGCCAACAACACGGACATCTATGAAACTTTCCGCGCCATGGCGGACGGCATCAAATGGTATTTTCAAAATTACGGCCCGCACCCCATGTTTGTGGTGGTGGGCCGCGGTGGACCCAACCTGATTCGGGGGATGGCTTACATGCGCGATACCTTGGATTCCCTGGGCCTGCCTTACCGGTTTTTCGGTCACGACAGCGCCATGTCCGAGGTGGTCAACTACGCCAGGGCGATCAACAAGTGGATCATAAATGGCGGCCGGGACCAAATTAAAAAGAATCTCAATATTAAGTAATCATCGTAATTGTAGTTTTAATGCCTGGAGGCAAGACTAATGCATAAGAACGGAGTGGCTGGTTTTCCCTATTACGTGGGGATCAATTCGTTGTCTGAGCTGGCGACCCGGGAGGACAGGGTTGTCGTTTTTAATATATTGGGAAAAGAAAGTTCGACGGTGACGCCAGTCAGCCACGATTATTCAGGCGGTAACATCGTGTTTGGCACCGGTCCCGGAAAATCCGGAAAATTTTTGACCACCAAATCCGGCAAGGTTCCGGTATACAACTCGATCAAGGAGGGCATGGAAGCCGGTCATGAATTCAACACCGCCGTGGTTTATCTGCCGCCTTCCGGAGTCAAGGATGGTGTCGCCGAAGCGGTGCGTCAGAATCCCAAACTAAAAAAAGTCATCGTCCTCACTGAAAAAGTGTCGGTCAAGGATTCCCGGATCATGCGGGCGATTTGCCAGACCAATGGCGTGGACCTGTTCGGCGGCAACTGCCTGGGTCTTGCCGATTCCTGGAACAAGGTTCGCATTGGCGGAGCCTTGGGGGGCAGTCACCCCGATGAATCTTTGATCAAGGGATCGACGGCCATCTTTTCAAACTCGGGAAACTTCACCACCACCATCGCCGTTTATCTGGCGACGGCCGGCTGGGGCACCACCACTTCCGTGTCCAGCGGCAAGGACGTTTACATTCAATACGGCCCCAAAGAGTTCATTTATGCACTCAATAATGATGACCGAACGAAAGCCGCCGTTCTTTACAGTGAGCCCGGCGGCACCTATGAAAAAAATATCCAGTCCGACAAGCCGATCGTCGCCTGCGTGGTCGGCCGATGGAAAGCGAAGCTGACCAAATCCTGCGGCCACGCCGGGTCGTTGGCGGGCGCCGGGGACGACGCGATTGCCAAGGAAAACTGGTTCATGGACTGCTTTGGTGTGAAGGAAATTTTCACGCCGCAGAATCCGGTATGTTCCAAGAAAGGGGCGTTGGTGACCAACATTGCTGACATCCCGGAAGCCCTCACCCATGTGATGGCTCTCAATGGTGAGAAACCCGATTTTGCGCCGCGCGGTAATTTGTCGTTGAAATGCTGGTTTGGCAACAACAACGGCATTGAACTGCCCAAAGAGTTGGACTTGGCGCCGGTGGAGGCGATTGAACCCTACAACGAGCAGATTAAAAACCTCAGACTGCAGGTCGGAGCCCAGTTTTCACGAGAAATGCTTAAGGATGCCAGCGGCGCTTCCAGAATGGATCCCAAAACCCAGGTGTCCCAAATTCATAACACTTCCATTTTAGACGCTTCCCAGAAATCTTTCGAGGAAAACCTGGTCCATGCGATGACCAAGAAATATCCCAGCGATTTTGGCCGGGGATTGATCAACCTGGTTTTGAACGCCTACGTCAATCAGCATGGCGAACCCACCCTGATGGCGGCAGAAGCTTCCCGCGCCAATGGCAATTCGCCCAACACGGTGTTGTCGGCGGCGGTCTCCATCGTCGGTAAAAAAACCGCTGAGAAGGCCATGGCCGCGTCGTCCGCTTTTCTGGAGCTGTTCAAATTGACCGAGATGGACGACCCGGAAGCCGCTTTCGATACCAAGGACGTGTTGCAGGCGGCGGCGGCTCACAAGGATGTTTTTCTGACTTCCGGGGAAGATCATTGCGTCCCGCTCATGCTGGAGGCGGCCTCCAAGTTGGGCTCATCCGTGTTCTTCACCTTCCTCCAGGATTTTGCCAAACAGGAGAAAGGTAACCTGTCCATGGACGCGCTGGTGGCGGCGGCTTGGACGACGGTGGCCTGGCCCAGCTTGAGACAAAAAAAGATATCACAGACCACTCTGGTGGCACTCCCCTGGTACGGGAAAATTTTCAGTACCATGGTGGGAGTCGGAGCGCCTGCCGAGCGGCATGCTGAAGACAGTTTTTGTGGAGTGAAAATGAAAGACCTCATTCCCAATTTCAGTTTCACCAAAACCGCTTTTATGGCGCTGATAGGGCGGGAGCCTACAGAAGGCGAGTTGTTCGAGTTTCAGGTTTTGCTGGGTCTGATCATCACCAATGGGCCGGGCACGATATCAGCGCAAGGCTCCAAAGGGGCGGTCAGCGCCGACGGACCGGAACAACCGGAGCGGGTTCAGGTGAATAAAAGCTTCATCGGTTTCATGACTCACACGGGATTTGCTCATGGCGGCAACGGGTATGAAGCGGCGGCCTTTCTCATGGAACAGTTTAAAAACACGTCCATGAAAGATCCCGCGGACCCCAACCACGGGGTCGATTTGGAAAAGCTGGCCACGGACTATGCCGTCCAGTACGCGCAATACAAAAAAGAGCAAAAAGAGCTGGGCCACTTGGAATATGCCAAGGTGCCTTGCATCAATCATCCCATCTTCAAGGGCAAGGATGTCAACTTTGATCCGCGCGAAGTCTATGTGCAAAAACTTTTCAAGGAGAAGGGATTGTACAATGTATTTCTCGAGTTTTATCACCACCTGGTGGAGGCCTTGTATAAAAACAAGGTCAGCAAAAACGTTTATTGCGTCAACATCGATGCGGTGATCGCGGTGATATTGCTCAAGGTGGTCTGGTCGGATTACCAGGCAGGCAAGATTAAGGAAAAAGACATTGAGTCGGCCAGCTTCACCGCTTTTCTGTATGGCCGGATGATTGGCTGTGCCGCGGAAATTGAAGACCACACCAACCGCGGAAAAAATATGGACACACGAACCCCGGCCAGCAAGGTTACCTACGTCGGTTAAGACGCTTCCTGTTTTGGTGCCTGTCATTTTATCCGGATCAGCCGGATAAAATGACAGGGGTCCATTCCCTTTGACCGATGCGGTTACCAGAACCCGTTTTAATTGGGTCTTTCAGCGGGCCAATTTTTATTGGATCTTCGATCGACCTCACTGCGGCCATACGGGGAGCCTCCCTTCCCACCCTTTTCTGTGCCTCACTGGAGTACCACGGCATTCCCATCCATTAAATATTTTTAAAAAAATAACAGCCCCTCATTTTAAGAAGAGGTCTACTGATCGGACTGCCGGAGATGGAATGTGAAAAAACTGTGGTTTAGTGAGCGAAGTTTTTATACACCGGTGGTGGGTGTCAGTGAGGCTTTGGAGGGTTTATGCCTTTCAATGATATAATCGGCAATGCCTTCCAGGGCGGCGCGGAACTCAGGAGCGGGAAAATCAAAAGAATTTAGAGCCTGTTTGGCTTTGGACAAGTAACTGCGGGCCAGGTCCAGGGAATATTCGAGAGCCTTGACCTCCTGCATGCGTTCGACGATGTAATCCAACTCTTTTTGGCCGATGGCCTCATTTTTTATGAACTGCTCGATTTCATTTTTCAGGGCGGAATCAGCTTTTTGGTAAAGATATAATAATGGCAGGGTGACGTGGCCTTCCTTGAAATCGGTGCCCACTGGTTTTCCCAATAGCACGGGGTCGCCATCGTAGTCCATCACATCGTCAATCAATTGGAAAGCGATTCCGAAATTTTTGCCAAATTCCATGAGGGCCTGTTCAGCGGCGGGTTCGGTGTCGGCCAGCAATCCGCCCAACTGACAGCTCAGTTCCATGATGGAGGCGGTTTTTCGGAACACCACATCCAGGCAGTGTTCTTCGGTCACATTAATTTCGCGGGCGTGGGAAAATTCAAGCAACCCGCCTTCCACCAGAATACTGGCTGAGCGGCCGAATGCTTTGAAAATTTTTGGATTGATATCGTCAGAAAGTAATTTAATGGCACGGGCGATCAAGTAATCGCCAATCAGAATGCTGGCGTCGCTACCCCATTTGGAATTGACCGTTTCACTGTTGCGGCGCACCGTGGTCTCGTCGACCACATCGTCATGCAACAGGGTGGCGGCGTGAACGTATTCAACCACGCAACAGTGGTTGATCACCGATTCGCTGAGCTCCAAACCACACAATCGTGAACTGATCAATAAAAGAAGCGGCCGAATTCTTTTGCCGCCGCCGTTCATTATATAATCGCCAATTCCCGGAGCTAACGGAATATCCGACCAGTAATTTTTTCTCAGGACCTTCTCAACCTGCACCATGTCCGTTTTAAAAAGCTTGGTGATCTCATTAAATTCCATGAATTTTCTCTTTAAAAACAAAAAAATGGTTGATGGATTCTTTGGAGTAGGGAAAAATACTCCAAAAAACCGGAGCTATTTTATCACTAAATTCAGAGAAGCAGGTAGTAATATGGGAAATTTGCTGTTTTGTCAAGGATTTTGCTATTGAAATTCCCATTTCCGGGTTTTCTACGAGTTTATTTGCCCTCACCCGAAATATATTCAAAATAACACCTGTAAACGATGGCGTTGAAAAATAGTTTCTCCAATATCAGGAAGGAAAAATGACCGCAAGCTCTCCGCGAGTTTCCATAATTCTGCCCACTCACAATCGAGCCTGGTGTTTACGAAGCGCTTTGACATCGGTGATGGAGCAAACCTTTCAGGATTTCGAATTGATCCTGGTTGACGATGCCTCGACCGACAGCACGGCTCAGGTCCTGGCAGAGTTTCCCCGCCTGATTTTACTCCGCAATGAAAAAAAATCCGGGGTTTCCTGTGCCCGTAACCTGGGATTGGAGCAGGCCCGGGCTCCTTATATTTGTTTTCTGGATTCGGATGATCGCTGGACACCCGACAAGCTGGCAGTCCAATGGCGTTGGATGCAATCTCATCCACAAGACATGGCCAGTTACACGGATGAAATCTGGATCCGCAACGGGGTCCGGGTGAACCCCAAAAAGAAGCATCAAAAATATTCGGGAGATATATTCAAACATTGCCTGCCGCTTTGCCTGATCAGTCCTTCCTCGGTGATGATGACATCCGAGGTACTCGGTAAGATCGGACGATTTGACGAATCCCTACCGGCTTGCGAGGATTATGATTTATGGTTGCGGCTGACCGCTCGCTACCCGGTCCATTTCATTTCGCAGAAACTCATCGTGAAAACCGGTGGGCACGCGGACCAGCTCTCGAAAAAATATTGGGGGATGGATTGTTTTCGCGTGTATGCTTTGAATAAGTTGCTGTCCCAAAATAATCTGACGGGCGAACGCCGTCGCTGGGCGCTTGAGATGTTGATTCAAAAGTGTTGCATCTTGCAGGCGGGGTTCACCCACCGCGGAAAAATGGGCCCCGCGCGGTTATATCAACAGGCGGTACAAGCCTTCACCAGGGACCTGGAAGGGGCCCCATGCCTTTGGGAAAATAAAATAAAATTTTGCCGGGAGGTTTTGTCGCATGCATTGGAGCACTAAAATTGGAGTGATTATTATGATCCTGCTGTTGGACAGTCCCCTCCTGTCTGCCGGGGAATCGGTGGGTCTTGATTCTGAAAAAAAACCGACAGCAGCAATCGCCAGCATCCGTGACCGTTGCCACTCGATTCTTAAAGAGGCCATGGCCAGTGAAGAAGCGTTTGTGCGCAGTGGCGCCATGCGTGCCGCCGGGGATTCCAAAGACCCGGAGTTGATCCCACTTTTGGAAAAGGGAAGCCGGGATTTTTACCCGACCACCCGGTTGTTCGCTGTGCAGGGCATCCAAAAAATTTCCAAGGATCACACCAAAACAATTGCCCGCAAACTCATCGAGGACTCCAACATGTGGGTGCGAAGTGCGGCGTTGGATATCCTTTCAGAATTGGGCGATGGTGATTCCCGGGAAGCGATTCGCTCCATGCTCAAGGCGCCGGACCGGATGGTGCGTCTGGCCGCCGCATTTGCCTTGTACCGCCTGGGCGAGTTGGAATATCTGGAGGAGATTATTGATTCACTGCGAGGCGGCGATGTGGTGAACCGCTACCAGGCCATCAGCTACCTGGGAAAAATCCGCACTGACGAAACTTTAGGCCATCTGGTGCGTTTGTTGGATGAGAAGGAAGATGAAATCGTGTCGTACAGTTTAAAAGCCATTGGCGAGCGTGCGGATATCGAACTTCTGCGACCTTTGGAACGATTGAGCCGGCACGCCAACCCGCGGGTGCGTCAACAGGCCGTATTGGAGATGGGTTACCTTCCCCCGCAAGCCGCGATTGAGAAGTTGAAACCCTTTTGCGGCGATCCGGATCCGATGGTGAAACTGTCAGCGGCCATCGCCATTCACCGCGCAGGGGGCAGGGATTGCCAGAATATTTTTGTAGAATCGATCCACCATTCCGATTTCGGAGTGCGGAGCAGTAGCGCGCGGATTCTTGGCGATATCGCCATCGCCCAGCGGCCGCAATTGTTGGCGACGGCCTTGCGGGACCCCAATTCACGAGTGCGCACCGCGGCGGTGCGAGCCACCGGGATGATGGGCGGAGCGGCGGCCTTTCAACTGCTGATCCCGATGCTGGAAGATTCCCAACTGGTGATCAGGGCCTATGCCGCCGGCAGTCTTCTTAAACTCCTGAAATAATCCAAAGGCAAAACGGTTGTGGAGTGTGGATAGAAGAATTTATCGGTCCTGAACTCTGGCAAGAGGACAGGTTTTTACTCAGGCTTGTGCCCGGCCGTAGAGGTCGTTGTAACGGGTGATGTCGTTTTCATCGAGGATGTCGCCAATCTGGGTTTCAATCAGAACGAGCAAAGTGTCGCCGACATTGCTGAGCCGGTGGCGGGAGCCTTTGGGGATGAAGGTCGCTTGATTGGTTTCGAGGATAAAAGTTTTATCGTCGCATTGCACTTCTGCCCGCCCAGCAGTGACCACCCAATGCTCGCTACGATGCTGGTGCGATTGCAGGCTGAGCCGTTCGCCGGGCAAAACGTCGATCCGTTTCAACAAGTAACCGTCCTTCTGCTCAAGCACGGTGTATGAACCCCACGGTTTGTCCACGGTGGTGTGGGTTTTGGTTTCTTCGCGATCATGTGTCTTGATCAGTTCGACCAGTTGCTTGACTTCCTGCGCCCGGTCCTTGGGGCACACTAACAGGGCGTCCGGAGTGTCGATCACGATCAAATCTTTCAGTCCAAGGGCGGCGATCATCCGACCGTCGCATTTGATGATGGAACCGGAACAATCAAGTTGAAACACATCCGGGGACAGGATGTTGCCCTGTGCATCGCTCACCAAAATTTCCTCAAGCGCGTTCCAGCATCCGACATCGCTCCACTGCATGGCTGTTGGGACCACCGCCACCTTGTCAGACTTCTCCATGATCCCGTAGTCGATGGAGATCGAGGGCAGGGATTCATAAATTTCATGGCCCTGGGTATCGAGAACGCGATAAGGCCGATGGCCTCCAGAATCGATGAGGTGTGAATTGATGCCGTCCAATCCGTTGAAGATGTCCGGCAGATGGCGTTGCAGTTCTGCGCGGATGGTGGCGACCTGCCAAAGAAAGATGCCGCCGTTCCAATAGTAATCGCCTGCTTCTATGAATTTTTTGGCGGTGGATAGATCTGGTTTTTCAACGAACCGTTCGACCTGAAAGGCGAAGTCGGTTAATGATGCGCCGCTTTTGATGTAACCGTAACCGGTCTCGGGACGGGCAGGGCGGATGCCGAGGGTGACCAGATAACCCTGGGCGGCGATGGCCTCGCCCTGTTTTAAAGCGGTGTGCAGGGTTTCGGGGTCTTTGATAGTATGGTCCGCTGGAAAAATGGCAAGCACTTCATCTTTTCGGTTCTTGAACCATTCGGCGGCTAGCGCAATGGCGGGTGCGGTATTTTTGCCTACCGGCTCCGCCAGCAGATTTTGCGGATCGAACCCAAAATGCTTGAGCTGGTCACGGGTTTTAAAAGCGTGTTTCTCATTGGTCACCACCCAAATGTTTTCAATAGGAATGATCGGCAGCAAACGCTTGAGGGTCTCTTGGATGAGAGTATTCTCACCGGAAATTTTCAGAAGCTGTTTGGGGAGGCTCTCCCGGCTCCAGGGCCAGAACCGGACGCCACTACCGCCTGCGAGGATGATACCGATCATAAGAAAAAAATCCTTCTATTGGAACTCGCGGGTGTGCCGAACAGGGCAATATAATGAGAAATTATCATCGTAAAATTGTATCACATGAAAATGGACGTTGGGTAGGAGAACCTTTTGCGCGGGAGTTGGAAAAAATTATGTTGTATAGAAAAAATTAGAGACCCAGCGGTTTTTTTTACATCAAAGGTTTGAAAACATAATTCTCGCTTCATCAAATAAGGTATACTGACGCGCTCATCAGGCCCCTCAGGGGCCTGCGTGCCGCCGGGCGAAAGGGTGACTCTCGGAACCCTGCCCAACAATTGCTGGGCGCGGGACAGAGTGCAGACCCTTTTGCTCCGGGGCAAGCCCGCCAGATTTTCTCTACACAATGGGTTTTTAATGGACAACACCCTGATTTACATTTTTCTGGGCTTTATTTTTGTCGTCACGCTGATCGGCGGATGGATTCCCACTATCAAGGTGTGGTCGCAGAACACCTTTCGTCTTTTGATCAGTTTTTGCGCGGGGATACTGCTGGGTGCGGTGTTTTTTCATATGACTCCAGTGGTTTCTCTCATCTTGGGGAAACAAATGGGGTTTCCCATCATGATCGGGTTTTTAGGAATCTACGTGATGGAAAAATTTGTCATGGTCCATCCTTGTGAGGAGGGCGCTTGTGACTATCATAAAATTGGAGTTGCGGCCTATGTCGGGATTGGGTTCCACAGCATTCTCGATGGCGTGGCCATTGGCGCAGGCAGTATGCTGAATTTGAGCATGGTGATTCTGTTGGCGGTCACCCTCCACAAATTCCCGGCGGCGCTGGCTCTGAGCAGTATTTTGGTCAAGGGAGGAGAATATTCCCGTCGGAAAATTTTAGTCTCCATGTTTGTGTTCGCGCTGGCGACTCCCCTGGGGGCGATCCTGTCTATGCACCTCATGGATGGGGTTCAATCGTATCTCATAGGATTTGCCCTGGGTGTCTCCGCGGGAACCTTTCTTTATATATCGATCGGCGACCTTTTGCCCACCGTCCATGAGCAGGATGAAAAAAAATACCACAACCTGGTTTCGCTCTCATTGGGATTGATCGTTATGTTTGTCTCCATGGACATCGCCTGATGCGATTGCACTCTTGTCCGGGATGCGGACCCTGAGCTCCCTATCCGGCCCATGAACCGAATCAAACCGTTTCTGCATTATTTGTTAGCCTACCGTTTCCAAATCATGATGGGGATTGGTGCCTTGCTGGTGACCGATCTGGCAGGCCTGACCATTCCCTGGTTGATCAAAACAGTGATCGATTTTCTTCCCGATCAGCCTTCCGGTCTGCTGTTGGCACAGTTCGCGGGATGGTTGCTCCTGGCGGCTCTGGTTCAGGGGGTGTCGCGGTTCGGATGGAGAAAATTCCTGTTCGGTACTTCCCGGAAAATTGAGGTGGACATCTTAAATGACCTGTTCGCCCACTTCATGACCCTGGATCAGACCTTTTTTCAAAAACAGCAGATTGGCGACTTGATGTCACGCGGCACCAACGATCTCCGCGCGGTGAAAGAATTTTTAGGACTGGGGTTGCTGGTGGTGGTGGACGCGGTGGTGGTGATCCTCGCTTGCGTTTCTCTGATGGTTTACATCAATCCCGAACTGGCCCTAATCACGCTCCTCCCGTTGCCTCTGGTGTCCCTGTTGTTTTTTGGTTTTATCCGCGCCATCAGCATTCGCCACACAGCCATCCAGGAACACCTTGCCAAAATCACCTCCATGGTGCAGGAAAACCTGGCGGGCATTCGTGTTCTCCATGCGTTTGTTCAGGAAGAAAATGAAATTAAAAAATTTGACGGATTGAATCGCGAGCATATCGAAAAGAACATGCGTCTGGCCAGGTTGTTCGCCGTGTTCACGCCCTCTTTGGTATTGACCACGGGAACAGCAGCTTTACTTTCTCTGTGGATTGGCAGCAAAGAAGTCATCGCGGGAGAGCTCACCCTCGGGTCATTCGTGGCGTTCAATAGCTATTTGGTCATGCTTTCCTGGCCGATGATGGCGATTGGCTTTGTCGTCAATCTGACCCAGAAAGGATTGTCTGCCATGAGCCGTCTGCAGGAAATCTTCGATGCCAGGTCTTCTCTGGATCAGGCCACACCCGTCGATCCCGATTTCAAAATAGAAGGCGCTATAGAATTTAGAGGTTTGCATTTTACCTACCCGGAGGCCGGACAGCCGGTGTTGCAGGATGTCGATTTTGTGGTCCAGCCCGGAAGCAGCCTCGCCCTGGTGGGCATGATCGGTTCCGGAAAAAGTTCATTGGTGCAGTTGATCCCGCGCATTTTTGAGGTGGCACGATCGACCCTATGGATCGACGGCAAGCCGATCCAGGAAATTCCGCAGGACTTGCTGAGGCGGAGTATCGGTTACGTGGAACAAGAACCCTTTCTGTTTTCCACCACCATCCGCGAGAACATTGCCATGGGGCGCCCTGGGTCGTCGGCGCGGGAGATTGAAGAGATGGTCCGCTGTGTTCATCTGCTACCCGACCTGGAACGCTGGCCACTGGGATTGGACACCCTGGTCGGCGAGCGCGGCGTTTCTTTGTCGGGAGGACAAAAGCAAAGAATCGCTCTGGCGCGGGCGTTGATCCGCCGGCCCAAAATCCTCATCCTCGACGACGCCTTTTCCAGCCTGGATACGGAGACGGAAGCCATCATTCTGGATAACATGCCGTCTTACATAGAAGACACCACCACATTGATGATCACGCACCGGCTATCGATGGTGCAAAAGGTGGACCAGATATTGGTGCTGGATGGAGGGCGCGTGGTTGAGAGGGGTACCCACGGGGAGTTGATGCGCCTGAAAGGCGCCTACCAACAGCTATTCGTTAACCAGGCGCTGGCCCGTGAAATGGAGATCATGTTGCAATGACTGTTTTGCTGGGAGAAAATCTTGAGGAGCGTTATTACGATGCCACCTTGTTCAAGCGCATCCTCAGTTACCTCAAGCCGTACCGGACCTGGGTCGCGGGAGCTCTCCTCCTGCTGTTCTGCGTGTCGATTCTCAGTCTGGCCGGCCCCTACCTGACCAAAGTCGCCATCGACGACCATATCAAGGTGTCCAATTATGCAGGACTCGACACTCTCGCCTTGATCTATCTGGCGGTGTTGGCCGGAGGGTTCCTCTGCCAGCTCCTGCAGTACATCGCCATGCAATACATTGGCCAGCGTGTGATGTACGATCTGCGCACCCAGGTCTTCACTCATTTGCATAAAATGTCGTTCCGGTTTTTTGATCAGAACCCGATTGGGAAAATGGTCACCCGCACGGTGAACGACGTGGAGGTTTTGAATGAGATGCTGACCTCGGGGCTGATTCTGGTGTTCAGCGATCTGTTCACTTTGGTCGGAATTTTTATCATGCTGTCTTGGTTGGACTGGCGGCTGATGCTGGTGGTGTGCGCCGTATTCCCATTTTTGTATCTGGCGACGAATGCCTATCGGACCCGGGCACGCGATGCTTTGAGAAAAAACCGGGCTCATATTTCCACTCTCAATGCCGCGCTCGAAGAAAACCTCTCGGGTGTGAACACGGTGCAGGTGTTCAATCTGGAAGAGCATCAAAAGCAACGGTTTTACGAAATCAACAGCGCCAAACTGAAAGAGGATTTGCGCTCGCTCCATTACAACTCGCTTTACCTGCCGTCCATTGACCTGCTCAGTGCCGTGGGCATCGGATTCGTCATCTGGTACGGTGGCGGCCGGTTTGTGCAGGATGAAATCCAGCTCGGCGTGCTGGTGGCTTTTCTGCAATATCTCCAGAAATTTTTCGAGCCGATTCGTGACCTGGCGGAAAAATTCAATATCATCCAAACCGCGCTGGCATCTTCCGAAAGAGTTTTTGAATTGCTCGACACGCCGGAGGAATTGCCCAACCCTGAATCCCCAAAAAAGATCCAGAAAATACAGGGTGCGATCGAATTTAAAAACGTGTGGTTTGCCTACAAAAACGAGGATTATGTTTTGGAGGACGTCTCGTTCGTGTTGGAACCGGGCGAGAGCCTCGCCATCGTTGGCGCCACCGGTTCCGGGAAATCAACCATCATCAACACGCTGTTCCGGTTTTACGATATTCAAAAGGGTAGTATTCTGGTGGATGGAGTTTCCCTGAAAGAGATCGACAAGTACGACTTGAGGCGGCAGATGGCTCTGGTTCAGCAGGACGTGTTTCTGTTTTCCAGAAAAATTATTGATAACATTCGATTGGGCAACACGGACCTGGGTTTGGAAGAAGTCGAGTCCATCTCCCAAACGGTGCAATCCCATCATTTCATCAACAATCTGCCGTTCAAATACGAACAGGAAGTGCTGGAGCGCGGCAGTGGCCTGTCGTTGGGGCAAAAACAGTTGTTGTCCTTTGCGCGCGCGCTGGCCTCCAAGCCCGGCATTTTGATTTTGGATGAGGCCACCTCGAACGTGGATACCGAAACCGAGCGCCTGATTCAGGACAGCATACAAAAATTGGTGAAAGGGCGGACCACTATCATCATCGCCCATCGCCTGTCAACCTTGCGCACGGTCGATAAAGTTTTGGTGTTGAAGGCCGGCAAGGTGGTGGAGTTTGGCACCCGCCGGGAATTGATGGATAAGAAAGGGACCTATTACCAGTTGATCAAAATGCATTCGGAACTCTCCCCGGCAAACCCGCAAAGCTCTTCGAAGCCAGACAAAACTTGATCTCCGTCAAATATTAAGTTATATTTTTCAATAGGTTATGAAATATATTTGGGCCTGCGTCGAGACCCGCGTGGCCTTTACATGGAGAAATTTGGTGCGAAAAATTTTGGCTCTCTGCCTGTTGAGTTTCACCCTGAGCGGTTGCGTTGTGGTCGATGTGGTCAAGGGAACCGTGGGCGGGATTTATGATTTGACCGCCGGCACGGTGACCGCGGTCTACCACATTGGAAAATTCACTTACACGGTGGTCAAAGCGCCGATAGAGTGGTCGTTGACCAATGACGATCTTGAAACCATCGACGGCCTGCCGGTCAAGGAAGCCATCCGGCTGGGCCGGGTGAAAAATTCGCCGTACACTGTAAAAGGCAAAAAATATTATCCCATGTCGGTGGCGGCCGCCCGAAACTATAAAGCCACGGGAACCGCTTCCTGGTACGGCAATGAAACGTTGAATCAAAAAGATGGGCACATGACGGCCAACGGTGAGGCCTTCAATCCCAATGGCCTGTCGGCGGCGCACAAACATTTACCCCTGCCCACCAATGTGCGCGTCACCAACCTGGAAAATGGCCGCTCGGTGGTGGTGCGGGTCAACGACCGCGGACCTTTCCCCAGTGTCCATAACCCGGCCTCCGGCAAGCGCGTCATCGACCTCAGCTACGGCGCCGCCAAGAAACTCGGTTTCCATAAAAAAGGCACCGCCCGCGTCAAAATCGAAACCGTCCATGCTGGATAAAAGACTCCTTCCACCAGCCACAAAATTAAAATGGCCAATACTTTGAATTTGGAATTTACTTTTTGTTGAATCGGATGAGGAGGCGTTCGACGATGCGGTTGTTTTCGATGTGTTCGGTGAGAATTTCGTCCATATCTTCCTGGGTCTGCGGCGAATACCAGACGTCGTCCGGATAGATCACCAGGGTGGGGCCGTACTGGCAGGCGTCGAGGCACCCGGCCTTGTTGACCCGCACTTTGCCTTTCAGGCCGCTTTCATGCACCCGTTTTTTGAGATAGTCGAGCAGGGCTACCGATCCACGGGCACTGCAACAGCCGCGTGGATCCTCCGCCTGCCTTTGGTTGTTGCATACGAAAATGTGTTTTTTGAATCGGCTCATGGATTTCGCAAAGCGGTTGGGCCTCAGGAATCGGTTTTGGGAGGGAGGTGGTGCGTTTCTACGGATTCCTTGAACTTGCCGAAGTTGATGTAACAGGTGTCACAGCTGTCGGGAAACACGGTCACGATGACGCCCTTTTTGATTTGTTTGGCCAGCTCGAGAGCCGCCACCATGGCCGCCGCCGAAGAGTGACCGACCAGAATGCCTTCCTCCTTTTCCAGCGTTGCGACCATGTCATAACTTTTCTCGGTGGCCACGCTGATTTTTCCGTCCAGAGTCGACTCGTCATAAATTCCCGGAACAATGGAAGAACCCATGTGCTTGAGGCCTTCAATGCCGTGCAACTCTTCTGCCGGTTCGACGGCGTAACATTTGATTTTTGGATTCAGTTCCCGCAGGCGGCGGCTGTTGCCCATGATGGTGCCGCCGGTGCCGATCCCCGCGCAGAAATGGGTGACCCGGCCATCGGTCTGCTTCCAGATTTCGGGCGCGGTGTGCAGGTAATGCGCTTTCCAGTTGGAAGGATTGTTGTACTGATCCGGCATGAAATAGATGTCGCGGTTATTTTCGTAAATCTCGCGAGCCAGAATGATGGCGCCGTCGGAACCCTCGAACGGACTGGAGGTGACGATTTCAGCGCCGTAAAAATCCGCCATCTGGCCTTTGCGGTCCTTGACCGCGTTGGCCGGCATCACCAGTTTCACGCGGTAGCCCTTGATTTTTCCGATCAGCGCATAAGCCACACCAGTGTTGCCGGAGGTGGAGTCGAGAATGATTTTATCGTGGGTGAGTTCGCCGGAGGCTTCGCCGTCTTCGATCATCTGTAACGCCGGCCGCGCTTTCACGGAACCGCCGGCATTGCGCCATTCCGCCTTGGCATAAATCTCAACGTCCGGGAACTCTTTCCCTAAACTGCGAATGGGAATGATCGGCGTGTTGCCGATTTTTCTCAATACCGAGGCGTTGACGATTACCGGGCAGGAGGGTGCCTGCACGGCTTCTGAAATTTTAATTTTGGTCATGGCTATAATTTTATATGAACTCTTGAAGAAAGGCTCCCCTTCCGGCAAAGTGGGCAACCGTTCTTTATTTTAACTCTCAGGAAATCCCGCAAATTTCTTCATAATCAACCAATTCCGTGATGGTCGGGTGTTCACCGCATACAGCGCACTCGACATCCCGCTTTAATTTTAATTTTCTGAATTCGGTCTCCAGCGCGTCGTAGATCAGCAAACTGCCCGTCAGAGGTTTGCCGATTCCCAGAATCAGTTTTAAAGTTTCCACTGCCTGGATGTTGCCGATGATCCCCGCCAGCACGCCCAGCACGCCGCCTTCCTGACAATTCGGTACCAGACCCGCCGGCGGCGGTTCGGGATACAAGCACCGGTAGCAGGGACCGGCCTTCGGTTGAAACACCGTGGCTTGGCCTTCGAACCGGAATATACTGCCGTGGATGTTGACCTTGTTCATGAAAACGCAGGCGTCGTTGATGAGGAAACGGGTCGGAAAATTATCAGAGCCGTCCACAATGTAATCGTAGTTTTCAAACAGGGCGCGAATGTTCTGCGAGGTGAGCCTTTCATTGAACGTCGTCACCTGCACATCCGGGTTGAGATTCTGAATGGTCATCCGCGCGGATTCCGTCTTCAACATGCCGATGCGCTCGGTGGAGTGCAGAATTTGGCGTTGCAGATTGCTGAGTTCGACCCGGTCAAAATCCACGATGCCGAGATGGCCCACTCCGGCGGCGGCCAGGTAATAGGCCGCAGGGGATCCCAGCCCGCCGGCGCCGATCAACAGAACCCGGGCGTCCAGCAGTTTGCGTTGCCCCACGCCTCCCACCTCCGGCAGGATGATGTGGCGGCTGTACCGCTCGACTTGCTCGTCGGTAAAATCTGTCATTATCCGTTCAGACCGCCGGCAATGGCAGGTATGATGGACACCTCGTCTCCATCTTTGATGGCTGTTTTTTCTCCATCCAGAAAACGGATGTCCTCTTCGTTCAAATAAATATTGATGAACCGGCGCGGCGTCCCGTTTTCTTCGCAAATGCGTTCTTTGATTCCGGCGTACTGCGATTCGAGGCTGTTCAACATATCAGCGATGGTTTCTCCTTCAGCCGAGAGCTCGCTTTGGTTGTTGGTCAGCTTCATCAGCGGAGTGGGGATTCGGACTTTTATGGGCATGATGTTTCTCTCCTTTATACCGTTATGCCGTTGGCAAACAGTTCTTCAAAATGGGCTAATTTAGGTTCGATCACCGTTGGGGCTTCAAAGTGGCCTTGCAACGCTTCCTGCGTTTTGAGCCCGTTGCCGGTGATGCAGAGTACGGTCAGTTCGTCTTTTTTTATCCGGCCCTGACCGATCAACTTTTTCAAAACACCGAGGGTGACGCCACCGGCGGTTTCCGTGAAGATGCCTTCGGTCTCGGCCAGTAACTTCATGCATTCTACGATTTCCTCGTCGTCGACATCCTCGCCCCAGCCGCCGCTCTCGTTGGCGGTTTTGATTCCGTAGTAACCGTCAGCCGGGTTGCCGATGGCAATCGACTTCGCGATGGTGTTGGGTTTGACCGGCTTGATGGTTTCCGATCCGGCTTTGATCGCCGTGGTGACGGGCGAACAGCCGGTCGCCTGCGCCGCGAATATTTTGGTCTGCACCTTGCCGATCAGGTCGAGCGATTCAAATTCGTGCAGGGCTTTCCATATCTTGACGATCAATGAACTGCCGGCCACCGGGACCACCACGTTGTCCGGCGCTTTCCAGCCCAACTGCTCGGCGATTTCGTATCCGTAAGAGCGGGAGCCGTCCCCATAATAGGCGCGAATGTTGATGTTGACGAACGCCCATGGATGGTTGGTCGCGATCTCACTGCACAAACGGTTGACGTCGTCGTAACTGCCGTTCACCGCAATGAGTTGTGATCCGTATATCAAGGTACCGAGAATTTTACCCGCTTCCAGCCCGTCGGGAATAAAGATACAGCTTTTGAGTCCCGCTTCCGCCGCATGGGCCGCTACGGAATTCGCCAGGTTGCCGGTGGAAGCGCAGGACACCGTGTCGAATCCGAACTCCATGGCCTTGGCCACGGCGACCGCGACCACCCGGTCCTTGAAAGAAAATGTGGGATGGTTCACCGAGTCGTTTTTTATATACAGCTGATCCAGGCCCAGCTTTTTACCCAGGTTTTTG